>ERZ772960.2053-NODE-2053-length-15115-cov-6.926228_pt1 | contig 15115 bp, 10 predicted proteins | sample MGYA00580678_ERZ772960 | MGnify/ENA primary metagenome ERZ772960 (study PRJEB29015, sample SAMEA2737930) | human oral metagenome | biome: human oral; feature: human-associated habitat; material: dental | place: China | collected 2059 ... | reverse complement strand
GGTTAAAACGCTTCACATCTTAATCCTGCCCTGCCAAAAGACTAACCCCGATGGGGTTATTTGAGGCGGAAGACGTAGGCATTCAATATGATTGATTAGTAGGTCAAATAAAAGGTGCATACACACAATGACAGGGCAGGCATAATTCGACCCCAATGCCACAGATAGCGAATACAACCCCTTAGGGTTGGTCTTTTGGTAGGCCGGGGTTAAGGCACACCGTGGCTTAACCCCGGATAAGCAAGCATACATAGTGTGCAACCCCTTAGGGTTGGTCTTTCACTGTGACAGGGTTGAGGAGCGAAGCGGCAACCCGGACACTAACGACGCAAGTCGTTGATCTTGTCCATTATTATTTGGAGGGTATCCATTGCGTACCGATTCGCGGACGTTGTTGAAAGACCAACCCTAAGGGGTTGTCAATCGCGGATGACGTTAGGCAGGGTTAAGCCGCTTTGCACCTTAACCCTGCCCTGCCAAAAGACTAACCCCGATGGGGTTATTTGCAGATGTATGGTTGTGGAGATTGGATGGTTGAGTTAACGTTTGGGCGTAAGCGTGTGTAGGGGTGGATTTTGAGGGGTTATTTGTAATTGTGTGGTTGTGAAGATGGAGTGGCGAGGTTAGTTTTACGTTGCATGCGAAGAGTATGTTGGTTTCGATAGATCGTTTGCGGCAAGGCCGCGTTAAAAAATTGATTGGAATGACTCATAAGTTTAGTTTGGGCGAGTCTATTTTGCAAAGGATTGCGCACGAGATCCGACATCGATTCGATAATGTGCGACAGCAACCCCATAGGGTTGGTCTTTTGGCAGGCCGGGGTTAAGTTGCGTAGCGATTTAACCCCGGATAAAGCGATGGAAACGAATGCAACCCCATCAGGGGTTGGTCTTTCACCGTGGCAGGGTTGAGGAGCGAAGCGGCAACCCAGACACTAACGACGTGAGTCGTTGCTCGTGCGAGTTATAATTGGGTTTGTTTCCGTTGCGATTCGACTTGCGGATGTTTTTGAAAGACCAACCCTAAGGGGTTGCCAATGCGGGTGCGTGATAGGTAGGATTAAAACGCTGCACATTTTAACCCTGCCCTACCAAAAGACTAACCCCGATGGGGTTATTTGAGGTGGTGTGCGCGAGAGCAGGGGAGGGGATACAAAAAAAGCCTGCCCCGAAAGGCAGGCTTATGGATTAGCGTGAGGCGAAGCGTTAACGCGTGATCGAAATTTTCTGCGTTAATTCTTCATCACCGCTCTTTATCTTCACGACATAAACACCCGGTTGGAGCGTCTTGCGATCCAGCGTGCGGAATGTGCCGTATGACATAGTGCGAACAAGTTTGCCGTCGAGACTGGTCAACACGACTTGTGCGTCGTCGGTTATTTCTGCAACCTGAATGCCAACCGTTCCGCAATTTTTCAGCAGGAAGTGCGTGATAAATATCTCGCCGGTATAGCGTTCTTGCTTAATGCGTCTTGATTTCCCGTCTGCGGAAATTTCATCTAAGCGGAAATAACCGGTAGATATGCCGTCTTTGCCTTTATCGTAAAACTCTATAGAGTAGCAATCGTCGCGTTCGAGCTTCAAATTTGTCTTGTAGTTTTTCTGCTTTTCCGTCATCGGCTCACTTTCTTGAACAAGGTCGCCGGAAGAGTTGAAGAGCTTCCAAGAAGATTCCTCGGGCTTGTTGTCAGTCACGAAGTTGAGGCGCACAGCATTGTTGGCCGTGGGTGCAGACTTGAAAATGAGTTCATATTTGGGAGTTTCTTCCGATGAACCATTGAGATCGCTAAGCCAAATCGCCACCTTGTTTTCGTAAGTCTTTTCGTTGAGCTCGAAATCAGTGAAAGCGGGCGTTGTAATGGTCGTCTGCTGCAAAACATCTAAGTCGCCCGTCCACGGTGTCTGTTGCGTCTTACCGTTAACGCTGACGTTGATGGTAGCCGATTTGAGGTGGCTCTTGCCTTGGTTGCAGAAGCTGACCGTAGCCGTGAGGTTGGGCGTACAGATGTCGTCGGGAAGACCTTTTACTTCGAGGATGCGAGCTGCATCTGCCTCGTTGTGGGGGTAGGGGAAGTATGTACAACCCACAACTTTTTTATTGGTGTCGTCTTGTACAAATACTACGACGCCCAATTGTTGCTCATTAGTGTAGTTTTTGATGGCCCAGTCGACCTCATACGTGTAAGGCTGGCCCTTAAAGAGCTTTCCGGAGAGGGAAGCGCCTTGTCCGTCGGGGAGAATCTTACGTGCGCAGAAATAGAAGTCCTTCTCGCCGTTGCGGGCGGGCGTTGTCCAGTTGACTTCTTCTTCGATGGGCACGACGAAGAGGTGCATCTTTTCGTCGTTGATCTCTTCGAGGGCCGTAAGGTTGACACTGACGGTGAGTTTGTGATCTTTGATGTTGATTAAACCATCGATCTTGACGGGCTTGTTTTCTTTGTAGCCTTGATTGATGTAACTCACAAGCTTGGCTTCGTCCCGTTCCGCGTTGCGCTTGGCTCCGTTGACGTACCAGCTGGGCACGCCGTTGACGCTGTAGTAGAAACGGCGAGCATTGAAGTTTTGCGGGTCGCAACGATAAAACTTATCGGCGGGATCGGGGAAACTTACGTGGTATTTAATGGCCACGCATTTGCCGACAGTCTTACGAAGGGCGGCATCTAAATAAGGTGCGAAACCGGCACAAGGACCACAACTCGTGTTGGTGAACTCTTCGACGAGCGCGAGCTGCTTTTGTTCTTGAGCAAACAGACTGCTCAGGCCCATAAATAGGGCGAAAATAAGAAGTAAACTTTTCCTACTCATAAAAATTTAGGTTAAGGTAGACCAATGTTATCTATTAAGAACGGGCAATTGGCTTATGATCGCTGCGGCGGCAATGTTTTCCGAGCAACAATGCGAAGTCGACATGCCTTTTCTGTGCGCAAATATACAAACTTGAAGAAGATTCTCACAATTTTTAGCAACTAAAATGTGAGCTGTGGAATAGTTTGGGCGAGAAGCAGAACTCATGCTATGCAAAAAAGGACTTGCGCCACTGTAAAGCAACAGCAGAATAGCACCAAATAAAAGGGAAACGCTCCAAAAGAAGAGACTAAAACGCATCTTTCAAAGCGCACACGATAGCGTAAAGCTGTCGTGGGTGCGCCTTTTTTATTCGTTAGCGCTTGCTCTGTTAAAAAAAGACCGTATATTTGCATGCTATTTGCAACATTTCGGAAAACCAAAGCAAAAATCAAATCAATAAATAAAATCGACAAATGCAAAACAAAGGATTTGTTAAAGCAATTGCTATTCTGCTAACGTTGATTTGCCTCTTCTATTTCTCTTTTTCCTTCGTAACCAATCATTACGAGAGAAAAGCTGAAGCTATGGGCCCTGTGGCCGGCAAGGCTTACCTCGACTCGATGATGAACGAGAAGGTTTATTTGAACTGGAAGACGCTGAAAGAATGTCAATCGTTGCAGATCGGATTGGGCTTGGACCTTAAAGGAGGTATGAACGTCATCCTCGAGGTTTCGGTGCCTGATGTAGTGAAGAACTTGGCCGGCGACAACGCCAAAGCGCCTGCTTTCCAAAAAGCAGTGGACCAAGCACGCGAAGGTTATAAAAAAGGCGACGGAGATTTTGTTGAACTCTTCGTAAAGGATTACGCCGAAGCCAACGGTGCGGGTAAACTTGGCGCGCTCTTCGCCGCACGACTCAAGGAAAAGAACATTACGTTCAACTCCTCCGACGCGCAAGTACAAAAGGCGCTCGAAGAAGAAGTAGACGCAGCCGTGGCCAACTCAAACGAAGTCGTTCGTTCTCGTATCGACCGCTTCGGTGTTGCGCAGCCTAACATCCAAATCCTTCGCGGTAAAGGTCAGATCGGTCAGATTATGGTCGAAATGCCCGGTATCAAGGAGCCGGAACGTGTACGCAAGTTGCTGCAAGGTAGTGCCAACCTCGAATTTTGGGAAACTTATACACTGGATAAGATCAACGCTGCACTACAAAGCATCAACGAAATCGGAACTGCGTCCGACTCTACACAGCAACAAAAGCAGAGCGGCAAGCCTCTCTTCCAGATGCTCAGCCAGCAAAACACCAACCCGCAAGGTTGCATCGTAGGCTACGCAGCTCCCAAAGACACGGCCGCTATAGATAATATTATATATAGCGAAGCTGCCAAGAGCAAATTGCCCGCCGACCTTGTACTCCACTGGAGCGTAAAGCCGGAGATGGGGCAAGCCTTTGCGCTCTACGCGCTCCGCTCTAACGGCGGACAACCTGCGCTTCAAGGCGACGTAATCGCTGATGCAAAGGACGACTTCGACCAATATCACCGCCCGATTGTCTCTATGACAATGACCAACGACGGATCGCGCGAATGGGCAAACATAACTAAGAAGAACCTGCACCAGCCTGTAGCCATCGTACTTGACGGTTACGTTTACAGTGCGCCGGTTATTCAGAACGAGATTAACGGCGGCACGTCGCAAATCTCAGGCCACTTCACGACCGACGACACGCGCGACTTGGCCAACGTGCTCAAGAGCGGTAAAATGCCTGCACCGACCAACATCGTCCAAGAAGAAACCGTCGGCCCCTCATTAGGTTCAGCCTCCATTCAAGCCGGACTCTACTCCTGTATTGTAGCGTTCATCTTGTTGATGATTTTCATGTGCTGCTACTACGGTATCATCCCCGGTATGGTAGCCAACGCGGCTCTGATCCTCAACTTCTTCTTCACGTTCGGCGTCTTGGTTTCCTTCCAAGCAGCTCTGACGATGAGTGGTATAGCCGGTCTCGTCCTCTCCTTAGGTATGGCCGTCGACGCCAACGTATTGATCTACGAGCGTACGAAAGAAGAGTTGCGTAGCGGTAAAAACATCAAGTCAGCCCTTGCAGCAGGTTACGGAAATGCCTTCTCGGCTATCTTCGACTCCAACCTCACTTCAATCATCACCGCGATTATCCTCTACAATTTCGGTACAGGTCCTATCCGCGGTTTCGCTTTGACGCTCGGTATCGGTATCTGCGCCAGCTTCTTCACAGCCGTGTGGATCTCTCGTATGATTTACGAGCACCAGATGAACCACGAGCGCTGGTTAGGCCTCACTTTCTCAACCCCCTTGACGCGCAATTTCCTCACCAACGCCCATTTCCGCTTGATGAAGAATGCCCCCAAGGCCATGATCGTCTTCGGTTTGATCGTTCTCGTCTGCATCGGCTCGCTTGCTACGCGCGGCCTGTCGAAGGGCATTGACTTTACGGGCGGTCGCAACTTCGTCATCGAGTTTGAAGACAGAGCCATCACGCCTGAGAAAGTAGATGCAGCCGTAGAGCGTGTGATTAAAGCCAAGGACCCCAACGCTACGATTAGCGCCATCGAGGTCGTAACGGCTCAGAAACGCGCTGTGCGCCTCACGACCAACTACATGATCGACAGCGACGCATCCGACGCCGACGAAGTAGTAGAGAAAACCGTCTACGAAGCATTAAAGCAAGGCAAACTCATCACTGCCGACTACAAGACATTTAAAGATCGCGAAAACCGCACCGGCGGATCGATCGTAAGTGCCCAGAAAGTAGGCCCCGCAGTAGCAGCCGATATGGCCAAGGGTGCGATTATCTCCGTCATCCTCTCGCTGATTGCCATCTTCGTCTACATCCTCGCCCGCTTCCGCAATGTAGCCTTCTCCATAGGCTCAGTATTGGCCCTCACGGTCGACACTTTGATCATTGTAGGTATGTATTCTATCTGCTGGGGATGGATGCCGTTCTCCCTCGAAGTCGATCAGACGTTCATCGGAGCTGTCTTGACAGCTATCGGTTACTCTATCAACGACAAGGTGGTTGTATTCGACCGCATTCGTGAAAACTTAGGACTCTATCCGAAGCGAGAAACGGAGCGCCTCTTCAACGATTCGCTCAACGAGACTTTGGCCCGCACGATTATGACCTCAGCTACGACGTTGCTCGTCCTCCTTTGCATCTTCTTCTTAGGTGGCGACAGCATCCGCAGCTTTGCTTTCGCAATGATTCTGGGTGTTATTTTCGGCACACTGTCTTCCATCTTCCTCGCAGCGCCCATCGCTTTCCGCACATTAGGCAAGAAGCGCGTTGTTGAGGCCGCAGTAGCCAAGGCGTAAGTCCCCCTTTTCGCCCCCGCTGTTCGAGGTGCGATAAAGAAACTACCAACATATCATTCGCCTGCTCAATGAAGAGCAGGCGAATTTCTTTTATCCCCAAGCGAAAGTCCCGCTCGATCGGGCATCGCGTCCCAAGCCCTCCTCGCAACGTACGTTCTTGAATATTCTTGTGTCAAACGATTCGTCTCTGATCATTGATAATACCTCATCAAATTCAATCCATTTTTCACATAATCCGCGCCACCCACGCCTCCCGCCGCAAATAACCCCATCGGGGTTAGTCTTTTGGTAGGGCAGGGTTAAAATGTGCTGCGTTTTAACCCTGCCTATCACGCACCCGCATTGACAACCCCTTAGGGTTGGTCTTTCAAAAACATCTGATGATCGAAATGCGGCGAAATAAAGATGAAGTAGCAACGCAATAAATCCCCTTTCTAACCATAAAAACTGCGCGAACAAACCGATGGCGGCCTATTCGCGCAGTTTGCGCTCACGAGAGAAAGAGCTTATCCTCGTGATAAAAAAGGTTTGCGCTCACGATAAAAAAGGTCTACCCTCACGAGCGTAAACCAAATAGATGAGGCGTGCGATGCTTTGAAAGGGCATAAAGGCGCGCAATATCAAGGCGAAATAAGTTTCCGGCAAAACTTCGAGGACAACATTTCCCGACAAACAGCGCCGCCACTCGGAGAGCGGGTAGGGGAGTAGGGCCGGTCTCGTTGCAACTTGCGGTGCGGGGCAGGTGTGTAGAGAAAAAAGGTGCGCCGCAAAGCGTTTCGCATCAATCTGCCGATGCGTAAAAAGACCGAAACAATAAGTCGTTGCCGGCATTCAAATCTTTCGTCTTCAGCAATGCATACGAAGGAGTAGTATGAGGATTTTGCAAGGGACGTAACAAAGGCTTTCTTACTTATGGGCGGATGGGAAGCATGCTGCGGTGGGAAAAAGGCCTTTTGCAGCAAACCATAAGCGTATGGCGGCAGAAAAGAAGCGAATGATGGCAGGGGAGAGGAGTAACGCAACAGACAAAAAGAATGCTACAGCGAACGAAAAAAAATACCACGATGGGAAAGGGGGATGCGGCAACAAAAGGAAGAAATGCAGCAGAAGATGGTAGGAGGGCGATGGTGGGAAAGAGGAAGCCGGCGGCAGACGGAAAGAATGTCACGACGAGAGAGAAGAATGCCACGGTGGGCAGGAGGAGGGCTGTGGAGAAAGAGAGGGATGCCGCAATGGATGAAAGGAGTAACGCGACAGACAAAAGGAATAGCGCAACGAGAGAGAAGCATGCCACAGTGGGCAGGAGGAGGGCTGTGGAGAAAGGGAAGGATGCCGCAATGGATGAAAGGAGTAACGCGACAGACAAAAGGAATAGCACAGCGAGAGGGAAAAATGCCACGGTGGGAAAGGGGGATGCGATAGAAAAAGGAAGGAATGCCGCAGCGGGAGAGCGGCGTGTCACGGTAGGAAAGAAGCGTGCAGCGGTGGGCGAGAGCAACGCATTTCCCAACGTTTTATTTCATTTTTTAGAGAAAATGGGAGTAGGGCGGGGCACTTCTTCTTTGTTTTATTTACCTTTGCGCGCAAACACCGGACACTCGGCGCTTCGAAAACGGAAACAGGGGCAAACAATCCCTTATATCCTATCTAAAAATCGACATAAAACCGCATAATCTTATGAAACGCACACACACTTTTCAACTGAAGGCACTCACTTTTCTACTCCTCTCGTTCTGCTTCCTGACGGCGCAGGCGCAACGCAAATTTCGCTTCGGCTTAGGTATCAACTACGCACTGCCAATCGAGCGCTATACCGGCGGAGAAACACGTTTGGGCGTGTACTTAAACGGAACTTATCGACTGGCAGACCGCCTCGACGTAGGCCTAACGGCGAGTTTGGACGAACCATCTTACGCTGTTCACGAACCGGATGGGACGGTGCTCTGCTACGATACGTACGCGCTGTCTTTTGTGCCAAACGTGACCTACGCATTCCCGCTCAAGACGCCCAAAGTGTTGCCCTTTGTCGGGATGGGATTAGGCGTTTCCTTTGACAATATCAAAGGTGGCGTATTTTCTGACGGGCATAAGCTCCACCCCGTCGCAGTACCGATGGCCGGCGTTCGATTCTTCAAACATATAGATTTGGTGGCTCGCTATTATATCACGGATAAGAAATTTGACCGTCTGACGCTCTCGCTCGGTTATACGTTTTAAGTGCGACTAAAGCAGGGCCACGACATCTCCATAAGCCACATAGGCAATGAAAAGAACCATCATCTTCCTCCTGTTTACGCTCAGCGTGTTGTCCTCACAAGCTCAACGCAAATTTCGCTTTGGATTAGGCCTAAATTATCCCATTCCTATCGAAAAGGGATGCAACGATTTGAGCTATCCCGGCATTTATCTTAATGCAAGTTACCGATTGACGGATCGAATTAACGTAGATTTAGGCTTGCATGGCGAACAGTGTGCTTCAAATCTCGACACATCCATTGAAGAAACCTCCACGTTGGCCATCGTACCCGGAGTAAACTACCTGTTTCCTTTGAAGACGAAAAAAATACTCCCTTACGTGGGCCTTGGTACCGGTGTTTCTTTTGATAATTTTGGGAAGGGTGTCTTTGGCAGTGGGATGCGCCTCCATCCGGTCTTGGTGCCGAAAGTCGGCATCCAATTTTTCAAGCACTTGGATGTGACTTTCCGCTATTATATTACGCATCCCGACTTCGACCGCTTGATGGTGGGCATTGGCTATACCTTTTAAGTGCGGCTATTTGCGGAGCAAACTTTGGGCAAAAGCAGAAAAATGCCTACTTTTGCGTGATTATTTCACGAGTCGCCGCGACTTGTGCGGGCCGATCTTTGTCGGCCTTGTGCACAAACAGGCCCACATCGTTGCGCCTTCAACCCTTGGGGTTGCCTTCTTGCGCGCGTCTCTACCCATCTTAGAATAAAACCAGCAGTATGTCAGCACGAGAAGTACGCGTACGCTTTGCTCCGAGTCCTACAGGGCCGCTTCATATCGGCGGAGTGCGCACGGCGCTCTACAATTTCTTATTTGCTCGCCAGCATGGCGGGAAACTCGTTTTTCGTATCGAAGACACGGACTCCAATCGCTTTGTTCCGGGGGCCGAAGACTATATCTTGGAGAGCTTCAAATGGCTCGGCATCAACTTTGATGAAGGGGTAAGTTTCGGCGGTCAATATGGACCGTACCGCCAAAGCGAACGACGCGAAATCTATCGCCGCTACGTCGACCAATTGCTCGAGGAAGGCAAGGCTTATTACGCCTTTGATACGCCCGAAGAGCTGGATGCGAAGCGCGGGGAGATACAGAATTTTCAGTATGACGCTTCTACGCGTATGCAAATGCGCAATTCGCTCGCGCTTCCTGCGGACGAAACGGCGCGCCTCTTGCAGGAGGGCGTTAATTATGTAGTGCGCTTCAAGATTGAACCGGGCGAAGATGTTCACGTCAACGACATTATTCGTGGCGATGTGGTCATCAATTCTTCGATTCTGGACGATAAGGTGCTCTATAAAAACGCTGACGGCTTGCCTACTTATCATTTGGCCAATATTGTCGATGATCATCTGATGGAAATCAGTCACGTAATCCGCGGCGAAGAGTGGTTGCCCTCCGCGCCCTTGCACGTCTTGCTCTATCGTGCGCTCGGCTGGGAGGAAACGATGCCGCGCTTCGCGCATCTCCCGCTGCTCTTAAAGCCGGATGGGAAAGGGAAACTTTCGAAAAGGGACGGCGACCGTCTGGGCTTCCCCGTCTTCCCGCTGGAATGGACAGACCCAAAAACGGGCGAGACTTCGTCGGGCTATCGCGAGAGCGGCTACTTGCCGGAAGCGGTGGTGAATTTCTTGGCCTTGCTCGGCTGGAATCCGGGCAACGACGAGGAGCTGCTGAGTATGGACGACCTTGTTCGACTTTTCGACTTGACGAAATGTTCTAAAGCCGGCGCGAAGTTTGATTACGTCAAAGGGCAATGGTTTAACCACGAATATATCCTGAACAGCGACGACGAAAAACTGGCGCCGACCTTCGCCGACATCTTGCGCGACAACGGCATCGAGGCGCCAATGGAAAGCGTCGTCCGCGTGGTCGGGCTGATGAAGGGACGCGTCAATTTCGTCAAAGAATTGTGGCCGCTGTGTCGTTTCTTTTTCGTCGCGCCCACAACTTACGACGAAAAGACCGCCAAAAAGCGTTGGAAGGACTTCAGTGCGCGACAAATGAGCGAACTTGCCGCGTTGTTGGAAGCGCTTTCCGACTTCTCGATGGCTGCACAAGAAGAGGCCGTCAACGCTTGGCTGGCCGAAAACGACTATAAAATGGGAGACGTTATGAATGCGTGGCGACTAACGCTCGTCGGCGAGGGAAAAGGTCCTCACATGTATGAGATTTCGTCCTTCCTCGGACAAGCTGAGACGCTCAAACGTATGCGCCGCGCCATCGAAATACTGGGTTAAAGCCCGCCGCCGGCGCCCTAAAGTTCGCCGCCAGCGTCCTGCGGCTTTCTTTCCCGACCGCAGCGGGCGCCGGATGCGCCGGAAACCTCAAAATTGTCAGCCGACAAATAAAATGTACTCACTCGCCATCTATTTTTATATGCTTTGCGTCAATATTGCCGCGCTCTGCGGCAATAAAAAGGCGCAGCAGATGATGCGTGGCCATCGCAACACCTGGCGTATCTTGCGCGAGCAGATAAATGGCGCGCACTACGTTTGGTTTCACGCCGCCTCGCTCGGCGAATTTGAGCAGGGGCGTCCGCTGATGGAGCGCCTGCGTCGAGAACAGCCCAACAGGAAGATTCTTCTCACCTTCTTTTCCCCATCCGGCTACGAGGTAAGAAAGGATTACGCCGGCGCTGATGTGATTTGTTACCTTCCGTTCGACACGCCGTTCAACGCCCGCAAGTTTATACGCCTCGCGCGTCCGGAAAGCGCCTTCTTCATCAAGTATGAATTTTGGCGCAACTATATTGACGCCCTCTCTCGGCGTAATATTCCCGTCTTTAGTGTTTCAAGTATTTTTCGCCCGAAGCAGATTTTTTTCCGCGGCTATGGATTTAGCTACCGAAGGGTTCTGAAGCGCTTTACCCACCTTTTTGTACAAGACGCCAAGTCTGAGCAACTGCTGAAGACGATTGGCGTTCATCGCGTCAGCGTTGTCGGCGACACGCGTTTTGCCCGCGTTGTCGACATTATGCACGAAGCTAAATCGCTTCCGATTGCAGAAGCCTTTGCCCGCGGTCGGAAAGTAATTGTCGCCGGCAGTACGTGGGCTCCCGATGAAGCGTTGCTGATCAACTATTTCAACGCGCACTCCGACACGTTCTTGATTTTAGCGCCCCACGTCGTAAATGAGGCCCATTTGCAAGAGATTGAAGCCCGCCTTCAGCGCCCCTCCCTTCGCTACACACAAACTACGGCCGAAGCCGCTCCCACGGCCGACTGCCTGATTATTGATTGCTATCGCCTGCTGGCTTCCATTTATCGCTATGCCGCCGTAGCTTACGTTGGCGGGGGCTTTGGTGTGGGGATTCACAACGTTCCGGAGGCCGCCGTGTATGGACTTCCCGTCCTCATTGGGCCGAATAATGGAAAATTCAGAGAGGCGCGCGAACTCCTTGCTGCGGGCGGTTGTCGCGAAGTGCGCACGCAGACCGATGTAGACCGCACGCTCAACGAACTCCTGCACGACGACGAGGCGCGGCGTAAGGCCGGCGAGATCTCCGGCGCCTATATTCGCGAAAACGCTGGCGCTGCCGACAAAGTATATCAAGCAGCACTCCTGCCCGAGTCGCATTAAGTTCCGCCCGATACTGATTTCAGTTGCCCGAGTCGCATCGGCGCACGATTATATATTGTATCCCATGACCCCAATTCTTATTCTCGTGGCCTTACTGGCCCTTGCCGCCGGCTATTTCGCCGGTCGCTTCACCGCCCGCGCCGCTACCGATGCCCGCAGTGCGGAATTGCAGCGCGCACTGCAAGAAATGCAGACGCAAAAGGCCGTGGCTGAAGCCCGCTTGCAAGCCGAGCGCGTGCAGGCCGCCGAAACAGCACGCCGCCAAGCCGAAGAATTGAAGAAGGAGTTTCACGCCATCGCCTCCGACCTCGCCCGCACGGAGAGCGAATCCCTGCAACACCGCCACACGGAGGCCCTGCGCGCCCTCTTACATCCCTTTGACGCCGACCTCAAGCGCTTTTATGATCGCTTTACTGAGGGCAACGTAGCGATGCGCACCAATATTGAGCAACTCATTCGCCAAACGCAGACCGTAGGCAAGCAAGCGGAAGAACTCACGCGCGCACTCCGCGGCAATACGAAGGTGCAAGGCAACTGGGGCGAGGGGATTCTGGCCGACTTACTCGAGGCTTCGGGCCTGCGCATCGGGCAGGAATACGACACGCAGGTAAACGTGAAAGACGAGCAACGCGACAATTACCGCCCCGACGTCGTTGTGCACCTCCCCGACAAGCGCGAATTGATCATCGACGCGAAAGTGTCGCTCTCCGCCTATGTCAACTACGTCAATGCGGAGGATGAGGTCGAGCAAGCGCGCTTTATGAAGGAGCACCTCCAATCTGTGCGCAAGCACATCGTCGAACTCTCGGCAAAGCGCTATGATAAACTCGTACCGGGTGCGATCGGCTATGTCCTGCTGTTTATTCCCAACGAAGCAGCTTACGTTGCCGCCGTCAGCAGTGCGCCCGATTTGTCAATGGAAGCTTATCGCAAACAAATTATCCTCATAAATCCGACCAATCTCTTAATGGCTTTGCAACTGACGTACAACCTTTGGCAAAGCGAAAAGCAATCGGCCAACGTGCGAGATATTTATACCTCGGCCGAAAAACTCTACAACAAGTTCACGCTCTTTGCGGAAAGTTTCGAAAAGTTGGGCGACAACCTACAAACGCTCACTTCCACCTACGAAGAAGCGCAAAAGCGCCTCACAACGGGCCGCGGCAACATCATCAGTCGGCTCGAAAGTTGGCGCGAGAAAGGCCTGACGCCAGCGCGCTCAATGCCCGATGCCCTGCTCGACGCAACGGCGGACGACGACGAGGCCTAAGCCGATGCTTAGTTCCAAATCCTATGCCGACAAGCAGCGGACGACAACTTGTAAGTATTCATTTTTTACCACTGATTTATTGTACTGAATTTGTCAGAATAGATTTTTCACCCCCTAAAAAGCCGGACAATTTATAATTTTGTTAGGAAATAATTTGCGACCTATTGTTTTTCACACTAAGTTTGCAGCGAATTTACAAACAAACACAGAAATGAAAAAGATTTTAGCAATTTGCATTATGGCAATGTTTGGCTTATCAGCTTGTAGCCAAAGTGCAACGGAAGTAGACAACTTAAAACAACAACAGAAAGTCTTAAACTTGACGGCTAAGTTGAACAAATTAGAGATTAAATACGCAAAAGAACAAGCCAATTACGCGGACTTAAGCGCCAAAGCCTCTACTGTCAACGCTTCGGCCAATGTTATGACGGCAGAATTCAACACATCTGATGCTGCAAGCACCGTAAAAGATGCAAAGGAGGTTGCTAAAAAGCTCAAAGAGACCAAAGCGATCAATAAGAAGCTCGCGAAGAGTCAAAAAAAATTGACCAAAATGCAGGCTAAGATTGCGAAACTAAAGGCTAAACTTGAAACTTTTGACAAGAAAGTCGAAATTGTAGAGCAATAAACCTTCCTAGAAGGGCTGCGATTCCCAACAATTTTGTGTACGCTCGTGAGCGCAGACCTTTTTTATCGTGAGCGCAAGCTCTTTTTCTCACGAGGGTAAGCTCTTTTTATCGTGAGCACAAACAGCGCGAATAAGCCGTCATCGGTTTGTTCGCGTATTTTTTATGCGTTAGAAATGGGATTTGGAGCATCGTTAGTTTGTCATTTTTCGTTGCGTTTCGACCATCGGATGTCTTTGAAAGACCAACCCTAAGGGGTTGTCAATGCGGGGACGCGTTAGGCAGGGTTAAAGCGCTCACGCTTTAACCCTGCCCTGCCAAAAGACTAACCCCGATGGGGTTATTTGCGGCGGGAGGCGTGGGCGGAAGGAATTGTAGGGCGCGTAGAGCGAATTTGAGGGGGGATATTTGCGGCGTTGGTTATGGAGATTGTGATATTCGTGTCGATGTTCGGGGTTTATTTGGTGGGAGAGGTGAGGATTGATGGGGATATTTGCGGCGTTGGTTATGGAGATTGAGAAATTCATATCGGCGGTTGGGGTTAATTGGATGTAATAGGTAAGGATTGATGGGATTATTTGAGGCGAAATTGGTTGGAGATGGGCGGTGCGAATTTTCATCCCAAACTAGGGTATTGTAATTGTGAGGTTTGATGGGATGATTAGAAGGTTGAAGGAGGCGAGATTTGTGTGGAATTATTAGAAGGTCAAATCAAGTGTACATGGATAAAATGATGATTAGCACATAATTTGACCCCAATGCCACGAACGGCGACTACAACCCCTTAGGGTTGGTCTTTTGGCAGGCCGGGGTTAAGGCACAGCGTGGCTTAACCCCGGATAAGCAAGCATACATCGTGTGCAACCCCTTAGGGTTGGTCTTTCACCGTGGCAGGGTTGAGGAGCGGAGCGGCAACCCTGTCACTAACGACGCAAGTCGTTGTTGTTGTGAATAATTGTCCGGTTTGTTTTCGCTGCGCCCCGATCATAGGGTTATGAGAAAGAGCAATGGGTAGGCGATAGGCAATTGTAGGCCGCGCGTTGGCGCGTTTTAGGCTGAATGTATTAACTTTGTAGCGAAATAAGACAAGACTGACGCTTCGCAAACAGCGCGACGCTTGCCACCGTTTCACAGAAAGAAAAAATAATGCCACAACTCTTCGACGGCTAACGAGCGTTTGGCGGCCTTTTGCCGCTTGGCAGCGTGAAGATTCGAGGGGCGAATGGCGCAAACTCAATGCTACTCTGATTATGGCA
>ERZ772960.2043-NODE-2043-length-15132-cov-15.334218_pt1 | contig 15132 bp, 15 predicted proteins | sample MGYA00580678_ERZ772960 | MGnify/ENA primary metagenome ERZ772960 (study PRJEB29015, sample SAMEA2737930) | human oral metagenome | biome: human oral; feature: human-associated habitat; material: dental | place: China | collected 2059 ... | reverse complement strand
GGGCGCTTATGAAAATCGTTGCCGCAAATTTATATTTTTGGCGCAGTAATTTCTCAAACAACCCGCGAAACAGACCTTCTTCCATCCAGACATTGAATATATTAAAGATAATAATTGACCCAATTCCCACGCCGACGAATTGTTCGGTACTAGCGAGCGAAAATCCGCCAGCCTTCATTAAAATGTTAGGTTTAGCGCCGGAAAAATACAGAAATCCGAATTCGATCAGTAACGTAACTGTATAAAAACAAAACCCCAAGGCAAGTCCCAAACCGATATTTTTCAGCCAATTTTTGCGCGTAAAGCCAATGTCGCGCCAACGAGCGTGCAAATATTTCAGGCAAACGAAAATTATCACTATGCCGAAAATTTTATGCACTATATTCTCACTGAGTGCTGATTGATCGGTACGCAAAGCTAAAAATTCCCACATTCGCACAGCGAAACATGTAAAATACAGCAATAGACAAAGTGACAACGGATTTTTAGCGCGCTCTGTGAACATAGGTTTATTCTAGCACGTTAGGAATTTTACTGAAAAGCGAATGAAAATATCGCCTTTGTCGCAATAGTATGGTACATTAAACGTATGAGCAGCAAGAGCGCAAAGAAATCCGAGCAGCGCAAATCTAATCAGCAGCAAGATGGCGCTCAGGCAAGCCAAGGCGAGCAGATTCAGTCGCCGCAAAGTGTTACTCAACCAGTCTCAGGCGGACAAATTCAACCGCCGCAGGTAGAGCAAGTCCAGCAGCCAATGCCGCAAATTGAACAGGCGCAAGCGCAACCCGAACAGCAGAATCAACCGACGGCAGCCACTTCGCCACAAGCTTACCAGAATCAGACTCAATATCAATACGTTTATGTCAACTATTCAAGAAAGAGCAACGTCATCGGATTGTCGATTGTTTACGCGATTAGTTTATTCTTGACGATAGGTCTTCCGATTGGTTTATTCAGCATGAATGGTTCGATGAAAGACTTTTCGAGCGAAGCAAACTATTATTTGATTCAAGTAGTGAAAATAGTCATGCCGATTGTTCTGGCGCTGTCGGTGATATCGTCTATAATTTTGTGGATAGCTTACTTGCCGAGTAAAAACAAACTAGTAGCCAAAATCGCAGCTGCCTGTACGCTCTCTATATCGGTCATATCTTTTGTTGTTTTTTGGATTTATTTAAACTTCTATTCTGTGGTAGGCTTTGGCGATGCGGCGTTCTTTTTGCCTATACCTTTCGGCGTGATGATATTGGGAATTGCTTGGTGTGTTAATGTTTTTAAATATCAGAATGAAAAGCCAGCGTATTATGCGAATATTCCTCTAAACAGCCAATACGTAGTTTCGCCGCAATATCCTAATCAGCCGCCACAGCAGCCACAACCGAATATTCAGCAGCCAGGCGCTGCCGATCCGCAGTACAGGCCAGCGCCAGCTGAGCAGAATGTTCCTTATGAACAGCAGCCGGTCAACCAGCAATATTTCGCGCAGCCGCAAGCGGCGCCAGTCCAGTATGTTGTTATGGCGCAGTCACTCAAAGGTGTCAAGGGCTGGCTCGCATTCTTCATGGTGTGTCTAGCGATTGATGGTGTTTGCTCGGTTGGCTTGTTCTTTACCTCGTTGTTAAATCTTGGCGATCCGTCGGCTGTCGTTTCGGTGATATTCATGCCGATCATTGCTGTACTGACTACTGTCGCGGTAGTGCTCATTAATCTGCAAAAGAAGCTTGGCAAGTGGCTGGCGGTTGCGGCGCTCGTAGTCTCGTTCTTCTATTCAGCAAGTTCTGCGGTAGTTGATAGCGTGGTCAAAAGACCTCCGAACACTGACTCAATTATTAGTATGACTAGCACTATCATTGCTAGCGGGATTTCTATGGGATTGCTTTGTTTGTACTTCTTTGTTTCTAGGCGCGTGAAAGAGACTCTGGTTAACTAAAATACCAAAAGTCAAAAGTTTCTCTATACGAATAGGCCGCTCCTTTTCTAGAGCGGCCCGGTATTTCTATTCAATTGATAGCCGGTGTTCGCTGCATCCGATTAATACACCTTCGTATGGGCGTAGCTCTACCGAGCCGTCATCAGCAACCTCGGGGTAATCAGTTGGGTTTGTGGCGCATAAGATACTGCCGGTATGAGGTAAAGTAACACGGTGTTTGGTATCGCTAAAATTTAATGCGACAAAGACATGCTGTTCTCGGCCAATCCATCGCGCGTAAGCAAATATGTCATTATCTGTATCGCTGAGCGGCTCATATTCGCCAGTGCGCAAGATTTCGTAGCGGCTGCGCAAGGTTAATAAGCGGCGGTATAGTGCCAAAAATGAGTCCGGCTCGTTCTGCTCTGATTCTACATTGACATTTTGGCAAGCGGGATTTACTGGTAGCCATGGTTTAGCGGTACTAAATCCGGCATTTTGGCCAGCCGTCCATTGCATCGGCGTACGCTCTGGATCGCGTCCGACAGATTCGTCGTTGCCGTGGCTGAAGACCGACTTATCTTGAATCTCTTCAAAGCGAACTGGCCCATTACTCATGCCAATCTCGTCGCCGTAATACACTACCGGCAGCCCTGGCAGCGTCAGTTGCATCAACGCAATCAAGCGAGCTTGTTTCTCGCCGCCGAAGCGCGTAACGATGCGCGATTGGTCGTGATTACTAAAGCAGTAGACTGGCGTATGCACGTCGGGGTTTATCATACCTTGGAATTCATTGACTATTGTACTCATCGATTCGGCATTAAATTTGGCGTGTAATCCTTCAAAATTGAAAGGCATTGATACTTTTGGATTGACACCGTAAAAACCCAAGTACTGTTCGCTAGTACTATAGTTTTCATCCGGATAATCTTCAAAAACCATAATTCGATTCGGATACGAGGCGACTATGTCTGTTAGCTCCCGCAAATATGGGAAAAGATTATCCCAGAAGCGGCTATATTTGTGCTGCAAATCGTCGAATTTCGTGGGCGGTTTTTCACCTTTGTAACGCTCGGCAACTGGGTCGTCGCGCAGTTCCGGATCTTTGCTGATCCAGCGCACTGCGTCCGCTCGAAAACCATCGACACCCAGGTCTAGCCAAAAATGTAGTACGTCGTGCATTTCGCGGCGCACCTCAGGATTATCCCAGTTGAGGTCTGGCTGTTCTTTCAAGAACGTGTGCAAGTAATACTGCTGGCGCCCCTCGTGCCATTGCCAAGCGCTGCCGCCAAAAATGCTTAGCCAGTTGTTCGGTTCTGAGCCGTCAGGCTTAGCATCGCGCCAAACATAAAAATCATTCTTATCATTGTCCTTGGAGCTTTGCGATTCTAAAAACCACGGATGCTGATTACTGGTATGGTTGGGTACGAAATCAACCATTACCTTAATATCGCGAGCGTGCGCCTTCTCGACCAATTCTTTGAAGTCGTCAAGCGAACCGAAAATCGGATCAATATCACAATAGTCTGCCACATCGTAGCCCATATCAGCTTGCGGCGATGGATAAAACGGCGAAAACCAAATCGCATCGATGCCAAGCGAATTGTCGCCGCCCTTAATATGGTCAAGCTTATCAATTACGCCGCGCAAGTCGCCGACGCCATCGCCATTAGAATCCTTAAACGATCGCGGATAGATTTGATAAAATCCGTTAACGTCGCACCATTTTTTTGTCATAATTACCCCCTCCTATTTATATTTTATATTAAAATTAAAACTTACTTTTTATTAGCGCGCTTTCGCTCATTGGCGTCAAGGTAGCGTTTGCGCAGGCGCAAGGATTTTGGCGTTACCTCCAGCAGCTCGTCGTCCTCGATGAAGTCGATGCATTGCTCTAGGCTGAACTGCGTAAATGGCGTCAGTTGCACCGTGCCGTCCGATGACTTAGAGCGCATGTTAGTCAGGTGCTTAGCCTTGCAAACGTTGATTTCAATGTCTTCTTGGCGGTTGTAGATGCCGACGATCATCCCGGCGTATACTTCCGTGCCCGGCCCGACCAAAAGTTCGCCGCGCGCTTCGGCCGCTTGCAGAGCATATGGCGTTGTTGTGCCAGCTTCAAAGGCGATGAGTACGCCGCCGCGGGTCTTCGGCAATTTACCGCCCAGCGGTTGATAGCCATGCGGCAGGGAATTCATAATCACCGTGCCTTTGGTGGCGGTCAACAGCACGTTTCGCAGGCCAATCAACGCTCGCGTCGGCAGCACGTAGGTGATGCGAGTAGCACCGCTGGCGGTGGTTTCTTGTGACTTCATCTCAGCATGGCGCGCGCCGAGTTCCTGGCTGATCGCGCCGATGAATTCGCTGCTAATTTCGATTTGTAATTCTTCAATCGGCTCTTTTTCGACGCCGTCCTCGGTGATAGTCACCACTTGCGGGCGGCCGACTTCAAACTCAAAGCCCTCGCGCCGCATGGTCTCGATCAAGACGCTTAGGTGCAGCTCGCCGCGGCCAGACACCGTAAAGCCGATGCCGTTTTCTTCGACGCGCAATGCCACGTTGGTTTCTAGTTCCCGTCGCAGCCGGTCGCCAATTTGCCGCGACGTGGTAAATTCTCCCTCGCGCCCTTTCATCGGGCTGGTGTTTGGGCCGAGGTACATGCTCAGCGTCGGCGCTTCGATGGCGATTACCGGCAGGGCTTCCGGCTGTTCTTTGTCGGCAATCGTATCGCCAATGTGCGCCTCGCTGACGCCCACTAGCGCCACGATGTCGCCAGCAAACGCCTCGTCAAGCTCCTCGCGGTTCAGTCCGCGGTAGCCAAAAACTTTCTCAATTCGCGCTGAGCCCGACACCTCGCCCTGTTTCAGCAAGCTAACCGCCAGGCCGCGCTTAACCGACCCGCGAGCGATCCGCCCAATGGCATATTTGCCCTGAAAGGTGTCGTACTGCAGGCTGGTTACCAGCATATGAAAACCGCCGTCAGCCGTGACACTTGGTGCCGGGATGTCATTGATAATCGCTTCAAAGATCGGTGTCAAATCAGCATCTTCATCAAGGTCGGTAGGAATCTCTCGCCAGGCTTTGCCGTCGCGCCCAATCGCGTAATAAATCGGATATTGCAGTTGGCTATCATCGGTCGCTAGCTCCAAAAACAGATCGCTCAGCTCGTCTTCAACTTCAGCAATCCGCTTGGCTGGCTTATCAATTTTATTGATCACCACCACTGGTTTCAGTCCCAACTCTAAAGCCTTTGAAAGCACAAACTTCGTCTGCGGCATCGGCCCTTCCTGCGCATCAACGATCAGCAAGACGCCGTCCGCCATCTGCAGTGTCCGCTCGACCTCGCCCGAAAAGTCCGCGTGTCCCGGCGTGTCGATGATATTGATTTTATAATCACCGTAAAAAATCGAGGTCTGTTTGGCGGTGATGGTGATACCGCGTTCGTGCTCCTGATCACCCGAATCCATGATTAACTCTTGGCTCATCTCAGCCTGGTTATCACGAAATGTGCGCGACTGTTTGAGCAGCCCATCAACCATGGTCGTCTTGCCGTGATCGACGTGGGCAATAATGGCAATATTTCGAATCTTGCTAGCGTCCTTCATAAAAATATGGTCTGATATTAACGCAGACCTTCCTTTGGTTGTTAATTGTAGCACAGATGAGCGGGGATGGGAAGTGCGCTACTACAGTGAAGCTTGCTCATCAAGCTTTAGCTGCACGAAAATAGCTAGCCCTGACAAAACCACTAGCATCCAACCAGCGATGAAAACGCTTTGGTTTGATAAAACTCCAAAAACGAGTGTTAGCGGTATGAGGACAATTCGTCCCACGGCGTTTATCACCGAGCCGGAACCTGTGCGGTACCGCGACGGCAACTGGTGTTGTATCTGCGCAGTAAAATGAAATAGCAGCGCCCCCGAGACTACAGCTATTAAGACCTGTGCGGCGATAGTTATCCATAGATTACTACCCACCGAAAGCGCGAGCGATGTCAAACCTAGTAAAATTGACAGAACTATATTTATTCGCCTTGAGCTGAGGTACTTGACCAACGAGCCGCCCAGTCCGCCCAAGCCTTCTATGAATGATCCAGCGATGCCAAATACTATCGCCGGAGCCGACAACGCAATATACCACAGCTGATAAGCCTCGCGATTCATCTTTTGGATGCAAAAGACTATCATAATCGCGGTCATCAACCAGAGCAGGCTTTTACTTTTGAAAACGTATTTGAATGTATTTTTAGTATGTTTGATAAGTTTTTCGTCAGCCACCTCGCGGCTAATTTTTGCATCCTTATAAATTAGATGGCAAACCATGGATATGGCAATTGGAATAATCGTTAAATTAAATGCCAGCAGCAGCGAGTGTTCGCCGATCCAGCCGCCTAAAAAGTTACTGATAATCAACGCTATCCCGCCTAAAGTTTCGTATAGTCCTAGCGCTCGATTAAAATTCCTGGCGTGCCCTTGCTCCTCGAGCAGCGTATCGTAAATCATAGCGGCGCCAGTCCCGCTAGAAAAAGCATCGTGAAGACCCCAAATCGTCACGGCAGCAGCATACATAAAGATATTATTGCTAGCGCCAGCCATCAGACTGCTAATCCCTAAGAATAGCCCAGCCAGCACCATTGAGCCCTTGCGACTCCAGCGATCCGCGATAATTCCTGATGGAATTTCGGTCAAAACGGATGATATCAACAGAACAATCGCGATCAAACTAATTCCAAAATTGTCGATGCCGATACTTCTTATAAATAATTTCTCAATTGAATACCAAAGTACAAAGCTTAAGAAGAACTTGCCAACATACAGCGGAAGCAGCCTCTTCATGACAGCTTTCTTCATATTCTAATTATAATGCGTACCAGCGTTATTTTGAAGATCTACGACAATAGTTTGAGTTGGTGCGGGTAGAGGGAGTCGAACCCTCGTCTCATGCTTGGGAAGCATACATAATAGCCGTTATACGATACCCGCGCTGACTATATTATACACTATGCTCTGGTTATTTTTGTAGGACGCTACCTCCAGATTGACATAACCGGTTTCCTTGCTACAATCAAAGTATGAAAAAACAAAAAATTGTAATTATACTAGTTATTTTAATACTAGCGGGGGTAGGAATAGGCTTATATATTGCTGTGCGTGCTGCGTCGAAAGATGCGGGTAGTACTAATCAGCAGCAAAAGACAACTACCAATTCTAATTCTGGCTCTGATAATTCCGATTCTAGCAATAACCCTAACGGCAGTAAATTTAGCACAAGCTCTAATTCTAAACAAACTACGCCGAACCAGCAAGAGAAGAAGCCTGAAAAACCGCAGCCAAACCAAAAAGAGCAGAGAATTGACCCTGTGCACCCGAAGCATAATCCAGCCCCGCAACCACCGGCGAGTCCAGCCTCGCCGCCGAAAAACAACCAGCGGCCAGCTCCGCAACCCCAGCAGCCCGGTAATTCGCAGCAGCCTGCACCGAATCCGCAACCAAATCCAACTCCAAATCCGCAGCCGCAACCGGCAGACCAAGATAAAAAGTATGACATAGGTCCGCCAGATGCTTTGGAGATTCTTGAACTGATTAACTATGCTCGTAGTAAAGAAAATCTGAAGCCGTTAAAAATGTACGAGCCGCTTAACCGAACGGCGCAGTGGATGGCGAATGATATGAAAGATAATAATTATTTTAGCCATTATAAACCAAGTACAACTATTCCGCACGGATTGCTTAAAGCGAGGGCTGTCTGCAACGCGCCAGCCGAGAATCTGGTGCAAACTGCGCCGCCAGATTTACACACTAGCCGCGTAGTCTTTAACGCCTGGATACAATCGCCGCCGCACAGGCAATCCATTATGTCGAGCACTTACACGCTAACCGGATTTGGCATCGCCGGTAATAAGATTGTGGAGCATTTTTGTTGAGGTTGCTTAGGTTGTTCTAGTTTCAAATTTATAAATAAATCTATTTAATTCTTTTGAGATATTTATTTTTCGTATATTCACCTTGTGGCGCATGAAAAGTGATATAATAAAAAAGTCCAACCAACAACGTAATATTTTAGGGATTACCTAATACTTTTGGTATTCAAACCAGAAAAACGGGCACTTGCTCGAAAAAGCATTTGGTTTGAATCCCAATTGTTGGTTGGACGCCTAGAGTAGGTGTCCGTTTTTTATTGTGGACAATACTCAAAAATAATAACTAACTCAAAGGCGTCCATGAGTAAGAAATTACTAGAAACAAATGTCGTTCTTCAAGGCGACTGTATCGAAATGCTAAAAACTTTGCCAGATAAATCTGTCGACCTAATTTTTGCCGACCCGCCCTACAATCTACAGCTCAAAGGTGACCTATGGCGACCGAATAATACAAAAGTGTCCGCGGTCAATGATGATTGGGATAAATATGACAGTTTCGCAGTTTATGACGATTTTACAACCAGATGGCTCACGGAATGTCGCCGTGTGCTCAAAGATAATGGCACGATTTGGGTTATCGGTAGTTACCACAATATTTTCCGTGTTGGAAAAATTGTCCAAGACCTCGACTACTGGATTTTGAACGACATTCTTTGGGTCAAAACAAACCCTATGCCAAATTTCAAAGGTACACGCTTTAACAACTCGCACGAAACACTTATCTGGGCTGGCAAGTCTGAAAAATCGAAACCAACTTTTAACTACAAAACCATGAAAACGCATAACGAAGACAAGCAAATGCGTAGTGATTGGCTTATTCCGATATGTAGCGGACAAGAACGCGTAAAAAATAACGGAGAAAAAGCGCATTCGACACAAAAACCGCTGGCGTTACTCCGTCGGATTATCAACGCAACATCAAAGCCTGGCGATATTGTGCTTGACCCATTCCTCGGCAGCGGCACAACCGCAGTTGCCGCAAAGGAACTAGGACGTGAATATATTGGTATTGAGCGTGACGATACCTATGTGAGAGTAGCAAAGAAACGCCTCGACGAAACAGTGTCACTAGATGAAACACTTGTATCAGGCAAACTCGAAGCCAAGGCGCCACGTGTCGCTTTCGGCTTATTGGTTGATATCGGACTTATCAAAGCTGGCGCAACACTGACTAGTAAAGACGGTAAGTACTCAGCGACAGTTACTGCAAATGGCTCGCTAAAAAGTGGCGATGTCGAGGGTTCTATTCACAAAGTCGGCGCAGTTTTACAAGACCAACCCTCATGCAACGGCTGGACATTCTGGCACATTGACGGCGCGCTAATCGATGATATTCGTCAAAAGTATCTGGAGCAAAATTATGCTTGAGTACGAAGTATTCAAAGATATCTTTGATGAAAAGATATTTGCAAAGTCAAAGCCCGATCTGCTCAAGAAAGTCGCCGAGTACCCCGATAGATACGTGGGGTTATTCCGCCCGACCAAGCCAGAGGCAAAATTGCTACAAAACCTGTTGCAGTCAAATGAAATCCGTTTTGGCGACGCGTTCGAGGTGGCAATCAAGCAATACTTTATCAACGAGGGCTGGCAGCCGTTACCGCAAAAGATTACATCGAAAGAAGGTGACGCGCTTGATATTGACCAACTACTTATCAAAGATGACAAGGTGCTATTCATTGAGCAAAAGGTACGCGACGACCATGATTCAACCAAAAAACGTGGGCAGATTAGCAACTTTGAAAAGAAGCTTGAGGCACTTGTTGATATTTATGGCGACAAGGTAACGTGGGGATTTTTCTATTTCATCGACCCAAGTCTAATTAAAAACAGAAATTTTTATCAACCAGAGCTACAAAAACTGCAAGAATCGTGGGGTGTGCACTTGTCAGTGTCATACGGACAAGACATGTTCAATCAGATTGGCTTGTCTCATGTCTGGCCTGATATCATGAATAATCTACAAAAATGGCGCCAAGACATACCAGACCTACCAAACGTCAATTTTGACAGCAACTCCGAAGAATCTGCCGAAGAAATAAAAGACCTACCACTCCGTATATTCCGCAAGCTCTTTGATGATGAGCGAATTGTGAGCCAGATATTGCCCGTGTTGTTTCCGAATGGTGAAACACTTCGGCTCTTGCTACCTCACTTCGAGAGGCAAGGCTTGCCAATCGCGCAGAATATATCTAATGGTGTTAAAAAGTACTTATGTTACAAACAGGACAGCCCGCCACATAGGTGAAGCTACAGATGATATTTTTCTGGACGTATGCCTTTTTTATAGTGCAATACAGGAGTGTCAGCTTCACTGATTCCGTTTGCACTGATGGCGAATCTTGCTTGCTCAAATGCAAGGCCAATCGGGATATTCTCGCCAATGCTGGAGTATAGCTGTACTGCAAAAGCACGCGCCGCATCATCACCGATTGACACATTCATGCCAATTGCGATATCAACCACGTCAGTCAAAGATGCAGCCATTTTAGATGATTCACAGGCATTAAGCACTACAATTTTAAGCTGTTTCCCAGCTATCTTTACTATATTTATTAGTATATCACCGTCCACGATCATTGCCTGGCCTTTTTCATTCTCAAGAGCGATATGCTCCTGATTTCCATGTGATGAGATATGCAGTATATTTGGCCTATACCTATTAAAAGCATTACTAAAATCTTTCAACTCTACGGCCGGGATGGTGTCTATGTGTATTTTGTCACGATCGGTGATAGCCCTCAATGCCTCTTTGATCTGCTTCTCTTCGGTACCAAGTCTCAGTGGCGATGCGTTTAAGGGGGTAGAGTAGGCAAAAAGAAGTCTGGTAGGCGAAGAAATGTCTACTTGTAGAATATCTTTCTCATGCAACACTCTGTCTAATACGGGCACTATGTCTTGCCTTTTTATGCTGTTTGCTAAAAGAAATTTTCCAGATATAGCCTTCACAACCTTTTGTGTGGACACGCCCTGCGATAACTGTTCTGATATACGCAGGATTTCATTCCCGCTATCTCGCCAACCGCGACCCGCAAAGGCTTCGTTCACACGACCTAAAACCTTTACCTTATTGTACATCCAGGTTGTGCATCTTTCTTATGTTTTTCGTAAGACTCAATGCGCGCCCCAGACGGCTATGGGTATATATCCAGCTCTTGCCCTCCTGAGTAACAGGCGTAATTACCCGTATAGTATTTCTTAGTTTATCAATTTTGCGTGTTATCATAGATGCGCTTGCGCCCTTAATATTCAAAGTCTTCATATTTTCTACAATTTGCTGTTGCGTTCTATTGCCGTCAAACAAAAGGTAGACTTCCGCTAGTACTCTATCTTTTTTAAACTCCTCTAAGATGCTGTCGCGGACGCGTGGGTCATACCTCACGAGAGCATCCAGCATCTCGCCTTGTTGGTCAACCTCGCTTCGAAGTTTCTTTATTTCCGATAGAGCTTCGTTTGTTTCAGACATCGCTAATTACCTCTGTCCGACGAGTTGACAGATTTTTTGGTCTTGGCTCTGGAGCGAGTAACCATCATTCTAACAGCCGCGGTATTCTTACCTAGAACTTTTGCAATCTGAGAATATGATAAGCCGACTGAGTCAAGTAGAATCTCCGTTTTATTCATGCTAGGGTCTAGCTTTGCTACACGCTCACGCTCATCAACCATTAGCGTAAGAATCGCCAGTAGGACAGAGTTGGTGTCCAAAATACCCGCTGATTCGGACGCATTAGCCTTGGTATTACTTTTGGCCATCTACATTGCCTTTCTGCTCTTTCTTGCGCGCACGAATGATTGTCTGTGAAACCAATTTACCCTTTTTCCCAAGTACCGTTGCAATCTGAGCAGGGGACATGCCAGAATCTGCTAATATAACCTCTGTCTTGCGGGGCTCTTTAGCGAGGCCTTTATCGAGATTAACTCGCTCTTCACGTTCGGCAGCCAAAAGCGCCAAGATTCCACTCATTGCTTGCTCAAGAGGCAGTGTTTCAGTATTTTTTATCATTTCTCATCCTTCTTTGTCTTTTTAGTTTTTGGCTTAGCGCGCTGAATGGCTACGTTGACCGTACCAGGCGTGGTGCCCATTATTTCCGCTATCCTTGACGGCCCTATCCCGATCTTGTTCATTTCCACTATGGCTTCGGCCTGACTCGGCATCGCCAGCTTAATTTGCAAAGCCTGCAAGCGCACCATTTGATCAAGTAACTCTTCTGTGTTCGCCATTATTTTCTCTCCTCATCGTTCACTGGCTGCTCTGCGTCTTTTGTATTCGTTTTTCTCTTAACCGTCTGCCTGTCTTTGTTTAGAGCTATACTTACAGCCTGCGGTGTTTTACCAAGAAGCTTGGCAATTTCAGCTCCAGTCAAGCCAAGGTCTGCAAGCATGTGGTCAATACTGCGTGGGCGAGGCTTAGCAAGGTCGGTATCACGCAAATGTCTGTCTACCGTTATAGCCAGCACCGCTGATACATTACGATTCAGCTTATTTAACTCATTTAGTATATCTTCGTTCATAATTTAATACCCTCTCATCTGTTGAGTTAAATTATACTGCATTATTTTCTATATTTCAACACCAAAATGATAACTTATCACAGTAATGTTCATTGATAATAAGAGTGTTTTTATCCTATATGGAACACTGTCATACTTATCACCATAAGTATTTAATTTTACATAAATGTTTATGCTTTACTCATAAGACATGTAGCGCTTAAGCGATACAAGACGGCTCAGCTTTCACGCTCGAAATAGGTTCGAGCTTTGGCGTATATTGCCACCAATAGAACTAAAACGGAAACGGTCACCCGTTCGGGCGACCGTTTTTAATTTTGTTCCGAATTGGTGCGGGTTAGGAGACTCTAACTCCTGGCCTCTTCCATGGCAAGGAAGCGCTCTAACAACTGAGCTAAACCCGCATAATGTTTGCTGCGTATCTCGCCGGCAAATCGTCACAATTTTGCGAACTCGCCTATGATGTGCGATGCAACAGCCAATCTTTCGATTACATAGTAAGTATAGCAAACAAAACCGTCCATTTCAATAATCTTCTCACCAATTTCTCTTCGTATGATCTGGCGTGGCGTCTTTGTAATCTTCCAAGTGCTGGTTTCTTTCCTGGGATTTGCGCTGTTCGTTGTAGGCGTCGATGAATCGCTTGTCCAGTTCTTTAAGTTTGCCGTCGGTGCTGCCTGCGTCAACTTTTTCTTTATCGCCAGGGTTGGTGACTGAAATACCTTGGTCGCCGTTTCTAAGTTGTTTTATTTGCGCCAACTTTTGCCGGATTCGCTGCTCAATAACGATTGCCGTTTTGCCGTCGTCGTTGCTCGCGTCGACTGTTTGGCTAGCAAATTGCACGCCGCAACTATCCTCGCCGTCGTGCAGCACGGCGTTTGCTTCGTCGTAGCGGATGATTGCCTGGTCGTAGCGTTTTTCGCTGGCGAGGGCGTCTGCTTGCGCCTCGATTGACAGCGACAGGTTGATGCGGACAGGGCATTCGCGCGTTTTCGGCGCTTTTTGCAGGGCTTGGCGGAATTGTTTTTCTGCCGAGTCGTAGCGGGCTTGCTTAAATAAAGCGTTCCCGTCGTTAAAAAATACTTTATAAGATTCAAATAAATTCACGGCATAAACTGGCGATAAGCGGAAGGAAGCCTGGCTGTTGTCGCCGTTTTTATAGGCGGCGTGCGCTGCTAGCGACAGTAAGGGAAAGCTTGTTAATTTAATAGCAACCAGCAGAATCACCGCGCAAGCAGGGAACGAATAGCGGAGCAGTTTTCGGCGTTTTCCTTGGCGGATTTTTTCAAAATCTAGTTTTCTCAGGTCAAATGGACGATTCTTACTCACGATTTTCTCCTTCCGACGGCATTATATTCTGAAGTTTGCGCAAAGGCAAATAGATGTTTCTGATTTCAAAGGTCAGCAAAATAGCAGCCGCAAATATCGCTATCCAATATATATCGTTGTAGCCGTCGAACGAGCGGCTGCTATTGACAGCTTTGTCGACTGAGCCGTTCTTGACGACAGTGTCAATAGAATCTGGAGTTTGCCGGTGCGTGTACGGCAGACCTGTTTGACTGGCGATGTTTTTAAGGTTTGTCTCGTCGATTTTTGATACGGCGTATTTCAAATCTGGCCCGCGCAAGTAAAAACCGTCAAAGCCGCCGCTGTAACTTGGCGTTTTCATTTTTCCGCCGTCGGTAGTGCCGTAGCCCATGATCGCGCCGCCGCCCAGCAAGGGCTTTAAGCTGGCGAATGACTTTGGCGAGGCGTCGCTGGTCTGTTCGCCGTCGCCCAGGTAAAATAGCAGCGAGGTGCGCTCGGGATTTTTATGCTTGGTGCGAGTAATCTCCGAGGCGATGGTGTCAATCGGTGTATCAATTGAGCTGCCCATGGCGTAGCTTTCGCTGATGATATTTACTGTGTCAACTGCCGATTCAAACATTCTGATATCTGTCGATAACGGCGAATTGACGAAAGCTTTATTGTTGAAAGTTATTAAGCTAAATCGCGCGCCGACCAGCTTTTTAGCAATTTCTTTGGCGTCGCGGCGCATGCCGTTGATTCGCGGCTGGCCGTTATCATAATCCTCGGCAGCAGAACTCATCGTTGTGTCTATGACAACATAAACATCGACTAGCGGCGCGCCCCATTCTTTCACCTCGCCGGGAACAGCTGGGCGAAAACAAGCGGTAATGATGAGCAAGACAATACAGAACCGCCGCAGCCACGCTCGCCGGTTGGATATTGGTTTGGAAAAAATTCTCCAACCTGTAAAAATTGCAGCAACTACCAGAATTATCAGCAACAGATACCACGGCAAAATCGGTTGCATTATCATATGCGGAGCCTCCAATCAATAATAATGAGGGAAATTATGATGATAAGCATGCCGTATAGTAATAATTGCGGCTGATCGGTGCGAGTAACGCGCGGCGTGCCTTTGAATCGGGAAGCATCTTGGGCGGCGATTTTTTGGACAATGTTTGGAACTATGCTTTTGTCACGCAGTGCATAATAATCGCCGCTCGTCGCCAACATGGTTCGCTTCAATTCTGCCGCTTCAGCCTCGCGGTTTTTATTACTATTTGGGTAAATGCCGTATACGCGGATGTCTTTTTGCTTGGCAAGCTCTGCCGCTTCGGGTAGGGAAAGTATCGGCGCGCCAGCCAATTGGTTGTCGGTTCCTAAAATGATACTTCGGGAGCGTTTGCTGTCCAACTTGTCGAAGCGGCCGATGCAACTTGCTAGCCCGTCGCCGATCAGCGATGAGCCTTGTCCGTTCGAGACTACCGTACCAGATAAAATATCGAAAT
>ERZ772960.2042-NODE-2042-length-15135-cov-3.022347_pt1 | contig 15135 bp, 9 predicted proteins | sample MGYA00580678_ERZ772960 | MGnify/ENA primary metagenome ERZ772960 (study PRJEB29015, sample SAMEA2737930) | human oral metagenome | biome: human oral; feature: human-associated habitat; material: dental | place: China | collected 2059 ... | reverse complement strand
TGCTCCAACTGCGGCATACCGGAAAGTACCCCGAGATTTTCCACGGTAGAATCATTCGTTCCCAGTAGATCCAGCTTACTTAAGCTGCTTAAAGAAGAAAGAGGGGAAAGGTCCGTGGGCTTGTCTCCATAGAGCTCCAGAGCAAGCGTCTTGAGCTTCGGAAAGTTTCGAAGGAACAGAAGCCCCTTCGTATAGTCATCATCGATATGAATGCTAAGCTCTTCCAGAGAAGAAAATGCCTTAAAGGGAGCGTCCGGGTCTTCCCCTTCTGTATTTTCATCGGAGTAGGAATCACCGGTAGTATCATCGTCCAGAAGAATGTTGTAGAGACCGAGAATCTGCTCGGGGTGTGCGAAAAGCTTTTCGACAGTTTGAAAGTCCTCATTTTGTCCGGAAAAATAGCGGAGATTGGTCAGATTCTTCAGTGTCTTCGCATCGGAGTCGGCATCATAGTTGAAATGCACCTGATATCCAAGGGAGAGCGTGGTGAGCCCCGTAAAAACCTGCATATCCGCTTCGTCAAGGCTATCCGTGGCAGGAAGATAAATCGTTTCCGGATCCTTTGCCGTGCCGTCCTCATTTACAGACTTTGCATAGTTAAACTGCCACTGCTCGCTTTTATCGGAATCGGAACTATTCACTATTTGGATGGACAAGGCTGCAATGGAGTGATAATCCTCCGTTGTGATATCCTTTAGTTGCTTTCCGAAAGCCTTTTCTACGAAACTCTTCACGGTTTCATCCTCCGGCACGCTGCGGAACTTTGCCGCCGTCCGGGTGGCGCTTGTATGAGACGAGTGAGAGGTACGTGCAATGTTACTGAGAATGAGCATCAAGAAAATAAAAACAATTCCGCCAATGACGGCTAGCGTCTGTACTGCACCAAGGTCCTGTCTTACCGGAGCGCTTCTTTGTCCCATATTAACGTTATCGATATGAATGTTCTGTGTAATGTTCGGCTTATTCGGCTCGATATAGACCTTTGTCTTGCAATAGGCGCAGGTAACGAAGCCTTCCTTCATTCCATCCGGAATCGTGAGTGTTCCGTGGCAGTTCGGGCATTCCATTTTTGTAAGATTCATCTTCTTGTTCCCCTTGTCAAAAATACTTTTGAAAAGAATCTGTCCGTCATCAAATCCCTCTTCTATATGGAAAGAGGAGAAGAATCTGTCGACCATCCTATTTTTTCTTTTTAAAATAGGAAAAAGCGGATACTTTTCGAACTTTTTAAGTATAGCATAAGCGAGTGCAATGCGCGAGAAAAAGAGTAGAATAAGGAAAAGTTTTTGGAAGAAAAACAAGAGAAAGTATTTGACAGGAATAAGGCAAATACGCATAATTTAAAGACAAATAAAACGGATTTATAGTATTTATTTTTAATGGATATGCACGGATTCTTTTTCTAAAAAAGGGATGGATACCTGTCCGAAGGCAACTATGTATAGAGGGCGATGAGGTATAGAGAAGGATAAAAGGCTTTTTATGGCTTGGAGGGAAAAATGAAGAATGCCGATCTGATTCAGAAAATGACCTTGGCGGAGAAAGCTGCCATCTTGAGTGGAAAGGATGCATGGAGTACAAGAGCTGTCCCCCGGCTCCATATCCCGGAGATGACTTGCTCAGACGGTCCCCACGGTGTCCGCAGGCAGGCGGGAGCGGGAGATCACTTGGGTATTAATGCGTCTCTTCCGGCTACCTGTTTTCCGACAGCAGCTTCCATTGCCAACAGTTTCGATGAAAGTCTGGGAGAAGAAGTCGGAAGAGCCTTAGGGGAAGAAGCAAAAACACAAGGCGTCAATGTTCTTCTCGGCCCCGGCTTAAATATCAAGAGAAGCCCCCTTTGCGGTAGAAATTTCGAGTATTTTTCGGAAGATCCGTACCTTGCGGGAAAGATGGCGGCATCCTACGTGCGAGGCATTCAAAGCGAAGGAGTGTATTCCTGCATCAAGCACTTCGCGGTGAACAGTCAGGAGACGAGAAGAATGGCCATGAGTTCGGTTCTGGATGAAAGGACACTTCGGGAGATTTATCTCACCGGCTTTGAAATTGCCGTGAAAGAAGGAAAAGCGAAAGCCATCATGACCAGTTATAATGAGGTGAACGGGATTTATGCGAATGAAAACGAGCATCTCTTAAAGGATATTTTAAGAGAGGATTGGGGATTTCAAGGTATCGTCATTACGGACTGGGGCGCTTCCAACGATCATACGAAGGGAGTAAAAGCGGGTTCGAATCTGGAGATGCCGAACCCCGGCTTGGATTCCGCGAGAATCCTGATAGAGGGGCTTAATAAGGGAGAAATCACCGAGGAAGAGATTGATGAGCGAGTGGATGAATTGCTGACCGCCATTCTGGAAACGAATGCTGCGGCAAAAGGAAAGAAAGAAGAATTTGCTTTAGATGCCCACCATGCCTTGGCGAGAAAAGCGGCAGTGGAAAGTGCGGTGCTTTTGAAGAATGAAGAGCGCACACTACCTTTAGGAAAGGGAGAAAAGATTGCGATTATTGGCGATTTTGCCTTTGAACCGAGATACCAGGGAGCCGGTTCTTCCGTGGTTAATACCACGAAGCTGGAAACAGTTTCCGACATGGTGAAAGAGTATCCCGAGTTGGAAGTTGTCGGTATGGCAAGAGGATATCTGCGGCAGGGCGGTGGGGAGGAAGCTTTAGCGGAAGAAGCGCTGGCTCTTTCCAAGAAAGCGGATAAGGTCTTGTTCTTCTTCGGCTTAGATGAAATGAGCGAGTCAGAGGGACTGGACAGACAGCACATGGAGATTCATGAGAATCAGTTGTCTCTCTTGAAACGCATTCATCAGGTGAATCCGAATATTGTGGGGATTTTAAGTGCGGGTTCCTCTGTCACGATGGGACATGAAGTGCATTTGAAGGCGCTTTTACACAGCTATCTGGGAGGCCAGGCCGGGGCTGGTGCCGTATTGGACCTTCTTACGGGAAGAGAGAATCCCTCCGGTAAGCTTGCGGAGACCTATCCTGTTTCCGGAGAAGACGGTTCCGAAGTACGGTATTATCCGGCGAAGGAAAGAACGGCAGAGTATAGAGAAGGGATTTTTGTAGGGTATCGCTATTTCGATAAAGCGGAGGTTCCGGTGAAGTATCCCTTCGGATACGGTCTTTCCTACACAAGTTTTTCCTACAGTGATCTCGAAGTTACAGAAAAGGGAGTTCATTTTTCTATTGAAAATACAGGAGAACGGGATGGAGCGGAAATTGCAGAGCTTTATATCGGACTGCCCGAGTCCGGAATTTTCCGTCCGAAGAAAGAACTGAAAGGCTTTAAAAAAGTCATCCTGAAAGCTGGAGAAAAGAGGCAGGTGGAGATTCCCTTTGATGACAAGAGTTTCCGCTACTGGAATGATTTAACAAAGCAGTTTGAAGTGGAGAGAGGACAGTACCGTATTCTTATCGGGGCGTCTCTCACGGATATCCGTCTGGAAGGAACCTTAGAAAAGGAAGGCAGTACGGAAAAGCTTCCCTATCAGGAGGGAGGACTGGACTCTTACTTTAGCGGAAAAGTAAAGGATGTTCCGGACGCGGAATTCGAAAGACTTCTGGGGCACCCGATTCCGGACGGGCACTGGCATGGTGAACTCGAGTTAAATGATGCTTTGTGCCAACTCTATTATGCGAAAAGCCCGGTGGCGAGACTTCTCTTCAAGATCCTGGACGGAAAGAAGAGAAAAGCGGATCATGAGGCGAAGCCGGATTTGAATATCCTTTTCCTCTACAATATGCCTTTCCGGGCTATAGCAAAAATGAGTGCAGGGGCAGTGAGTATGGAAATGGCAAGGTCTATGGTAACGCTTGTAAACGGACATTTCTTTAAAGGCTTTGGAGGCATTGTCGGAGGTTATTTTAGAAACCGGAAACAAAATAAGCGCTATGAAGCGGCTTTGAAGGAGGGAAGAGAATGGAAGCAATAAAAAAATGGATTGACGCGCACCCGAATCTTTGGGAGTTTATCCTTTTTAATCTTCTTTCCAACTGTGCGACGGTGACGAACTTTGTTGTGATGTGGATCTGTACGGGTATGCTTTTTACTTCTTATAAAACAGTGCCGTTTCACTTTCTTGTCTTTGATTACACGAAAGAAGACAGTTTGATGCTTTGCGGCTTTTTGAGTTTTTTGGTGGCGACGGCACTGGCGCAAACCGTGAACTTCTTTGTACAGAAGAATCTGGTGTTTCAGTCCAATGCGCAATTTCAACAGGCGGTACCGAAGTATGTCCTACTTGCCGTTGTACTGGTACTGGTTTCTGCCGCTTTACCGGGATACAGCCAGCAGTTTTTTGTTAAGCTGGGGATTCCGCTGGGGCTTGCGCCCACGCTGGCAAATGTAGTCAATATCGTTGTGCAGGTTGTGCTTAGCTATCCTGCCATGAAGTTCTGGATCATGCCGAAAGGCGAGCAGTAGAATACGGAATCGAAGCTTCTTCGTTCGTGATTCTCCTTTGGAGAAGGAAGAGAAGAGCAACGGGAAGTGAAGAGACACTTATGCGAATTCACGCATGAGTCATATAAAGAAGGGGTAAAAGATGGTTGATTTTTTATTGAAAACGGTCGGACCGTTTTTCCTGGGACTCGGGGTAAGTGAAGCGGACCTGAAGTCTTATCTTACCATGTTGCAGGGTTATGTCTGCTTTATTTTGATTGCGCTTCTTGCACTTCTTTTGATTTTAGTCGTAGCGCATTTTATCAAGAAAAAATGGAGACACTTTGTTCGCCTTGAAGCGGTGCTGAGCTTTCTCCTGGCAGTGGTAGTGGTCGTAAACTTAATTGCTTACGGACCGATGTACAGTAATGTTTCCGGTTTCCTGAATGCTTCGAAAGTGACGATTCCGGAAGACACCAGAAATCACAGTAAAGAGGTGGTTAAGAAAATCGGAGAAGAGGGGTTTGTACTTCTTAGAAACGAGGATTCCCTTCTTCCTTTAAAGGACGAGAAGAAGTTAAATGTCTTCGGCTGGGCATCCACTGCACCCATCTATGGCGGTACAGGCTCCGGATCTTCCGATACCAGTAAGAACGAAGGAATTCTGGATTCCTTAAAAGATGCAGGCTATGCGCTAAATGATGATCTGATTAATATGTATAAGAAATACCAGGATGGAAGAGTCAGCAAGGGTCTTTCCATGAAAGAGCAGGACTGGAGTCTTCCTGAACCTACGGCAGAGTACTATACAGCGGATATGATGAAGAAAGCGAAGGATTTCTCCGATACTGCCGTAATCGTGTTGGGGCGTTCCGGAGGAGAAGGAGCGGATCTTCCTACGGATATGCGTGCCATTATTGACGGAAATTACAACATTGCAAAAGAAGTTTCTGCGAATCCGGATAAATACGGCTATTTTGGTGCACAGTATAAGAACAACGGAAAAGAGCCGGATTTTGATGAGGGGCAGTCCTATTTGGAACTTTCCAAGCCGGAAAAGGACATGATTAAGACGGTTTGTGACAACTTCGATAAGGTGGTTCTGATTGTGAATGCCAACAATCCTATGGAGCTTTCCTTTGTGAAGGACTATAAGCAGATCAAATCGATGATTTGGGCCCCGGGTGCAGGCGTCAGCGGATTTGAAGCAATCGGAGAAATCATGAAGGGAGAGGTTAACCCGTCCGGACGTACCGTGGATACCTTCGTGAAGGATTTAAAGAAGACACCGTATATCAACAATATTGGTAGTCATGCTTATTCCAATGTGAATGATTTAAAGGAAGCGATTGTGAAGTCCGATAACTCCGCAGAAGGAAATATTTCTTTTGTGAATTATGCGGAGGGCATTTACACGGGATACAAGTTCTATGAAACTGCGGCGGAAGAGGGATTTTTGAACTACGAGGATACCGTGGAATATCCTTTCGGATACGGACTTTCTTATACGACCTTTACGCAAAGTATGGAGAACTTTAAAGACGAAGAGGATAGTGTAAGCTTCGACGTAGAAGTAAAGAATACAGGTTCCGTTGAAGGAAAAGACGTAGTTGAGGTTTACTCTACACCTCCTTATGAAAATGGAGGAATTGAGAAATCCGCTGTGAATCTCGTTGACTTTGCAAAGACGAAGAGTCTTAAGCCGGGTGAAGCGGATAAGATTTCTTTTACGATTAAGAAGGAAGACCTTGCCTCCTATGATTCGGAAGGCGTAAAAATTCAGGGTGGCGGATACATTCTGGAAAAAGGAGAGTACAAGATTTCTATTCGGAAGAACTCCCATGAGGAGATTGCCTCCGAGACTTTCACGGTCAACGAGGATATTGACTACTCGAAGAATAAGAGAGAATCAGATAAGGTAGCTGCTGTAAATCATTTTGAAGAGTATGCGAGAGGAAAGTTCACGGTACTTTCCCGGAAGGATCATTTTGCAAATTATGACAAGGCTTGCGGTGTGATTCCGGAGGAAGCCTGTGTCATGGATGATGCGACCAAGGAAGCTGTTAAAGAGGTTTCCTTCCCGTACTATGATCCGAAGAAATACGATAAAGCGGAAGATAAGATGCCTACCATGGGTGCAAAGAACGGCTTGAAGCTCTATGACTTACGGGGAGCGTCTTATGATGATGAAAAGTGGGATAAGCTTCTGGACGAGATGAGTTTTGAGGACATGAGCACGCTGATTAATGTGGGCGGTTGGCAAACCTCCGCAATCAAGTCTATTAAGAAGCCGGCTACTGTAGACTGTGACGGTCCTGCGGGAATGAATAACTTTATTACGCAGGTCTACGGTACTTCTTTCCCGGGAGAGATTCTTATGGCGCAGAGCTATAACAGAGATCTTCTGGAAGAAGTAGGAGATGCAATCGGTGCAGAGTTTAAGGCAGCAGGCTACTACGGATGGTACGGACCTGCCGCAAACACCCATAGAAGTGCCTTTGCAGGAAGAAACTTTGAGTATTTCTCGGAGGACGGGGTTCTTTCCGGAAATCTTGCCGCAGCGGAAATGAACGGCGTCGTGAAGCACAATGTTTATCCATACTTCAAGCACTTTGCTTTGAACGACCAGGAAACGAACCGATGTGCTTTCCTTTTAACCTATGCTACCGAGCAAACGATTCGGGAGAATTATCTGAAGGGCTTTGAAATCGGCTTAAAGAAGTATCAGGGAAAGTTGCAAGGGATGATGTCTTCCTTCAATTTCATCGGAACAATTCCGGCTACAGCCAATAGTAACCTTTTAAATGATGTGCTTCGTAAGGAATGGGGATTCCAGGGCGTGGTCATAACCGATTATGACGGATCTTATGGATATATGATTTCGGACAATTCCGTTCGAAATGGAAATGACCTGATGCTAGGCTTTGCGATGGCGGAGTCCAATAAGTTTACGGATCAGAGTGCGACCTTAGTGATTGCGATGCGGAAGGCTTGCAAGAACATCCTCTATACTGTAGTGAACAGCGGTGTTTATGAAAAGGGCGATCCGACCGGAAAGATGACGAATATGACGAAGATTTTCCTGGCAGGAGATGCGATTTTCGCGGTTCTGTTCCTTGGTGCACAGTTCCTTCTGCTTCGCGGTTTAAAAAAGAAGAAGGATGAGGAGAAAGTAGAAGAAGGGAAAGCGTAGAGCGTACAGCCGGAGCGAAAGAAACGAGATAGAGCCGAATGCTGTAGTTTTTCCATGTAGTGTCAGCTAAGATTAGAAAGAGTCGTGAGAGGGAAAGTGACTTTCTCACGGCTCTTTTTTGTGTTAAGCTGTTCCGGTACAAAAGAGCTGTGTGAAGGAAGGCGTAGAGCGGAGGAACGAATTATGCGTATAGAAGAATTGAGGAAGGAAAGATGACGAATTTGGTTTTTCCCTTGGTTTCCAAAATACTCTCCCTGCTTGCTCTGGTAGGAGCAGGAGTAGTACTGGTTAAAACAAAATTGTTAAAAAAGGAAGACAGTGTTGCTTTATCAAAGATTTCGGTCTTTCTCCTGTCTCCCTGTGTTATCGTGAATTCCTTTTCCATGAAGGTAGATGGAAAAGCGGGACAAAGCCTTCTGCTCTGCTTCTTCTATGCCATTTTGGCAAACTTCCTTTTTCTCTTTCTTGGCACTTTACTTCGAAAGCCGCTGCATCTCAGCCCTGTAGAGGAAATGTCCTTGGAATACACAAATTGCGGAAATTTTGTTCTTCCCATCGTTGCCAGTGTCCTGGGAGAGGAGTATCTGCTGTATATATCGGCTTACATCACCGTGTATAACCTCTTAGTTTGGACGCACGGTATTCATTTGTTTCAGGGAAAGACGGAGCAAACTAAAGAGGAGAAACCGAAAGGAGTACAGTCCAGAGGGGGACAGAAACAAAACGCCTTTCTTAAAATCCTGTTTAACCCCAATATTCTTGCCATTCTTTTTGGTGTCTTTTTGTTCTTCACGAAGATTTCGCTCCCGGCACCGATCTCCCTTGCCATCTCGGATTTAGGGAAAATGATTGGGCCTATCAGTATGCTGATTACCGGTATCATTTTGGGCAGTATGTCTTTTAAAAAGATTTTATCTTATCGAAGAATTTATATGGTTACGGCTTTCCGTCTGCTTTTCTTCCCTTTTATCTACCTTTTGCTGATTTCTGTTCTCAGCAGGATAGACGGTTTTCTGGACAATCCTGTCCTTTTCCTCGTGACCTTTTTAAGTGCCATGGCTCCGGCAGCCGCGAATGTTTCCCAGTTTGCCATCCTCTATGGGAAAGAAGAGGAGTATGCGAGCTGTATCAACATTTTCACGACCCTCTGTACCATCTTTTCCGTGCCGATTCTGGTATATCTTAGCGGGATGATTCTGAAGTAAGAGGGAATCTGAAATTTCCCGTCAAGGAATCGATTTCCACCACCTCATCCGCTACTTCCTGTAAAAAGGCGTAGTCATGAGACACAATGAAGAAGATTCGGTCCTCATGAATAGCGGACTTTAAGAGACGGGCGATACGAAGCATATTTTTCTGATCCATACCGCTGGTGGGCTCATCAAAGAAGAAAAGCCTTGCCTCCTGATAGAGGGTTGCGGCAAGGGCAAGACGTTGCTTCTGCCCGCCGGAAAGGCTTATGGGATGGCGATCTTTTAACGCGGAAAGTCCCAGTGCGCTGAGGAGTTCTTCTTTTGTTGCCTTACCACATTTCCCCAGTTTCATCTCTTCTTCCACGGAGTCTCCGAACAATTGCTGATTCACGTCCTGCATAACCATCGCGGAAAGAGCAAGACGCTGTCTTTTTGTTAGCTCTTTTCCAAACAGGGAGAAATGACTTCCTCTTTCATTCTCCAAGCCGCTGAGTTTGCGAAGAAAGGTGGATTTGCCAATTCCGTTTTCTCCCACTATGCCGTAAATCTTGCCAAAGGAAAAAGAGGCAAAGCCCTCTTCCTTATCATATCTTAGCTCTCCTTCATTTTTCCATTCCGGAAGAGAAAGGCTTGGTTTGTTTCTGTCGCGAAGCCCCATGGCGTTGCTATTTTCCTCCGGAAGTGCCAGAAAATCCTCCCGGGAAAATAACTTGCAGAGTCTTCCCTTTTCTAAAAAAGCCACCCGGTCAACGAAGTCCATCAGATAGTAAAGGCGATGCTCAGCCACAAGAATCGTAATTCCCTTTTCCTTCAGGGTGTGAAGCATGGTTTTTAGGACGGCAATGGAGCCTTCGTCCAGGTTGGAAGAGGGCTCGTCCAGAACAAGGAAGGGACAGCCGGAGAGATAGGCGGAAGCAAGAGCAAGAATCTGCTTTTCTCCTCCGGATAAGGCAAAGACATTTCGCCCAAGCAGTTTTTCAATGGGGAAAATGGAGAGAAGATCTTCCATTCGGCTGTCCATTTCCGCTCGGTTCAGTCCCATATTTTCCATAGTAAAAAGCAATTCTCTTGTGGTGTTGATGTTAAAAAAATGGGTTTTCGGATTTTGAAAAACGGTGGCAATTCGTAGGGCGATTTTGTAAATGGGAAGGGAAGACAAGTCTTCTCCCTGAAACAGGACTTTTCCCCTGCTTTTTCCGTTGTAGTACTGATAAGCCAAACCGTTTACGGCATGAATCAGGGAGGATTTCCCGCTGCCGCTTTCTCCCGTAAGAAGGAGACACTCTCCCTCTTTCATCGAGAGGGTTATGTTCTGTAGCACCGGGGCATTCTCCCCGTAGGATAAAGAAAAATCTTCGAGAGAAAGCATAAAAACTCCTTTTTTTACCGTCAATAGTGTAGTCAGCGAACTCCAAAATAGCTTAGCCCCAGTATAAGCAGGATACAAAATAGAAAAACAGCGTCCACGATTTGCAGACGAACCGTATTATAGCGCGTCTTTTTGACGGGATTCTCGATGCATTTGCATTCCGCCGCCTTCGCGATATCCTCCGCAATATTCGCGGAAATGATGAGGAGCGGAATGGAAACATAGAGCAGATTCTGCATCGGATTCCAAGTCCGAATCCCCCGAATCTTCATGGCTCGTTCGATGGCTTTCTTCTCTTCCGTGAAGGCGGGAAAAAACCGGAACATCACGGCTATAGGGATGGAAATGCATTGGGGGATATGGAGAAAATCCATGGAGCTTAAGATGGCGCCCACATCCGAGGTTCGCATGAAAAAGCTTCCTGCAAGATAGGGTAAAAAAAGCAGACGAAAAATATAAAGAAAGGAAAAGAGGATGCGTAAGGGGACCGGCATAAAATACTGGGTGGAATACCCCGGAATAAAACAGAGTGCGGCGAAAACAAGAGGAGCGAACAGCGCAGTTCTTCGGAAACCGTTCAGAAAGAAGAAGACAGAGAAGAGAAGCACCACTGCCCATTCTCCGTAAAAGGGAAGATAGTGCATGATCGTAAAGCCTAAAAACAGCAAAACGAGAAGTTTCGTAATCGGGTTTGGATTAAAGGGATTCCGCTTTTCCGCCCAGGGTTTTTCTTTGATTGTCGCTTTGAAGCTGTTTTTTTCTTGCATTTTTCTACTCCGTCTTGTTATACAATTCCCGCTTTTTCAAAATGTTTCTTCAATAGCTTTCTTCCGAACAAGGCACCGAGAAGGCCGAAAAGGAAGGTGCAGACATAAACGATAGCCATATTTTGTACGCTAAGCAGCTTTTCAACGGCATTTCCGTAATTCTCTCCCATCTCTTTGATCACCATCTCCATATACCGCTTTTTCAACAGAAGCATTTGCAGCAGGGAATTGCAGGGCCAGAGACTAAAAACCGCGTAGCTTAGCATCGTGGCAGAGCCGGACTGATAGTTTCCCATCCGCCGGATGCCTTCTGCAAGGAGACAGAAAAGAAGGGAGAAGAGGGGCACCACAAAGGTATGCCCGAATAGGAACATGATACAGGGGGTAATCATGCCGAAAATGAGCAGTCCAAAGGGTTTATTTACCTTTGCCATAAAGAGCATAACGATAGGCCCGCCGATAAGCGCGTAGGCAGCAGGGTAGACAAGATACAAAATCGGAACAACACCCATCATCCCGACGGCAAACATACAGATAAAGTAAATCACGGCAAAAACACCGATAGACACCAGGTCTTTAATGGTCAGTTTATTTCTATTCATAAAGCAAATCTTCCTTTCGCAACGTACGTCTTCAGTCCTTGTTCCGGAGTATTCCGGAATCCGTTTTATAAGGCTTTGGATTTTTGTCTCGATACGGCTTTAATAGCTGAATTCTTCGGCAAGTCTGCTCTTTTCTACCAGGTTCCGATAGACTTTGGAGCGCTCCAGCAGTTCTTCGTGGGTGCCCACGGCGTCCACCTCTCCGGAGGACAGCACTAGGATGCGGTCTGCTTTCTCGATGGACTTCAAACGGTGGGAAATGAGAACCACGGTTCGGTTTTCCCCGCGGATTAGGCTGCTGAGGCTTTCCTGAATTTTTCTTTCATTGTCAATATCCAGATTTGCGGCAATTTCATCTAAGAGAAGTATGGGAGCATCCTTTAAGAAGGCTCTGGCAATGGAAAGTCGCTGTCTTTCTCCGCCGGAGAGTTCTGCGCCGTTTTCCCCGATTCTTGTTTGGAAGCCCTCGGGAAGCTTTTCAATAAAGTCCAGGCAGTTGGCAAGACGTGCCGCTTCCCGCACTTCTTCGTCTGTGGCATCTGCTCTACCCAGACGGATATTCTCCAGGATAGTGGTATTAAAGAGGTTCACTTCCTGGAAGACCATGGCGATTTTTTGGAAAATGGAGTCGGTTGCCGTGTTTTGTAAATCCTTTCCGCCGATGAGAATCTTTCCGGCATCTGCGTCATAGAGCCTGGACAGCAGGCGTAAAATGGTGGTTTTTCCGCAGCCGGAGGGACCCACCAAAGCGAAAAGCTCTCCTTCCTTTACCGACATGGTGACGTCTTTCAGAATCGCCCTGTCTTCGTTGTAGGAGAAGGACACATCCTGAAATGCAATGGAGAAGTCGGAAAGCGCCGTACTCTCCCCTTCCTGCTTCTTTGCAGCCTTGATTTCGGAGATGCGCTGCACCGCCGGTGCAATATAGAAAATTTCCATCAGGCTTTCCTTGGAAATGTCGAAGATTTCCTTTAGCTTCATGGAGGCGATGATAAAGCCCAAGAAGTAGAGGAGGGAAAGGCTGCCATTTTGATAGAGCGGGAACCCGACGAAAATCACCGTAGCCACACTCAGGAAAGCAAATATGGAAGAGCATCCCATGACGATAAAGGAGCCCATTTCCGTCTTCAAGTGGAGCTTTTCTTGCCCGTCCATTTTTTGAAATAAGGCCTCTCTAACCTCCCTGTCAGGAAGAAAACTGCTGATTTCCTGATGCAGGTCGATGTGTTCCTGGAAAGTTTCCGCATTTTCCCGCAAAAGATGATAGTACTTCTGATTGTTTTGCACCACGAGCTTTCTGGATAGGGGAATCAAAAGAAAGCTGAAAATCGTGGGGAGAAGGGTGGCAAGGGACAGCTTCCAGTTTGAGAAGCACATGAGGATTCCCATAATCGGGAAGAAGAAAATCATCGCCACGATTTTGGGGACGGAATGGCTTAAAGCGTGTTCAATTCTTTCCACGTCAGACATAATGCTTTCCGACAAATCACTTAAGTCATGCTTGGAAAAATAGGCAATGGGAAGGTCTGCCAGGGTTTCTGCAATATTTTTTCTCAGGTTCGCCGATTCTTTGTAGGTCGCGTTATAAAGGCAGACATACTCCCTGGAAAGCAGGAGGTAGAGGACGAGCAGGATACAGAGCGCCGGAACAATCAGCTCCCATGGCGAGAAGGTCTTCCTGTCTGCATTTTCCAGCAGGAGCTTTGCGAGATAGAGTAAGAGCATAACGGGCCCCATGTTGATGCAATAGGTAAGAAAGCAGTAGAGGCTGGCTTTTTGCAGGTTTTTCGCGCCCTGCTCCGTAAGGGAGAACTGTTTTTTGAACCAATTCATCATTTGTTTATCCTCCAATCTTCCGTAGTTTGATACAGTTCCCAGAGCTTTTTATAGCGACTGTCTTTTTGTAAAAGCTCCTTACTGCTTCCCCGTTCCAGGATCTTTCCTTCTTCCAAAACCAGGATTTCATGGAGTCCCTGAATACTGGACAGGCGGTGGGCAATCATAATCACGGTTTTCCCTTGAATCAGATTCTTAAAGGCATTTTGCAGGGCATACTCCTGATCCGCATCGATGGAAGCACTGGCTTCGTCCAGAATCACGATGGGAGCATCCTTTAAGATGGCTCTGGCAATGGCGATTCTTTGCTTTTCTCCGCCGGAGAGGTAAACGCCTTTTGCGCCGATTAAGGTATTTTCCTTCCCTGGAAAACGTTCCAGAATTTCCCTGCAACCCGCCAGATCCAAAGCGTGATGTACTTCTTCGGGAGTAGCACTGGGTTTTCCTAACAGCACATTTTCATAAATCGTCTTATGAAAGAGCTTGCTGTCCTGGAAAACGAAGGAGATAGCCTTGCAAAGGGCATTTTTGCTATAGCTTTCAATGGGGAGATCCCCGATTCGAATCTGTCCTTTATCCGCTTTGTAGAAGCCGGAGAAGAGCTTCGCAATGGTGGATTTTCCCGAACCGGAGTGCCCCACAAGGGCATAGCTTTTTCCTTCTTCCAAGCGGAAGGAAAGCCCTTCCAAAACTTTCTTGTCTCCGTAGGAGAAATCTACATCTTGGAACTCCATGCTGTAATTGGGGAAATTTTCTTCCTTGCCGTATTGTAGGCTGTCTTCCTGCATTTCCTTGTAGAGCTTTTCCATTTCATCGATGGCAAAGCTTGCATTGAAAATGTACATGCCGGACCACATGATTTTCATGAAAGCCACCATGATGACGCCGTCCAGAAAGAAAATCATAATCAAATCGATGATCAGTTTTTCAGGTTGTGGTTCTTTTACCAGGAGAAAGGACAGGGGAATCGAAAGAATCGGAATTAAGCCTAAAAAGATCCATTGGTAGAGAACATAGGGCGTTTTACAGCTTAAACTGTATTCATAGGCGTATTTTGCATAGCTTTCAATGGCTTCTTTCATAGCTTTGAAGCTTTGCAAGCGATTTCCGAAGAGCTTTACGACCTGAATACCCCGAACATACTCCACGGTTTCCGCACTGAGATGATTTAAGGATTCCTGATACAACTTCATAAATTGGCTGCCGCCCATCATTTTCTGTAGGAAGAAGCCGCTAACGAGAACAAGAAGCAGGAGAATCACCCCCACCCGAAGACTCACAAAGAAACCGAGAGCAAGGCATAGGAGGGGCACAAGGAAAGCCTGAGCACTGTCCGGAATCATGTGGGCCACTGCCTGATGGGTTTTCTCTGCGTTACTGTCAATGGTTTTTCGAATATAGCCGGATGAGTGCAGGTCGTAAAAACGAAATGAAGCGGATGCCAAGCCCTCAATCCCTTTCTTCCGGAGATTCGTCTCCAGGCGGAAGGCAAAGATATGGGATAAGACGCCGGAAAAGAGATAGCAAAGTCCTGCCAGGGTAAGGGCAAGAACAATTTTCAGACTCATGGCGTAGCTTTGCCCTTCATCTCGGAAAAGGATGAGGTTTTCCAGAAAGAAGTAGAGAAGCATATAAGCGTAGACCAGAATCACTCCGGAAAGAAGGGAAGTCAGGATAGAAAGGATTCCCAGCACGATTTTTTCCGGAACGTAGTGAAATACTTTTTTGTAAACGTTCATGGGTGCCTCCTAAAGATTGTTAGTAAGAACTATCTAAAAAGTGAAT
>ERZ772960.2041-NODE-2041-length-15139-cov-2.423694_pt1 | contig 15139 bp, 15 predicted proteins | sample MGYA00580678_ERZ772960 | MGnify/ENA primary metagenome ERZ772960 (study PRJEB29015, sample SAMEA2737930) | human oral metagenome | biome: human oral; feature: human-associated habitat; material: dental | place: China | collected 2059 ... | reverse complement strand
CTGCTTTGTGTAAAGAGAATAATATGCATCTGATCCTTACCCATATACCTGGAGTTGACCAGATGACAGATAGTCTGAACAATGAATGCAATGAAATGGCTGCTGAAATTGGGGCATCATATTATAATTTTTATGAAGATTCTATGTTTAAAAAATTGGATCTTCAGCTTCCGAAGGACAATGCCTGTGATCATCCGAATGTGTGGGGCGCAATAAAGCTTTCTGATTTTTTTGGTGATATTTTCGCCAATGAATTCGGCATTGATTCCACATATGACAGTCAATATGAAGATACAAAAGATATTTTTGAACAGGTGAAGAAGAACGCATCCCTTATGTATACATCTGATTTTGATGAGTATCTGAGTTTACTAAAGGATTCTTCTTATACGGTTTTCTTTTCCATATCCGATGATGGAACTCTTCTCTTGACAAATGAAGATATGGAACGGTTAAAGGCTTTGGGTATTAAATCAGATCTTATCGGAAAATTCCAATATAGTTGGGCGGCGGTGATTGATCCGGTCTATGGAGTCTCAGAATCTCTTTCTGCTGACAGCAGTGTGAAGCTTTCCGGTGCAATTGGCGAATCCGGAGGAAGCTATAGTGTTTCGAGTACAGGCCTTAAAACTGGCGCATCAGGCAGTTCGATACTGATAAATGAAAAATTCCTTAACCACGGAGTGAGGATTCTCATGTCCGGACGGTAGTTAAGCTTTTCGGATATTTCCGGCTTTTCGGCTTTCCCGATTACCCCCATCATGAACGTTACATCTTCCTGTAGTGTTTCTTTGCTCCACGGCATTTTAACAACATCAAATGACGCTGTTCCGGGCGCATTCATATTATCTTCCCTGCGCTCCGCCAGATAATCAATCAGTCTCTGTTGACTCACTGTCATATCCTGTTCGGCGCCAGACAGAATGATCAACTCCAGGAAGGTATCTGTCCCCTGATTTGACATGGACAGGATTTTTTCTTTTGGTTCCACGGCATTCAGCCTGATAATATTACTCATAATCCCTATTCACAAGCTCCGATTTCTCGGATTATTTCTTAAACAGTTCCGAATGCGTTCCGAGACGATATAGCATGAGCACCAGCACCTCATCGCGGATTTCATACACCAGGAGTCAGTTCGGCTCAATGTGGCATTCCCTTGTTCCTTTATAGCTGCCGGACAGATCATGGTCGCGATATCTTGCATCCAGCGTGCCTCCGTCTGCAAGAATATTTACGACCTCAAACAATTTATCCAGATCCTTGTTCCGTTTCTTTGCCAGCTTCAGATCCTTCTTGAACTGGTTTGTAAACTTTACCTCGTACTTCATACTTCCAGCGCCGCCTTAAGGTCATTCATATTGGTGTAGCCCTTCACACTGCTGTCGGAAGCGATACGCCTGCCCTCTTCAATTGCAGCGGCGGTTGTTTCATTCGGCACATCCAGCTTAAGTGCAAAAGGAATTCCATTTTCCCGGATCGTCGTTCTGAGGAACATATTGATAGCCGTGGTCATGTTCAGACCCAGCTCGGAAAAAATTCTGTCGGCCTGGTCTTTTATTTCCTTATCGGTTCTGATATTTAGATTCGTAGTAGCCATGATATACACCTCCATTCTATCTATATCATATACATTTATTCGTCTACTGTCAACATATTGTCATTATATTTTGTATCGACACAAAGAATCCCAACCGGACCCCAGATGAAATCTTCGAGGAGGAAATCGACCGAATCTACCAGGCTACTGCCTAGCGGAGGATGTCCAACTTGTTATTGCAATTTAGGATCCAAATGCAGATACATGGTGGTAAGCAGTTTTGATAAGGCAGAACAAGCGGCGCATATGTTTTGCTGACGGAGGGCTTCCTCCAATGCCCAAAAGGTGGCAATACTGCGACGCACGGAAACGGACTGCATAAAAGCTTCTGTGAAGAAAATGTGTCAAGTAATCTTCTTGCACTTCGGCGCCCGAGCATGTGTAAGCGCCGCGGAGGAAGCAGGGCAAAGCGATGAATTTCCATTTGCGAAGCGATCATGCTTTAGAGAAGACGACGGACTTTGCGAAAATGATGAAGTTCTGATTGACATTGCGGGGAACAAGCAGTACCATCTAAGCCACAAATACAGGAAATACAGGATTTTAAGGGAAAGGGGCATGAGCATGTTTTATCGTAATTCTCGAATGATGAGCTGCATGGATATGGACATGGCTATGCTGATGCCGATGCCCACAGTTTTGTGTGCTCATTTGCTGCCTTTCCGGAAGATCCGGACTCGAATGTGTCTCTGCTAAGCAAGGATAAGCGGAGTTGAGGGATGCATTTGAAGCGGGGAGCCTTTGGGCCCCCCGCTTTTTTCGTTGAAGGGAGAATGGATTTGATTGAGTTGACGCATATTTCCAAGGATTTCGGGAAAGATCAGCAGCAGGTTCACGCGCTGCGCGATGTTTCATTGTCCATCGATAAAGCGGAGATTTTCGGGATTATCGGCTTTTCCGGAGCGGGAAAATCTACACTGCTTCGATGCATCAATCTTCTGGAGCGGCCTGCAAGAGGCACGGTCACAGTGGACGGGAAAGAGCTCACGGCCTTAAGCGCGCGTGAACTTCGGAAGGCACGAAAGAAGATCGGAATGATCTTCCAGCATTTTAATCTGATGCCGTCCCGCACAGTCGCGGGAAATGTAGCCTATCCGCTGCGGGGAAGCGGGCTCGGCAAAAAAGAGACAGAGGACAGGGTGATAGACTTGCTGGAGCTTGTGGGCATCAAGGATAAGGCGAATGCCTATCCCTCTCAGCTCTCCGGCGGACAGAAACAGCGCGTGGCGATTGCGAGAGCCTTGGCCAATGAGCCGAATGTGCTGCTCTGCGATGAGGCCACTTCCGCATTGGATCCCCAGACCACAAAGTCTATTCTTCGGCTTCTGAAGCATCTGAATGAAAAACTCGGCATTACGATTGTGATGATCACACATGAGATGGCAGTGGTCAGGGAAATCTGTCACCGCGTCGCTGTCATGGAGCACGGGCGTGTGGTGGAGCAGGGCGAGGTATTCCATGTATTTTCCAAGCCTGAGCAGGAGATCACGAAAAACTTCATCCAGACAACTTCAAATCTTCGGAAGATTGAGGAGCTGCTTTCTGAAAATTCCCCGGTGGTTCGGCTTCAGCCGGGGGAGCTGATCGTTCGGCTCTCCTATTTACAGAGAAATGTCTCCGAGCCGCTGATCTCCACGGTATCACAGAAGTTTGGCCTTTCCCTGAATATCATCTTTGCGGATATCAGCATCGTAGAGGATGCACCCATTGGCGGAACGGTGGCGATCATCAGCGGAGAGCGGGAACGGATTGAAGAAGCGATGAAATATCTCATTGAGAAGAAGGTAGGCCTGGAGGTGATCAAGGATGCAAGAATTTCTGAATAACTGGATTCCCAATGTCATGGCGAAGCTGCCGGACTTTTATGCCGCAATAGGTGACACCCTTTTGATGCTCATCTGGTCAGGCGCCATCTCCTTTGTCCTCGGCCTGATCCTTGGCGTGCTGCTCACGGTCACGAAGCCGGACGGCATTTTGGAAAATAAAATCGCCTATCAGATCCTGGATAAGGCGGTCAGCCTGTTCCGTTCCATCCCCTTTATTATCCTCTTGACATGGGTCATGCCGCTGTCTCGTGTCATCATGGGGACGGCGATTTATGTGCGCGGGGCCATTGTCCCACTGGTGTTCGGCTGTGTCCCCTTTTTCACCCGGCAGGTGCAGACCGCCTTGGCCGAGTTGGATCCCGGGCTCATTGAGGCGGCGCTCTCCATGGGCTCCAGTCCCGCAGAAATCATCTTTCGTGTCTACTTGAGGGAAAGCATAGCGGCTATCGCACGGAGCACCACTATCACAGCCATCAGTCTTCTGAACCTGACCGCTATGGCCGGTGTGGTCGGTGCAGGCGGCCTCGGTGATTTCGCCGTCCGCTACGGGCATGACAGAAATATGTCGGATGTGACCAATGTGACCGTGATCGTTCTGCTCATCCTCGTCTGTATGATGGAATGCATCGGCGCTCATATTGTCAGAAAGAGCAGGCATTAAGGAGGAAAAAAATGAATTTGCAAAAGAGAAAAATCGGTATTATCGGAGCAGGACACGTCGGATCGCACGCCGGCTATTCCCTGATTTCACAGGGCCTGGCCGAGGAGATCGTCTATATTGACGTCGATGAGAAGAAGGCCGCCGCGCAGGCCCTGGACCTCTCCGATGCGGTAAAGTACCTTCCGAGCAGAGCGAAGGTGCATGCGGGAGATTACACGGAGATCGCGGATGCCCAGCTTTTGATCACGGCGGCCGGCCCTCTGCCGGATATCAGCAAGGGGCAGACCAGGATGGACACGCTTCGGCAGACGATCGTCATTATGAAGGAGGTCACGGAGTCGATACGAATGTCCGGCTTTGCCGGAATCATAATAAATATTTCAAATCCTGCCGATGTCATCACCCATTATATCCAGCATCAGCTGAATTGGCCTCCCAGACGCATCCTGTCTACCGGCACGACACTGGACTCCGCCCGCCTCTGCCGGGCATTGGCCGAGGCGACCGGCGTGGATCAGAAATCCATCCATGCCTACGCGCTGGGAGAACATGGAGAGAGCCAAATGGTCGCGTGGTCCGCCGTTACACTTGGCGGGAAAGCCCTGGCTCAGCTTCAAAAGGAAAGGCCGGACAGCTATGGCATGCTCGATCTGGATGCCATCGCAAGGGAAGGAAAAGCGGGCGGCTGGAAGATCCTCGGAGGCAAGGGCTCCACAGAATTTGGCATCGCCGCATCCATTGCAGAGGTGGTTCGAGCCATTTTTCATGACGAAAATCGAATCCTTCCCGTATCCGTTCTCTTAGAGGGGCAGTACGGACAGAAGGATGTGTATGCCAGCGTCCCCGCAGTATTAAATCGGGATGGGATCGCTGATATCATCGAGTTAAAGCTCAGCCCTGAGGAAGAGGAAAAATTCAGCGCATCCTGCAAAACCATGAGCGAAAACTACAAGCTGGCTTTGACTTTGTAAAATTATCCGGAGGGAATCAGAATGAAAAGGAATAAGATTATCGCTGTTTTACTGTCCGCCGCGCTTTTTGCACTGGCACTTAGCGCCTGCGGCTCTAAGAGCCATGCATCGAAGGAGGATTCGCCTTCGGAAAGCGGACAGAAGACGGAATCCGCCGCCCAGGTCACAGTAAAGCTTGGCGTCGTCGGAAGCATCTATGAAGATCTTTGGAAGCCTGCAAAAGAGGCACTGAAGGATGAGGGCATCGATCTCGAGCTGGTGCAGTTCTCCGACTATGTGACACCGAATAATGCCTTGGCAAACGGGGAGATCGATCTGAACTCTTTCCAGCACCGCATCTATCTTCAGAATGAGATCGACAGCCATGGCTATAAGATCCAGAATATCGGAAACACCTTTATCATTCCGCTGAATCTGTATTCCCGGAAGATCTCCTCCGTGAAGGAGTTAAAGGACGGAGATACCGTGGCGATTCCGGACGACCTGACAAACGGCGGCCGTGCGCTGAAGGTGCTGGAGGCGGCGGGGCTGATTGAGCTGGATCCCAATGCAGCGTTTAACCCCACGATAGATAATATCGTAAAGTATAATGTCGGCATCAAGATCGAGGAGCTGAAGGCCAATGTAATCCCCTCCGCGCTGTCCGATGTGACTGCCGCCGTGGTCAACGGAAACTATGCGCTGGACTTTGGGCTGAAAACCGACGAAGCGATCTATAAGGACAGCGTTTTGGATGTGGAGGAGTATTGGAACCTGATCGCCGCCCGCACTGCGGATCTGGAGGACCCGGACAAGGCGGCTGTCTACGAAAAGGTCGTAAAGGCCTTTCAGTCTCCCGAAACGGAAAAGATATTCAATGACACTTACGGCGGATATTTCATCAGAGTCGGCTGGGATCAGAATCTTTTGGCAAAGTAAACGGTCTTTAGCCATAGTGCCGCCGGCATTTCTTTCGATTACCGGCGGCACTTAGTGATAATGGAGGAACGATTTATGAGTATCGACAGGCAGATACTGAAAGACCTTGTTGCGGATAAGACTCGCTTGATCTTCAACACAGATATCCCGAAGGAATATCTCAGCGATGCATTGGGACGGCGGAAGGGCACGGCAGATGCTCTGATCTTTCCGCTGTCGACAGAAGAGATCAGCGACGTGCTGCGTTACGCCTGTGAAAACCGTATCCCGGTCACGCCGCGCGGCGCGGGGACGAATCTGGTAGCTTCCACGGTGCCCGTCAAGGGAGGTATTATCCTTGATTTTTCCCGCATGAATCGCGTGTTGGAGCTGGATGAGGACAGCATGACGCTGACCGTAGAGCCCGGCATCCTGCTGCAGGATGTGCAGACCTATGTGGAAGCCAGGGGTTTCTTTTATCCGCCGGACCCCGGCGAGAAGGCGTCCAGCATCGGCGGCAACATCAGTACCAATGCCGGAGGGATGCGGGCGGTAAAGTACGGTGTCACCCGCGACTATGTGAGGGGGCTGGAGGTCGTGCTGGCGGACGGAACGATTTTGCGGCTTGGCGGCAAGCAGGTCAAGGATGCCAGCGGGCTGTCGCTTAAGCATCTGCTGATCGGCTCCGAGGGGACACTTGGACTTATCAGTAAATGTATGCTGCGGCTGCTGCCGAAGCCGGAGACCTCCGTCAGTGTCCATGTTCCCTATCCCGATCTGAATACCGGCCTCCGGAGCGTACTGAGGATTCTGCGCGCGAATGCGAACCCCACTGCAGTGGAATTCATGGAGCGGAAGGTCGTGGCACTGGGCGAGGACTTCTCCGGTCTGCGTTATCCCAGGCCCGACGCAGGCTCCTATATTCTTCTGACCTTTGACGGATACCGGAGCGAGGTGGAATTCAATACCGCGCGGGTGCGCGGGCTGGCTTTGGAAAACGGCGCACTGGATTATATCGTGCTCACCGATCCGGCGCAGGCGGCGGAGATCTGGAAGGTCCGCGGAGCATTGGTCAAGGCGGTGGAAGCCGTTTCCGAACAAGAGCCTGTGGACATCGTGGTGCCCATCAGCCATACAGTGGATTTCATCCGCTTCATCAACGATCTGGAGGTGTCATCCGGCATGCGGATGATCAGTTTCGGCCATGCCGGCGACGGGAATGTGCATCTGTGTGTTGTCCGGGGTGAGCGTGATGAGGACAGATGGCGGCGCGAACTGCACGCCAATATGGACTCCGCCTATGCAAAAGCCTACAGCCTGGGCGGCGTGGCATCCGGCGAGCACGGCATCGGCCTGTCCAAACGGCGGTATTTTCTGCGGGAGACAGCGGCGGAGAACCTCGCCGTGATGAACGAGATCAAGGATGCTTTAGACCCGCTGCATATTCTCAATGACCAAAAATCTTATATCGAAGGAGGAAAAGATCATGCAGAGTCTTTCTGAGCGCAGCTCTGGCTTTACGGATTCCGTTATTCGCAGGATGACGCGCATTTCCCTTCAATATGGCGCCGTCAATCTGTCTCAGGGCTTTCCGGATTTTGAACCGCCAAAGGAGATCCTCGATCGTCTGGCACAGGTGGCCTACGAGGATTATCACCAGTATTCCATCACCTGGGGAGCACAGAATTTCCGGGAAGCGCTGGCTGCCAAGCAGTCCCGCTTTATGGGCCGCAGCATCGATCCGAACAGCGAGATTGTCACTACCTGCGGAAGCACGGAGGCCATGATGGCTGCCATGATGACTATCGTAAACCCCGGGGACAAGGTCGTTATCTTCTCCCCGTTCTACGAAAACTACGCTGCCGACAGCATTCTCTCCGGAGCGGAACCCATTTATGTGCCGCTGACGCCGCCGGATTTTCATTTTGACCCCAATGTGCTGGAGGATGCCTTCCGCTCTCACCCAAAGGCGCTGGTGCTCTGCAATCCCTCCAATCCCTGCGGCAAGGTCTTCCGCCGCGAGGAACTGGAGATTATCGCGGAGCTGGCCGCGAAGTACGATCTCTATGTCATCACGGACGAGGTCTATGAGCACATCGTCTATGCGCCCCATAGGCATTGCTATTTTGCCGCGCTTCCCGACATGTGGGAACGCACGATCTCCTGCTCGTCCCTTTCCAAGACCTACTCTGTTACCGGCTGGCGGCTGGGCTACATCATTGCCCCGCCAAGGATCATTGAGCGCGCAAAAAAGGTGCATGATTTTCTGACGGTCGGTGCGGCGGCTCCCCTGCAGGAGGCTGTGATTCCAGGATTGAAATTCACTCAGGACTACTATGATGGGCTGCTGACCCGGTATACCCACAAGAAGGAGCTCTTCCTCAAGGGCCTGGATGAGCTGCATATTATTCATAATGATCCGGAAGGAGCGTACTATGTCTTACTGGATATCTCCGAATTCGGCTATGACAGTGATTTGAAATTCTGCGAGGATCTTGCCCGGCTGGTGGGAGTCGGGGCGGTGCCCGGCTCCAGCTTCTTCCGGGAGCCGGTGCAGCACCTTATCCGCTTCCACTTCGCGAAAAGGGACGAGACACTTCTGGAGGCCCTGAACCGTCTGGAGAGCCTGAGGAGAAAAATCCCCGCCCAAAAGCGCGCCTGAAGAGACAGGCTTATGGTCGGGTTCAAGCGGAAAGCCCTGAAGAAAGATCTCTGCGGGCCAAAAGGAGGCTTTTCGACTGTCAAATCCATGAAAAGGATGATATAGTGAACAGCAAAAAAGCGGCCTCTGGCTTATGGCAAACAGGCAAAGCAAGGTGTTGGAAGGCCGCTCCTATGAGAATCAGGAATGGGAGATTCCTTAATCCTGAGCTCAGGATAGCGTGAAAGAGGACAAAGATCAAGAAATATGGGGAATATATAGAAACAAAATATCAGAATAGATGTTTATCGCAGGGACCTATAGAGTCTGTTGAGGAAAGAAGGGGGCGGGAGAATGATATATTTTATCGGGGCGGCGGGATTTTGCCTCATCACAGTATGCTCCCTTTGCTTTAGCATATATCTATACTGGATCCTGCAAAATGCGGTTCGGAAAGGGAGAGAGGTCCCCGGATGGATGTATCGGATCGGTCACGCGATCATCGGAAGGGGACGCGATTCCTATGAGGATATCACGGATCATTCGGCGCTCAGAGAGCTGAACCTCTTTCTTTTGGGACTGGCTGCGGCCAATCTTCTCTTTTTTCTGTATATGCGTCTATATAAGGGGCTCAATGCGAACGCGGCGCTGTATTCCTGCCTGAAGGCGGAATTCTTTCTGATTCTCAGCGTCAGAATGCTCTGGACCGCCGTAAAAATCGGGATAGAGATCGTGCTTTGCTTTGGGAAAAAGGCGGGGAGGACGCTTCGGAACTATGCGTCCGGAAACGCGGTTTTCGGCATGATCTTTATGAGCGGATTTTTTCTTCTTCTGTCCCTGATGCTCAGCGGAGTTCCGGAGAGAGCACCTGAGCTTCGGATTGAAAAAAGCCGGATCGTCATCGGGAGCACGAGGGCGTCAGAGCTCCTTCGGGCGGGCTTTCGTTTTTATGAGGAGAGCGAGGAGAACGAGGAAAGCGGGGAGAGGGGAGCGGAGGATGAGATCCGAAAGCCGGAGGACCGCCATTTTTATTATGATGGAGAGCTGGCGGAGCTTCGATGCGGCGGGAATCCCTATGGGACAGTTTGCCTGACGCCGCCCTGGGGAAAGAGCGCGAAATTAAAGGACTGCATCATCAGCTTCTACCGCATTTCATCGGAGAATCCCCGTTTCTCGGAGATCGCAGTCTGCGGGAGAGAGCTCTCCGATCTTCGATGGGAGGAGATAAGAGAGCGGCCGCTTTCTGACATTTTCTCGCTCTCCCCCGCGAATTACCGGGAAGACAAATGGGAGGGAAACTGCAAATTGCAGCTGCAGATGCAGCCATACATGCTCTGGAAAAGATATACGATAGAGCTTCGCTTCCACGAGGATGGGACAGCGGCCGAGTGCATTCTCAGAGCGCAGCACACGCTCTGGGAATGAGGAAGAGCTCTTGTTTCGTCTTTTACGTCCGGCGCTGCATGATCTGAGATGAGTGTCAGCGGATAAAGCCGACTTGGGCGGAGATGAGAGCGATCTGCTCCTCCTTCTTTTTATTATATTCTACTTTTTTTTCTTCAAAATAATTCCTCCCATGTGAGTCGATGGAAACGATGAGAGGGCCGAATTCCCTCACATGGCAGTGCCAGAGTGTCTCCGGCATTCCCAGATCCTCCCATTGCGCTTCCACGATTTCTTCGACCTCCGCGGCAGCAACCACTGCATTGCCAGCCGGGAATACACAGTGGATTGCGCCGAATTCCCTGCAGGCCCTTTCAGTATTCTCTTTCATGCCTCCCTTTCCTACGATCATGCGGACGCCGGTGCTCTTTACAAATTCATACTCGAATTTTTCCATCCGCATGGAAGTGGTTGGACCGACAGAGACCATCTGAAATCTGGCATTTTTCTGAGCGCGGATAATCGGGCCGGCATGCAGGATGGCCGCGTTTCGAACATCCACCGGGATCGGCCGCTTCTCCTCTACGACTCTCCGATGTGCGACGTCACGGCAGGTCGTGAGATCACCTGTGAAGTAGATGATATCTCCGATATGAATATCCTCCAGATCCTCTTTAGAGATCGGGTTTATCAGAACCTTCTTGTTATTCTTGATTTCAACAGCCATATGCTTACCCTCCTTAGCGTTACCCTGCGTTTGCGTTCCGGTATTCAAAACCGGTGTGTGTGCTCACCGAAAAATCGAGATTCTTGTCGAAAACAATATGCCCTCTTCTGTGACTCCAGCAGCCGACGCTGACGCCAACGCCTATGGCAGAGGGGTGCCGCGCGGTATTTTCGATATGGACGCCCATGACGGAGTATTTTCCGCCCATCCCCTGAGGACCGAGACCGATGGCATTGATGCCGTCTTCGAGAAGCTTTTCCATTTTGGCCGCATTGGCATTCTCATTATGAGACCCGATAGGGCGAAGCAGAGCTTTCTTGGAATTCAGGGCGGCGGTTTCTACAGAGGTGGCGACGCCGACGCCGACCAGGAGAGGAGGACAGGCATTGAGACCATAGGAAGTCATGCGGTCCAGGACGAATCTGGTGATTCCCTCATAACCTTCGCCGGGCATCAATACAGTTGCATTCCCGGGCAGGGTACAGCCGCCGCCGGCCATATAAGTATAAATTTCGCATTGATTGGAATGGGGGACGATATCCCACCATATGGTCGGAATTCCCTTTCCGACATTTTTTCCGGTATTGTATTCATCAAAGGTCTGCACTGCGTTGTGGCGAAGCGGTGTATCGACCGTGGCCTGTATGACAGCCTCTCTGAGAAGCTCCGCTATATCATCGATAAGAGGAAAGCCCGTCCCGCATTTTACCCAAAACTGCAGGGCGCCGGTGTCTTGGCAGGAAGGGCGGTTCAGTCGAATGGCCAGATCCTGGTTTCGGAACATGGTTTCATAGATCACCTTTGCCATCGGACTGTCTTCCCTGCCGCGAAGCTTCTGAAGCTTTGCGATGATATCGTCGGGCAGCTTCTTCGCAGTAAAACCCACAAACTGCGCAATGATATCGGTCATTTTTTCGCGCATATTCGTCTTAGCTCTTATCATGTTAGCTCTCCTTTATGTTTTGTGCATTGAGGCCGATATAAGGCCGTGTATCGCTTTTTTGTTGCTGCCTCCACCTTTTATCGAGCCGTTCAGCCCGGAAAGAACGGAAATGCGATCGGGAGGATGATCATACTGATAATGGTGGCAATCAGGATGAGCGGAGCGCCGGCAATGGCATAATCCCTGAACTTATAGGCGCCGGCGCCGATCACCATGGTATTTGCGGGCATTCCGATCGGGGTCGCGTAAGCGCAGGAGCCGCCGATGACACAGGCCATCAGGACGGCCTTGGGATCCGCTCCCATTCCGGTGGCGATGGAAAGGCAGATGGGTGCCATCAGTGCAGTGGTAGCGGTATTGGACATAAAATTTGTCAGGATGCAGCAGAGGATAAAGACTGCGAAGGTAAACAGGTATGGGGAGGGGTTTTCGCCGAGGAGACGGATCACGCCGCCCGCGATCATTTCGCCTGCGCCGGTTTTCTGCAGGGCGGAAGCCAGGGAGAGTGTTCCGCCAAAGAGAAAGATCGTTTTCAGATCGATGGATTTCAGGGCTTCCTTTTCACTGATAACACCGCTTAAAATCAGGGCAATGGCTCCGATACAGCCTGTAACACAAAGCTTGATTCCAATTTGCTTTTCGAAGATCATGCCAAGGAGAGTCAGAACGAGAATCAGCAGAGAGAAGTTCTTCTTCCATTGCGGAATCCCGGAGAAATCCTTTTGTACATCGAAGACGGATTTTTCATCGCCAGTTTCATGATTCGGAAGGAGTCGAAAACCGATGGTCGCGTAGAAGAGAATGCCGAAGACCAGGATGGGAAGTCCGACGACGGCATATTCGAAGAATCCGAAGCTTCTTCCGGTCGCCTCCTGAAGGGTGGACTGGGCGATCAGGTTGCCGGGGGCGCCGATGAGAGAGAGATTGCCTCCCATCGCGGCTGCGAATACGAGAGGCATCAAAAGACGGGAACGCCGGAAGCCGGATTTTGCCGCGATACCGACGACGACAGAAATCAGGACAGCTGCGGTACCTGTGTTGGATAGAACGCCGCTCATCAGACCAACGATGCTCATAATGGCAATGATGAGACCGCGTTCCGTCTTGGCGAATCTGGTGACAAGGCCGCCGATTTCGTTGGCCATTCCTGTTTCAAACAGAGCGCCGCCGACGATGAACATGGCGACAAAAAGAATGACATTGCTGTCAATGAAACCGGAGAAAGCAGTTTTCCAGTCCAGTACATGAGTGATAATTAAGCCGATACAGATGAGCATGGAGGTGAGTCCCAGCGGGATTCTCTCTGTAACAAACATGAGAACAGCGAAGGCCAGGAATAGCAATGTAATTATGGCGGGATTCATAGCAGTGTTCCTCCTTTTCCATTTTCCGGAGCGCAGGCTGGCTGCGTCCAGTGCAGTCTTGATGATTCAAATGGAAACCCTGCGGCCGCTCAGATTTCTTATCTCGGATAAGAGCATTATGTGAGGTGGGATATATTTTGTAAATTTTAATAATTTTCGAATAGATTAGGAAATAACTAAGCTGACGCCATGCGCTATGCTTACAAATGCTGAGACCATGGTGTATCATTAAAAAACGAAAGGAAGAAGTCGGGGATCGTCTCATGCACTCCGACGATGCGGAGCACGGGAAAGATACTGCGTTCAGGAGGGCTCCTATGACCTTTACTCAACTGGAATATTTCTGCGCGGTCTGCCGCCGCCGCAGTATTGTCAGCGCGGCAGAGGAGCTGTACGTTTCTTCACCGACGATCTCCGTCGCGATCAAGGAGTTGGAGAAAGAGTTCAGACTGTGCTTGTTCCATCATGAGAGGAATCGGATCATTCTGAGCAGGGAAGGGGAGGCCTTTTACAAGAAGGCGCTTTCGCTTTTGAAGCAAAGAGAGGAGATGAAAGAGGAATTTTCGGAACTGGGACGGACAAACTACCAGCTGCGAATCGGAATACCGCCGCTTATCAGTACCATCTTCTTTCCGCGGATGATAGATTCCTTTCACCGCTTCGCGGACATTCCGGTGAGGCTCTATGAATATGGCTCCAATCGGGCACAGGAATTGGTGCGGCGGGGAGCTCTGGATCTGGCTTTGGTCAATATGAGCTTTTATAATATTGACCAGTTCGAAGGATATGAGATGATGGAGGACAGCTATGTTCTGTGCGTTTCTCGAATGCACCGCTTCGCAGAAGAGAAGAGAATCTCGCTGGAGATGCTGGAGGCAGAGCACCTGATTTTCTACAATACGGACTCCGTACAGAATCAAATTTTTCTTACTCGCTTTCGCTCTCTCGGTATCCAGCCGCATATTTTCATGTATTGCTCTCAACTTTATACGACCTTGAATTTTGTCAGGGATGGACACTGCGGCGCATTTTTGTTTTCCTCCCTCGCGGTAAATCCCAGAGACTTCCGGATGATCCCGATTGAACCAAAGATCAGCAATCATTTTGGGATCATTTGGAGGAAGGGGGCGTATATGACACTTCGGACCATGAGATTCATAGAATTTGCGAAGAGCTATGATATCCGATCGTATCTGTAAGAAAGAAATGATTCTCAAGTCAGGAGGCCTTATCGCATGGAATACAGCTATCATTACGATTCTCCGCTCGGAGGCATCACGATCGCGAGTGACGGCAGGGCGCTGAACGGGCTATGGTTTGACGGACAGAAATATTTTGGAGATACTCTGGATGAGGAGTACGAGGAGAGGATGCTTCCCGTATTCGAGGAGGCCGAGCGCTGGCTAAGGCTTTATTTTAGCGGGAGGGAACCGGATTTTACGCCGCCTCTTTCCATGAAGACGACGGAATTCAGGAGAGCGGTCTGGAGGATCATGCTGGAAATTCCCTACGGAGAGACCATGAGCTACGGGGAGATCGCGGAGCGCATCGGGGGAAGGAGCGGAGGAAGAGCCCTTTCTCGGGCGGTCGGAGGCGCGGTCTCCCACAATGCGATTTCGCTTCTCATCCCCTGTCACCGCGTGATCGCGGAAGACGGCAGCCTGAGGGGCTACGCCGGGGGGATCTGGCGAAAGAGGAGGCTCCTCGCGATGGAGAGAGGGGAGAATTAAGAGAGGGAGAAAGGAAGGGGCTATGAGCAATATTTCTGAAAATCTCGAGAGGATTTCCGAGAGGATCTCCGCGGCCTGCGAAAGGGCGGGGAGGAAACGGGAGAGCGTGGAGCTCATTGCGGTCTCAAAGACGAAGCCGGTTTCCGACATCCGGGAGGCGATGCGCCTTGGGATCCGCTGCTTTGGGGAGAACAGGGTGCAGGAGCTTCGGCAAAAGACAGCGGAGATCCCGGAGAAGCTCCACTGGCACATGATCGGAGTGCTTCAGAAAAATAAGGTGAAGTATCTCCCCGGCATGGTGGAGATGATCCACTCCGTCGACAGTCTGGGACTCGCGCAGGAGATCGAGAAGGAGTGTAAAAAGCATGGGATTTCGATGGACGTCCTCTGCGAGGT
>ERZ772960.2040-NODE-2040-length-15140-cov-15.533974_pt1 | contig 15140 bp, 10 predicted proteins | sample MGYA00580678_ERZ772960 | MGnify/ENA primary metagenome ERZ772960 (study PRJEB29015, sample SAMEA2737930) | human oral metagenome | biome: human oral; feature: human-associated habitat; material: dental | place: China | collected 2059 ... | reverse complement strand
CAAACTGTATGTTCATTAGTTTGTCAAGCGAACACCTGTCAAGAGCTTTGGGTAGCTTCTTATCTCCTCTTGCTATTTTTGCATTAGCAAACAACAAGGTGTCAGCCAATCCCTCACGGTATGCCAACCTACATACGGTCTTTATTTGGGAAGCTGCACCATAGAAACTGCTCTCTTGAAAACCTAATGTCCCCAAGAAAAAATCTCTAAAATCATAAATAAAGTTTTCAGATAGTTGTGTGAAAGCTAAATCCTCTACCTTATATTTCTCTCCGATGAATGTACGAAGATTGCCTCGTGTAGAGTGATAATTAGATAGCGTATCTTTCTTAATATCTATTCCAACGTGTTCTTCTTTCTCCCTGATAAGCCTATCAAGGCGTTCTATAAGCATACACCGAGATTGTACGCTCCCTTGAAACTGCTCCTTGATGTCCGTGGCAGTAAATGCCTGTCCTTTGGACAGCAATGTTTGATAAGCGGACTGAACGGAAAGTACTAAACTATCCAGCTTTCCGTTCACTTCCACCGCCTCATGGCTCTTGCCCCTCATTCTACTCTCACGAGGACTCCACAAATCTATATCGCAAGATAGCTTGCAACTAAACTGTGCTATACTCCTTCCAAGTGTGATACGTCCCATAATGGGAGCTTTACCCTGCTTATCCTTTCCGCTCTTTTTGAGGTAGAGCAACACCTTCATCTTTTCTGTTTTCATACGCTTTAATTTTTATGGGCAAAGTTACCCGAATTAAAGCGTTCCTCACTTATGCAGAAAACTGCCGACCAAAGCAACAAACACACGAGAGAAACAATTTCAGTTACCTACATCTGCATTTAGTTACCTACTTCAAATCTTGGTAATGATTAAGTAACTGAACTTTTGCCTATATCTGCATATTTCTACCCTTTACAAAAATAGAGCAGTTTTATGCAAATTGCCTCGTTTCTACCTCATTACCAATTAGTTTGCATATCTTTCGATATTTCTTCATTTTCCTTGATTAGTTACCTTATAAAAGTATGGTTTTTGCCGTGCAAAAAGTGGGTTTTTGCGTTGCAAAAGTATGGTTTTTGTTTTTTGAATGTTACGTTGTTGCAAATCGGTAGCAACGCATTTCGTAGTTGAATGTGAATATCTCACAGCATATTCGCCACATTATTCCAATTTGTTAGCAGCATTATTAGCAGCCCACAAGCAGCCGTAGGGGCAGATTTATCGTGCCCGCATATCCGTAAACACCCACAAAATAACGAACAGATATGCGTGTACGATTAAACAAATGCAAGGGTTCGATGAAATGATATTCCCAAAGGAGACAAAAAAGAGCAGTCCAAATGCTACTTTGGAACGGCTCTCTTTGTAAATAAAAAAATATTATTTTATTCTGCTGGAACCTCAAACTTATCGCCAGTTTGCTCTATAATAGCCTTCTTAGCAGCCTCGCTCATACCCGGACGAGACGGACGTGCACCCCAACCGGTGGCAGTACGTTCGAACTTACCGTCCTTTTCGGGTTTCACTGCCATATCGTTGAACTTCACAATCAGATAGGTTGCAAGTTGCTTCCAATCGTCCATCATTTCATTACTCTTGGCTATTGAGTAGTCGTTCAGGAACTTAACGGCAGCGTCTCTGTCGGTCCTGTACAGTGCTTCCGCTTCTGCTTCTACTCTGGCTTGATTGTCTGCATAGCCTTTTTCCAACTTGTCGCGCACAGCTTTCAGTGCTGGGAACATCTGAGAGTAGCGTGGATAAACCATATTTGCTACCCAATTGCATACCCAGAAAGCGTTTTTGTCGGAGAAAGTAACAGCATCGGCTCCTGGAGTATTAAAGCATTCGGCACGATCAACGTTACTACAGTATATTGGAACGTATGCTGCCATGTTGCCATCGTCGTTAGCAAACCAGATGATACCACCTATTTCGCGAGGCAACCAAGAGCGCAATTGGCACACGTATGAGAATGCACTCTGCTGAGTAGATGCAGGACGCTCTGTAAAATACTTCTTTCCGTTGTAGTCGAACGTAAGTGGTGTAGGACGATAAGGCATTTCCCAATCGCCCTGACCGCAGTCGTTGAGTGTGCTTAAGGCAGTTCCTTCGTAGTGGTCGCGCATGCTCATCTCCATATCTGCAAGGCTTAGCTTACGGTCTGGAGCTATCCAAAGAGGCATAGCTTTAGCATTTTTATCTTTACCAAGTGCCCAAGGCAAGTATTCAGACATATCTTTAAAGTGGTTAAAGAAGCTCCACACACGTGCATCGCAGTAGCGACGACCACCGAAATCGGGTGCTGCATAAACCATTTTCCAGTTAAAGTCTTTGTCTTTTCCATTAAACCAGCCCTTCTCGCGAGCGAATTTAATACAATTTTTAGATGTTATTACATCGGTATTATAGGTAGAGAACTGTCCGATACGTGCCTGATTAGCGTGTCCAGATATCATTCCATCGGGTATACGAACGGCAACCCATACCACTTTTTGCTTTTTATCGCCACCGCAACCCATCATTTCGAGAATCCAAACTTCGTTCGGATCGGCAATAGTAAAGCTCTCTCCACTTGACTGATAGCCATATTTTTCAACCAAATCGGTCATTACTTTAATGGCTTCGCGAGCAGTTTTAGAGCGTTGTAGACCCAGATACATAAGTGAACCATAGTCTATAAGTCCTGTTTTATCTACCATTTCTTTACGTCCGCCGTAGGTTGTTTCGCCAATACTTACCTGGTATTCGTTGATGTTTCCTATTACATTATAGGTTTCTGGAGCCTCGTCTATGAAGCCATGACGTTCTCCAGAGTCATAATCAACTATTTCTCTCTTTGCTCCTTTTGGGTGTTTTCCTGCAGGATAGTGGCAAAGACTGGCAAACATACCATAGTCGTCGGCACTGTAAGTAACGAAAACAGAGCCATCGGTAGTTGCTCCTCGCGTTGCAATAAAGTTGGTACAAGCCTCTGCAGAAAGGTAAGAACAGAGCGCAAGTACGCCTAAAATTAGTTTTTTCATAATCATATAGGTTTAAAAAATTAGAGTTTCACATTATATATATTGGAATTTAATAGGTTATTTTTGTGGTATAGGTAGCCACATTTTGGCGTCTATCGGTTGCAACAATGCGCAAGGTATGTTGCGTTTTCGTAGCCGGGATAGGCGTTTTGCGTAGGTCGCAGAAAATGTTAGACCGGTCTTTACCTTGTTCAAACAACACAAATTTGTTGTCGATATAGGCTTCGTAGCTCTTTACGCCAGTACCTGTATCAGACAAATGGAACGTTAATGATGCCGGATTACCCGATGTTTGTCTAATGGTTGGCGGTGTGTTGTCGTGTGCAACATAGTATACCAGTCCCAAATCGCGTATGTTTCCTTGTAGCCAACCATCTTTATAGCTTCCCCCACAGTACATTGGTGGAGCACCAGCACCACTTCCACGTGCTATGGCAGCCATATATAGTTTTGAGGTATTGCCTATTGGTGCGGTTATTTTTATCTTTAAAGGAGTGTAAGCAAGTAGAGGAAGCGACAAAGGAGCAAAGCGATAGCCTGCCGAAAGGGCATTTGCAAGAGTTGTTTGCTGTGGTTGTAGCAAACAGTTGCGTGCCAATAGCGAACCTTTTACCTGTAACAGAGCTGCTGCGAAAGCCACATTGTTGTTGCGATTTACCAGCAAAGCGTTAGCACCACCAATGGGTTGTGCAGGCGGAATGGCTTGTGGTGTGCCCTGAACATATATGTCTTTCACGGTTTTATTGCCATAATAGTCGCTGAAAATATATTGTAAATGGTACTCGCGAGGCTGATTGAAATTTACAATACCCCCTGTAGCATTAGTCGTTATGAAGGGAAGACGGTTGCCAGGCTCACGAAACGACTTAAGATACCAGATGCGATGACTGGCGAAATGCTCGTAATCGCCCCACACATTAATCATTCTGTTGCATCGTTGTGGTATGTTGTTTACATCGCTTTTATAGATTAGCTTACCATCGCAATATAGTTCGGTGTAGCGCACACCATAGTTGTTGTACACGCTATCCATGTGGTCGTAAGCCCATGTGCCGAATCCTACTTTGCCCCAAGCACGGTATCGGGTATTACCAAAGGAGTAAATTCTACTTTCTTGTGTATTTTGAAAAACACCCTGACCTGCCTGTGGATAGCTTTTAAACGAGTAGGCGGTGGGTGCTTCGGTATCTGGTACTATATGAGAAAGCCAGTTCATTGGGTCCATAAGGTTTCCAGTGGCTGTTTGGTGCATCTCTAAATGGAGATGCGGACCTTGCGATGCTCCTGTATTTCCACTAAGAGCAACAAACAGTCCCTTACTTACTGGTATTTCACCAGGCCGAAAATGTATATCGCCATTATAGCTATGGTGTCTGTATTGCCATCGTTCTACAGCAGCTTGTATCTGTGGTGCAAAACGATTAAGGTGTACATAAAAACTGGAATAGCCATTAGGGTGTGCTATTACCAGTGCGCGTCCAAAACCATACTCACCTACTATGGCACGAGAAACGTATCCATTAGCAATGGAATAGACACCAAAGTTTACTCCACGTTCGGTTTTTATATCTATTCCACCATGAAAATGGTTGGGACGAGGCTCTCCAAAGTTGCCCGCAAGCTGTACATGTATGTGCACAGGAGAGGCAAATGAGAGTGTTGCAAGCAATAAACTAACGAATAATTGCATTTGCTTTATATTGTTTTTAATGTTCTTTTGTTTCGTTTAAAGGCTCTAAGGACACCAGGAGAACCTTTTAGCTTCTATAGAAGATAGTATCTATGGGAACACTATTCTCTCTATAAATATTCTCCTCATAGTGCCGCTCCAAAACCTAAATGCTCTAAAGTTATAGACTTTCGCTAAGCATCTGCCCATCTTTATAGGCTCTGAGCTCCCCTCTATGCACTTGTAAAACCACTTCTCCTCCTATCCATTCTGTCATAGAAATTTCTTCTTTGAGTTGGACAAAGTGCTCTACCCTATCGCCAACCAGTTCTATTACAGCAGGTTCTATACATTTGTTGTTGTAAATTGCTGTATTAACGGCTATTCGTCTCATCGTGTTGCTGGCTTTGGAATGCCTCTTTTGCGCATTGCTTCCTGCACAGCATTATCGTCGGCAACCATCTGTAGGTTGGCATCTGATATTTTTTCGTCTTGTTTTTTCTGCACTGGTTCGCCTCCAACATTACGTATTGGGTAAGTATTATTGGTAGAGTCGGCAGGCGCAACAGTAGTTTGCTTCTGCTCGTGCATACGAATTAGCTTGATATTGGTGATGGCTAAGAGACGGAAAGTAGTGGAATTGCCTTGTGGTTGCGGCATATAGAAGTAGCCACGCACCCGTTTTATACCAGAATGAGCAGTGTCTTGGATAGGAACAGACTGGTGTCCTTCGCTAAAGAAGCGTGCAGTTTCGGTTGCTATACTATCGTTTCCAAAGGTTACAGTGAACACTGCCACACCCTCTCGCGTACCATCTTGCACTATGAAAAGAGGGTCGAATTCGAGCGTTAGCTGGTCGCCTTTATGGAAAGTAGTATCTGTTTTCACTTCAAAATAATGGTAGTTGTAAGGCGATTGTGGTGTTAGTATCACCGCTTTTGCCCTATTCCACACATTTGTAGTATCGCCTTTGAGCGATGCATCGCCATACTGATTGAAGTCGGATGCCGATACGCCTTGTGCTTGTGCCTCCTTTTTCAGTCGTTCGTCTATATTTTCGTATATCTTCTTTAGTCGTTCGGTATGTCGCAAATAGTATTTCAACGAATTTTCAAACTCAGTTTCGTCTATTCCATAGCGTTTAAACACAGCCAGTTTGTATGCCTCTTGTTGTTCTGGAGTAGCATTTTTTACTGCTGCCACAGACATTGCTATGTGGTAATCGTACAACAAATCTTCCATTTCTCCAGGCTGAATATAAGTGGAAGGTACGGTAGGTTTACACGAAACCAACACAAACGCAAGCAAAATACATATTTTTGCCCACGCATATAGCAATTTGTTGTGTTTCTGTGTATACATTATTGTTGTTTATTCTTCGTTGGTTTTGTGTGCATTTACAGTGTTTTCAGCAATATTCTCTGTGGTTTTTGTTGCTGACGGTGTAGTATTTGTGCTGTTAAAGTCGTTACGATAGAAAAGAAAAAGCACAACTACGCCCACCGATATACATGCATCGGCAAAATTAAAGATAGCAGAAAAGAAAGTAAAATCTTCTCCGCCCCATATTGGAAGCCATTCGGGAAAGGTGCCGTGAAATAGTGGAAACGAAAACATATCCACCACATTGCCCATTAAAACAGACGCATAGCCTTCGCCCCACGCCACTAAATGTGCTGTTGGAAGGTTGGTATAATAGGGGTGCGATGCGGTAAATATTTCGCCATAAAAGAGCGAATCCAAAATGTTTCCAGCCGCACCAGCATATATCATACTAAGTACTATGATGTAACCTATACGTGCTCCTTCTTTAATACGCTTATAGATATACCATGTTAAAACTCCTACGGCAACTATTCGGAACAGACTTAGGAAGAGTTTGCTTCCTATTTCCATTCCGAAAGCCATTCCACGGTTTTCTATAAACGATATGCGAAACCAATTGAATATGACAATTTCTTCGCCAATATTCATATTTAGCTTCACCCATATCTTTATAATTTGGTCAATTAACAGTAGCAATACAATGGTTGTTACTGCTATTGTGCATTTCTTTTTATTACTCATCTGAACCTTTAATGGTCTTTATTGGCTTGCTTCGATGCCACGCTGAGCGTTGCATGTGGCACAATTCGGAGACGTTCTTTAGGAATTAGTTCTCCCGTAATGCGGTCTATACCGTATGTTTTGTTGTCTATGCGCACCAAAGCTGCTTGTAAGCCTTGTATAAACTTCTTTTGTCGTTGTGCCATCTGTACCAATTCTTCTTTGGTTTGGTTGGTACTTCCTTCTTCTAACGCCTTATATGTGGGCGAAGTGTCGTTTACATCGTTGGTGTTTTTATTCATCAAGACCTTCATTGTCTCTTCGTAGTCCGACTTTACCACCTCTAATCGTTGGTTAATAATAGCGCGAAACTCCTCGAGTTCCTCATCGCTGTAACGCTTCTTTCCTTCCATAGTTCTTAGTTTAATAGTGTCTTACTTGAATTTTTATTGTTCTCTATATATAATAAGGTGTACTGCGCGTGATGGAAGAGCGTCCAGCCACCACGTGCAGTAATCCTTTTTTACGCTTTTTGTACAAGTATGTTGAGTTTAAAGTCGTCGAATTCTACTTCTGTTCCATTGTTTTCGGCTACCAAAATGCTATTTGCTAACACCTGATTCTTTATAAATTCGCCAAAAGAATGGATAGCAGCAGTAGCTTCTTCGTTAGGCGATACGGTAACAATGATACGGTCTGTAATTTCGAAACCTGTTTCCTTACGTAGATTTTGAATACGATTGATAAGTTCGCGTGCCATTCCTTCTCGTTTCAATTCGTCGGTAAGGTCTACCTCAAGTGCTACTGTTAGGTTGCCTTCGTTGCTTACCAACCAGCCTGGCATATCTTCTGAGATTATTTCTACATCGGCAACGTCTACGCTGATAGGTGTTCCTTGTAAGTCGAAAGTATAATTTCCACTCTGTTCAAACTGTGCTATCTCGTCCTGATTTAGACTATTCATCTTTGCAGCAACGTCTTTCATAAGCTTGCCATACTTCTTTCCCATTACTCGGAAGTTGCATTTCACTTTCTTCACAAGTATTCCCTGACCTTCTACAAAGTTAAGTTCTTTCACATTAACCTCGTGTTTTATAAGGTCTGCCATAGCTGTTATGTGCTGACGTTGTGTGTTGTCTATGGCTGGAATCATAATTTGGGCTAACGGTTGGCGCACTTTTATGTTTACTTTGCGTCGCAAAGCCAAAACCATAGAGGTAATGCGCTGTGCCATATCCATACGTGCCTCAAGATCGTTGTCTATATTTGCTTCGTCAGCAACTGGCCATTTATCAAGATGTACACTCTCTTTCTTTCCACCAAGGTCGTGATATAACTGGTCGGAATAGAAAGGAGCAAATGGTGCAAGTAGCTTTGCCACTGTCATAAGGCAAGTGTATAGAGCATCGTAAGCACTACGTTTGTTGCCGCTCATTTCTTTTCCCCAGAAACGTTTACGGTTCAATCGCACATACCAGTTACTTAAATCGTCGTTCACAAAACTGTCTATTAAGCGTCCAGCACGTGTTGGGTCGAAGTTCTGAAGTTCTGTTGTTACTTTCTTTATAAGCGAATTAAGTTTCGAAATAATCCAGCGGTCTATCTCCGTTGCATCGTCAGACAATACCGATAATGTGCCTTCTGTTGGTGCATTATAGTTGTCTACGTTGGCATAAAGAGCGAAGAAGCTATACGTATTATATAATGTGCCGAAGAATTTGCGACGACATTCGTCTACTCCTTCGGGGTCGAACTTAAGGTTATCCCATGGTTCGCTATTGGTCATCATATAGAAACGTACTGGGTCGGCGCCATATTTCTCCATCATTTCGAATGGATTTGTAACGTTACCCACGTGCTTACTCATCTTATTACCCTTAGCATCGAGCACAAGACCTGTTGATATTACATTCTTAAATGCCACCGAATCGAATACCATTGTGGCTATTGCGTGCAGTGTAAAGAACCAACCACGTGTTTGGTCTACGCCTTCGTTAATGAAATCGGCTGGATAGAATGCTGGTGGAACGGGTATTCCGCTATATGTAGAGTGTACCAATTGTGTGCGATACTCGCTTTCTGATAGTCCTGTTTTAGCCAAACCATCTTTGTTTATTTCGTCTTCGAATGGATAATGGAGCTGTGCGTAAGGCATAGAACCACTATCAAACCACACGTCTATTAGGTCGTCTTCGCGTTTCATTGGCTCTCCTGCCTCGTTAGCAAGCACAATTTCGTCTACGTATGGACGGTGCAAATCTATACGTTCGTAGTTTTCTTTACTATAATCGTCCACTATGAAGCCACGTTCTTTCAGTGGATTGTTCTTCATAACGCCTGCAGCAACTGCATTTTCTATTTCGTTGTACAGTTCTTCTACTGATCCGATACATTTTTCATTGCGTTTATCGTCGCGCCAAATAGGCAATGGTGTTCCCCAGAAGCGCGAACGGCTCAAGTTCCAATCGTTAAGATTTTCCAACCAGTTGCCGAAACGTCCGGTACCAGTAGACTCTGGTTGCCAATTAATGGTTTTATTAAGTTCCACCATTCGTGCTTTTGCAGCCGTATCTTTTATGAACCAGCTATCAAGCGGATAGTAAAGAATTGGCTTATCTGTACGCCAGCAGTGTGGATAGTTGTGGGTATGCTTTTGAATATTGAAAGCTTCGCCAGCCATTTTCATTTCCATGCAAAGCATAATGTTAAGGTCTTCTGCTTTTTCTGAACCTTTTTTATCCCACACGCCATTAGTGTTGAAACGTGGGTCGTAGGCATTCTTCACGTAATCGCCTGCGTGTTTGCCGTAAGCATCAATGTTTACGCAAGCCGAAACGAAGTTTTTGTCGAGCTCTTCAATGGTATAATACTTGCCTTGCAAGTCTACCATAGGACGTGTTTCGCCCTTTTTCGAGATAAGATAGAGTGCTGGAATATTCGCATCCTTCGCTACTTTGGCGTCATCGGCACCGAAAGTAGGTGCAATATGTACGATACCAGTACCATCTTCGGTAGTAACGTAGTCGCCAAGTATAATTCTGAAGGCTTCGCTTTCCATTTCTACGAATGTATCTCTGCCGTCTTCGCTTTGGAATACTTTATCTTTGTGCACCTCAGCATAGTTGTTTACGAATGCGGGGGCAAGTTCTCCTATGCGTTCAACGGGTTTAACCCATTTCATAAGCTGTTCGTAGTGAACACCTTCGAGGTCGGTTCCCATTACTTTTCCCACTACACGGTAAGGCAGAACCTTATCGGTGGTTTTATAAGCAGGCATTTCTCCCTCTTTCACTTCGCCTTCTGGCTTAAAGTAAGCAGATAGTCTGGTAGAAGCCACCACCACTGTTGCCTTATTGGCTGTGTATGGATTGTAGGTTTCAACTACCAAATATTCAATTTTCGGACCTACACAGAGTGCCGTGTTTGATGGCAATGTCCAAGGCGTAGTTGTCCATGCAATAAACGATGGTGTTCCCCACGAATTGGTTTTAATACCCTGTTTTTTACAGAGAGCATTCCAATCGTTTTCCACAATAGCAAATTGCACTGTGGCAGTTGTATCTTTTACGTCGCGATAACAACCGGGTTGATTCAGCTCGTGGCTCGAAAGTCCTGTACCAGCTCCTGGTGAATAGGGCTGAATAGTGTAGCCTTTATAGAGCATTCCCTTATTGTAGAGCTGTTTCAAAAGCCACCAAAGTGTTTCTATATATTTGTTATCGTAGGTAATGTAAGGGTTATCAAGGTTTACAAAGTATCCCATTTCCTCTGTAAGTTCACGCCATTCGGCTGTAAACTTCATCACATTTTCACGACATTTATGGTTATACTCTTCTGTTGAAATATATTTTTCAGACGCTTTGTTGTCTATATCCTTCTTCGTAATGCCCAGTTCTTTTTCTACTCCCAGTTCTACTGGCAGTCCGTGAGTATCCCAACCTGCCTTTCTATGCACCTGAAAGCCTTGCATTGTTTTGTATCTGTTAAAGGTATCTTTAATAGAACGTGCCAACACATGGTGTATTCCAGGATGTCCGTTTGCAGAGGGAGGTCCCTCAAAGAATATAAATTGTGGTGCGCCATTGCGCTCGTCGATACTCTTATGGAAGATATCGTTTTTCTTCCACGCTTCTAACACGTCCTTATTGGTACGCACTAAGTTCAATCCAGTATGTTCGGCGAATTTCTTAGACATATATTACCTCTTTATTTTACCTATTTTCTTTAGGGTTGCAAATATACAACATATATTTTGATTATGGTGGAAAAATAATAAAAAAAAGACGGATTTATAATAAAAAAACATACAAAATACTATATGAAATATATATTTTTAAATAACTAATTGCTACAGCATAATTTACAGAATTATATAGTTAAAAAATATAACTATGCCAGTCTGTTTAACTTATTTTAAAACAACAAAAGCACAAATGTTACCTCGCCATTTCCTAAATAGGTATTATCTTTGTAACCGTAACAATAAAAATTATTCAGAATGGAGAACAAAATGAAGGCTAATTTGCCTAAAATAGAACAAGATAAGTTAGATAAAATCTTCGAAATAGAAGACCTTTACGAAACTGGAAAGCTATCGCTTGAAGAGGCTAGAAAACAATTTAGCAAACAGGTGGGAACCATTAGGCCTTACCATATTGCGCTAATTGAACAAACTATGACAGAAGAGGACGACCATGAATGTATTCGTGTGAATATGACAAAGACGCTACAACTGCTTGATGGCTTTATGGATTATTCGCGACCAAATCTGCCCGACAACCACCCCATTATGCATTATTATCGTGAAAACGACGAAATGAGAAAACTGTTGCTGGCTGTAGAAGACCTTGTTCAATATCCTATGATTAAGAATCAATGGTTGGAACTATACGATAAAATAAGTCAATATCCAATACACTACAAACGAAAGCAAAACCAACTATACCCTGTGCTGGAACAAAAAGGATTTACACGACCAACAACTGTTATGTGGACGTTCGACGATTTAGTGCGCGACATTATTAGAGAATCGGCTGCTTTGCTCGAAGAAGATAAAGAAGAAGAGTTTATTGCTAAACAACAAGAACTTATAAGCTATGCTCGCGACTTAATGCATAAGGAGGAAGTTATTCTCTACCCCACATCAATGGCACTAATAAACGAACACGAATTTGAAGAAATGAAAGAGGGAGACCAAGAAATTGGCTTCGCTTTCTTTAACATAGAACATAAAAAGGAACCTATAACAACTGCTCCGCAACAAACCGATAACAACGGTTTTGCAAAAGACTTGCAGGCGCTTCTATCTAAATATGGATACGGCATAGCTCCCGAAAGTAAACTTAACGTAACTACTGGAAAGCTTACTTTAGAACAAATAAATCTTATTTATCAACATCTTCCATTCGATATTTCGTATGTAGACGAAAACGAATTAGTGTGCTTCTATTCAGATACAGACCATCGCATCTTCCCCAGAAGCAAGAATGTAATAGGTCGCGAGGTTATGAATTGCCACCCTAAAAAAAGTGCACACATTGTTAGAGAAGTAGTAGATAAACTTAGAAGTGGCGAACAAGATAAGGCTGAGTTCTGGATTAACAAACCTGGCGTGTTCTTACACATTACATATATAGCTGTGAGAGACGCACAAGGAAACTTTAGAGGTGTACTCGAAGTGATGCAAGATTGTACACACATTCGTGAATTGGAGGGCAGTAAAACTCTACTTACATGGGCTAACAAAGACGAAAAAACAGAACAAAAGGAGATGGAAGCTACATCTGCAAACAACAAAACAGACAACGAAACCGAACAGAACGAAGAAAACGAAGAGATTACAGAAATTACAGAGAATACAAAACTAAAGGATTTGTTAAAGCAACACCCTTTCTTAAAAAAGCGTTTAGCCGAAATTACACCTTCGTTCCGTATGCTTCAAACACCGTTAGGAAAACTCATTACAGCACGTGCCAATATTAAAATGATGAGCGAGAAAAGTGGTCTGGCAATAGAAAAAATAATTAACGGCATCAACGAAATTATAAAAGACGAAACGCAAAAAAATAAAGCAAAAAAATAAAACCCACATTGGTATAAAACGAATGTACAACATTCAAACATTTTATGGGTGGCAAACACAATACAAATGTGTAATGTCCACCCATAAAATATTTTACGAATACACACAAATGTGTCCACATTCAACCACGAAATACACAACGAACATTCCGTGAAATACACACGTTAAACCACGAAATGCGTGCGAACATTCCGCAAATTATCTACATTCGCCCACGAAATACACAGCGAACATTCCGTGAAACGCAGGGGACCCGATTCATCGTGCCCGTATATTTCTGTTGCCATTTCATATATTGCTCCAAACCAAATCGGAGAAATCAAAAGCAGGCAACCCTAAAAATAACAAATAAGGAAAAAGAATTATCCCTACACACAGTTTGCAGGAAAGATACTCTATAAGGCTTCCGACTTAGAAAGGTTGTTGGAGAATAACAATAGGGAGTATCTATATTAATAATATTTATATATGTTAATTTATATGTTTTTTTTGAATATTTTTGCCTATAAAAGAAAAAGAACTTATCTTTGTAAAACCTAATTGTGAATCTATTTGGAAAAAATAAAACAATGTTATTAACTTAATATATGAGAAATGGGTATATTATAGATGTTGTAGAAAAAATATTATTTCTGAACGACATTCATACTAATAGAAAAGAACTTTTTAAAGTCCTTTTCTCTTCGCCTGTTTTTCCAAGTTTAGCATCCATCTCTCAAACATTATCTTATTACGGTCTGCATAACAATGCTTTTGTTGCTGTACCTATTTCCTCTTCAAATATTAAAAAGCATAAATACTAGTTAATGCAATATTGATAATAGGTATGGATAGTAATATAAACTTTTAAATTAAAACAAATGAAATCAATTATATCTTTTTTAATGCTCATTTTTAGTGTTCAGTGTTGTTATGCGCAAGAAACCCGTGTTATAGAGCCGGCAGAGCTTGAAATAACTTTTTCTACAAAGGAATATGCATTTTGGGATACCTATACCTTCCGTTGTGGAAAGAATGTGAGCCAATATTTTAGTATTTCTGAATTGCAACATCAAAAGATGTTAGCTGATGATGATCCGGCTCTCTTTATCCTTTGGGATAAGAGATTGGCAGATTACGATGAGCCGGACCCGGCAAAAAGGCTGCCTGCGAGTACGGGAAACTTAGATGAAATTTACCGCAACCTTGAGCAAGGGAAGTTTACAACCTATTCAACTGTTTTTGGAACCCATTATTTAATAACCGAAGATATTACTATTCCAGACTGGACAATGTACGAAGACTCCACAATTACGGTCTTAGGTATGGAATGTAAAAAAGCCACTACTAATTTTCGTGGTCGCTATTGGGAAGTTTGGTACACAGAAGAAATTCCTATTAGTCAAGGTCCTTGGAAACTATGTGGATTGCCGGGTATGATATTAAAAGCAAATAGCCCAAAGTTTATGTTGATAGAAGCAATCAGTATTAAGAATAAAAAACCTTGAACCTGTAACCTTTTATAATTATCTGAACTATAAGTATGCACCGATAGAGCGCATAGAATATCTAAAGAAAGTGCATAAACCGGGTATCTATCCCACCGGAGGTAGTCGTAAAACGATAGAAATAGACGATAAAATATAAGACCGATATGAAACCTAAATTTTTTTTAATAGTTTTGCTCTTTATGCTAAATGCAGTAATGTGTTACGCACAAGAAACCCACGTTATAGAGCCAGCAGAACTTGAAATAGTTTATTCGGTAAAAGAACAACCGCACTGGGATACTTATATCTTCCGTTGTGGTAGGAATGTGAGCCAATATTTTAGCCAACCTGCACTGCAAAGTGATAAGATGTTAGCGAATGACGACCCGGCTCTCTTTATTATCGCAAATGAAAGAATGAAAGCTTTAGACACACCCGAAGAATATGCAAAAAAATATCCTCTTAGTACAGGTAGTCATGATATTATTTATCGGAACTTTGAGGAAGGAGTATTAAAAACTTATTCAAGAGTGTTTGGTTCTAAGTATTTAATAGTTGAAGATATTACTATTCCCGAATGGACAATGTACGAAGACTCCACAATTACGGTCTTAGGTATGGAATGTAAGAAAGCTACAACAAATTTTCGTGGTCGCTATTGGGAAGTTTGGTATACAGAGGATATTCCTATTAGTCAAGGTCCTTGGAAACTATGTGGATTGCCAGGTATGATATTAAAGGCGAATTGCCCAAAGTTTATGTTAATAGAAGCAATTAGTATTAAGAATAAAAACCTTAAACCCGTAACCTTTTATAATTATCTGAACTATAAATATGCCCCGATAGACCGCAT
>ERZ772960.2037-NODE-2037-length-15161-cov-2.493711_pt1 | contig 15161 bp, 14 predicted proteins | sample MGYA00580678_ERZ772960 | MGnify/ENA primary metagenome ERZ772960 (study PRJEB29015, sample SAMEA2737930) | human oral metagenome | biome: human oral; feature: human-associated habitat; material: dental | place: China | collected 2059 ... | reverse complement strand
TATGCAAGAAATGTCCGGCTGAACATCTTGAATATTTTTAAGGTCGCAGTAAATCTTTCGTCTTGCGCTCTCGTCGTAAAAAATCACGCTTACGGGAGTCGCCTTTAGATTTCTTTCTATATGGTTTGCGGAGATTCCGTCTTTATTGAGTTCCGAAAATATAAAGTCGCTTTCCATATCGTTGCCGGTGAACGAGAATAGCTCTACTTCGTCGCCCAGAACCGTCAGCGCTTTTGCGATGTTGTAGCCTACGCCAGCAACACCCGAATTCACGCCGAAAAACGAAAACTCAATCGGCGAATAATTTATAGGAAAAGAAGGGATTTTGACCGTCGTCTCGATGTTTATAAGTCCCGATACAAGAATGTTCATAACGAATCAACCATAACACGAATAAATCGCACCCGCAACCTGAGCGTAAAATAGGGCATTACAACAAATTTTGCTTCGTTGAACAATTTTCTTTGTTAAACTAAAATGCGCCTATGTCCAAAACAGTTTTACCTGCCGACTTAAAAGGCGTTCGAGTTCATTTTGTCGGGATAAAAGGCACCGGAATGGCTGCCCTTGTAGAAATCATGCACGGAGCGGGAGCCGTTATCAGCGGAAGCGATGTTGCCGAACGTTTTTATACGGATGATATTTTGGAATCACTCGGAATTCGTGCTTCTCTTTTTTCGGAAGACAATATCACGGACGATATTCGGTTTGTCGTGTACTCGAGCGCGTATTCACCTAAAGTAAATCCCGATTTAATTGCGGCTCTGCGCCGTAAAATACCGTGTATGCTTTATACGGAGGCGTTGGGCGCATATTCCGAGAGAGCGTACAGTGCCGGAATTTGCGGCGTTCACGGAAAGACCAGCACTACGGGAATCGTCGGAACGATTTTAAAAGAGCTTCCGCTGCCGTCTCAAACGCTTGCGGGTTCCGTTATAAATTCTTTCGGAGACGGAAACAGTTGCACGTTTACTTCCGATAATTTTTCCGGCAGCAAAAACCGGTATTTTGTCGCCGAAACTTGCGAATATCAGCGGCACTTTATGTCGTTCCGTCCTCAAAAAATCGTTCTTACGAGCGTGGAAAGCGATCATCAGGATTTTTATCCGACATTCAAAGATATTCGGCAGGCGTTTGTAGATTATATTTGTCTTTTGCCGGAGGGCGGAGACTTGATTTATTGCGCCGACGACGCAGGTGCGCTTGAAACCGCGCAGATTGCCTCTAAAAAGCGCGGAGATATTCATCTTATTCCGTACGGTGAAAATGCTGCCGGCGATTATCGGCTTAAGTTTAAAGGCGTTTCGGATGAAAAGAACCGTTTTTCCATTCCGCTTCTCGGAGATTTGTATATCCGTATGCCGGGAAAACATGAAGTTATGGACGCAGTCGGAGCGTGCGCGCTTGTTGCGGAGCTTTTACGCGCCGACGGAAAAAATCCCGAAGATTTTACGGACAACATAAAGCGCGGTCTCGAACAATTCAACGGAGGTCGCCGCCGCAGCGAGATTGTCGATCGCGTGCATAACGCTTTAGGCCGTTCCATCGTTATTATCGACGATTACGCACATCATCCTACTGCGATTAAAACTACTCTTGCAGGCTTTCGCGAGTTTTACGGAGGACGGAAAATTATCGTTGATTTTATGTCGCACACTTATTCGCGCACGGAAGCCTTACTCGGAGACTTTGCTTCGGCGTTTTCGGAAGCGGACGAAATCATTCTTCATAAGATTTATGCAAGCGCACGGGAAAAGCCTGAAAATGCCCGCATAAGCGGCAAAACGCTTTTTGAAAAAGTAAAAGAATGCGGAGGAAACGCACATTATTTTGAAGAAGTGCTCGATGCAAAGGATTTTGTGCTTTCGGAGCTGAATAAGGAAGGCGGTGAAAACGGATTTTTATTCGTTACGATGGGCGCAGGAGATAACTGGAAGCTCGGGCGTGCCGTTTCAAGTGCTCTCAAAGCCGCCGAATCACTGCAATAATCTATTATTCTGCGCGTTAGGTAAAATATCTGGGAAGGAAAGGATTTAAGGCTTACCTTGACTAAACAAATGCATACCGTAAAATAAGCAGGCATGAGTAAGTATATTTTGGTAACCAGCGGAGTATGTTCAAGTCTTGGAAAAGGTGTTGCATCGGCTGCATTAGGCAGTCTTATTGAAGGCAGCGGATTGACCGTATCTATGATAAAGTGCGATCCGTATATCAACATCGACGCGGGAAATATCAGTCCTTATCAGCACGGCGAAGTTTACGTTACGGAAGACGGTGCGGAAACGGATCTCGATTTGGGCAATTTTTCGCGTTTTACGAGCATAAATATCACAAGCGATAACTGCATTACCATCGGAAAAGTATACGAACGAGTCATTCAAAACGAAAGAGCTGGAAGATACAACGGTCGTACCGTACAAGTTATTCCACATATAACGGATGAAATCAGAAGAAGAATTCTATATGTCGGTTCAAAAACGGGAGCCGACGTTGTCATTGTAGAAATAGGCGGAACCGTAGGCGATATTGAATCGATACCTTTTTTGGAGGCTGCGCGTCAACTCATTCACGAGCTTGCGCCGGAAGATATTTGTTCCGTTCATCTTACACTCATGCCCGTTATCACCGGCGGAGAATTAAAATCCAAACCGACACAGCATTCCGTAAAGCAGCTGCAGGAAGCCGGAATCCAGCCGGATGTTTTATTGTGCCGCTGTGAAAGAAAAATAGATGCCGCCATGCGTAAAAAACTTGCGCTTTTCTGCAATGTCGCATCCGATGCGGTGTTTACGTCCGAAGACGTAGAAAAATCCATCTACGAGCTTCCTGTTCTTTTTCACAAACAGGGAATAGACTCACATATATTGAAAAAACTTGCATTAAAAGCCGAAACTTCGTCCGTTCGCCGGTGGTCGTCATTCCTTTCTAAACTGAATAATCCTTCTTGCAAAGTTACGATTGCGATGGTCGGCAAAAAAGATTATCTCGACGAATGCTTTAAATCCGTGCGGGAATCGCTGTTTCATGCGGCTGTAACGTCGTTCGGTGCGGAACTTGTCATAAAAAAAATCGATGCGGAAACGCTCGAAGAATCGGAAAATCCCAAAACTTATTTTGAAGGAATCGACGGCATCGTAATTCCCGGTAACTACGGTCAACGCGGATTTTTGGGTCTTTTATATGCCGTTCGCCTTGCCCGCGAAAACGATATTCCGTATTTGGGTATTGATTTGGGTATGCAGCTTATGGCTATTGAAACCGCACGGACTCTTTTGGACTGGAAAGATGCGGACAGTACGGAATTTATTCAGACATCGGGACATGCGCTTATAAGTTTGCCGGAAGAGCAGGGCGGTCTGAACGCGGGCGGACTTATGCAGCTCGGCGCGGGGACAATCAATATTGCAAAGGGAAGCAAACTGCATTCAGCGTACAAAAAGATGAGCGTCGTTGAGCGGCACCGTAACAAATACACGTTTGACCGCCGTTATGTAGCGGATATTGAAGAAAAAGGTCTTGTCATGACGGCTGTGTCCGAAATGGATATGCGGGCTGAAGCTTTTGAGTGGACGGCATGCAGATGGGGCGTAGGCGTGCAATTTCATCCGGAATTTACGTCGCGCCCAGCAAAACCTCATCCGCTGTTTACCGCTTTTATCGGCGCGTGTTTGAACGGCTCGAAATAGCAGAGTTAATAATAGCCGATGAAAAAAGCGTATGTAGTTTTGCCCGTTTTGCTGTCAGCCGTCTGCAGCTGTTCTCTAAAATACGGGACTCCTCTTTATGACGAGCAGAATATTCCCGAATTCTCTTTTGATAATGTAAAATTCAATCGCTTTGAGGACGGGCGGATTTCAATGTCGCTTGAAGCTGCCGGAATAGAGCAATACAAAGACGGAAAAACGACTTGCGCTAAAGATATTGATTTTAAGTTGCTTGACGAAGACGGAAAAGTTTCTACGGAAGGTTTTTGCGCTCTTCTTTTTGCTGACAGCGATGCGGAAAAATACATTCTTTACGATAATATAAAACTGCACACCGTAAAAGACGATATTACGGTTTCTGCGGACACAATAAAATGGAACGGTAAATCCGAACAGCTTACGAGCGGCAGAAACGACACGGTAACGATAAAAAAAGGGAATACCGTGATTTCGGGGAGCGGATTTTCGGCAAGCGGAGTAAGCAGGAGCTTTGCGTTTACCGGTGTCGTTACCGGTGAGGCTTATACCGAAAGCGGCGGAGATGCGGCATCCGCTGAAACTAACATTACGGAAGCGGATAAGGATTCAGGACAGGCGGATGAAAGCAAATCCGCCGATGAGGAATTTATACGATGAATCGGAAAAGCTTTTTGCCGCAGGGAAAACGGATTTTCGCCGCCGCTATTGCCGTTTTATGCGCCGCCCGGTTATGTGCGGAAAAGATTTCGTTTTCTGCAGGCAGTATGAAAGGTACCGTCGGCGATAAGTCGGATGTGACGGAGCTTAGCGGCGGTGCTTACGTACTAACGGAATCTATGGAAATTTCTGCCGATTCGATAAAGATGAGCGGCAAAGATTTCCGATTTATAGAAGCAGCCGGCACGGTAAAAGGCAAAAATTCCGAAGCAGAGTTGGAATTCGAGTGCGGCTCGCTCAAATACGACCGCGAAACGAAAATTGCCGAACTTTTTGATTCGGTGAGTCTTACGGACGTGAAAAACAATGTTACTGCGACAGCACAGATGATTGAATATAATCAGACTTCCGATATTGCCGTCATGCAGATGGAAATCGAACTGAAACAAAAAGATAATGTATGTAAGGGCGCGTATGCTGTCTATCGCAAAAAAGATCAAATGCTTGAATTAAGCGGAAACGCGCAGATAAAGCAGGGCGACGATTCTTTCCGTGCGCAGGAAATAATTTTGAATCTCGATTCGCAGGAAATAACGCTTGACGGACGCGTAAAAGGTTCAATCGTTGATGAACGCAAAACTGAACAGCAGGACGAAGATACGGAAAGTGTAGACGGTGCTGTAAAAGACGTTCCCGAAGAGGCGGCGGAAATTAAAAGCGACATCGGAGAACAAAACGGAACGAAGGATGAAAAATCTGACGCCGCAAAAGAAATTTCTGCAACAAATGGTGATGCTTTAAAAGCGGATAATGGAATAAACGCCGACTCGGATAAGCAAAGCGGCGGAAAAGAAATAAAGCCGGAACTTCCCGAAAATGACGGTAACTCCGGCAAAGAAGCGTCCGAAAGTCAAAAATCTTCTTCAAAATCGAAAAAAAGGAAATGATATGCCGGATGAAAACAATATTTCATACGATATGAGTAATCCCGCCGAAGCGGAGACAAACTTGCCGGACGCAAAAGAAAATATTTCCGGTTCGGATGTGCACTCTCTCACGGAAGAAAATTATTCCGTACGAAAAGAATGTTCCGGAGTTCAAAAAAAATCTGAAAATATCCATACTTTGCGTGTTTCGAGTCTTTATAAAAGTTTCGGGCATAAAAAAGTCGTTCAAGGAATCGATTTTGTCATGCACAGCGGAGAAGTGCTCGGTTTGCTTGGACCTAACGGCGCGGGCAAAACTACAACATTCTACATGATTGTAGGTTTTCACCGCCCTACGGTAGGAGAGATTTTTCTTGATGAAAACTGCATAACGGCTCTCCCGATGTACAAACGTGCCAGGCTTGGTATTTCTTATCTTCCTCAGGAGCCGTCCGTTTTTAAAAAGTTAACGGTTGAAGAAAATATCTGGTCTATTCTTGAGACGCGCAAAGATTTAACTAAGGCAGAAAAACTTGCTCATCTTGAAGAACTTATAGAAGAATTTGCAATCGGAAGAATACGTAAACAACCGGCGTTTACGCTTTCAGGCGGAGAGCGTCGGCGTACTGAGATTGCGCGTTCTCTTGCCATCGAGCCTAAATTCCTGCTTTTGGACGAGCCTTTTGCCGGTATCGATCCGATTGCGGTTGCGGATATTAAGGCGATGATTGGTTTGCTTTCAAAGCGCGGTATCGGTATTCTCATTACCGATCATAACGTGCGGGACACTCTTGAAATTACTACGCGCGCCATAATCGTAAGTTCAGGACAGATTATGATTCAAGGCTCGCGTGAAGAAATTTTAGCTTCTCCGCTTGCCCGCGAAGTATATCTCGGAAAAGATTTTTCGATGTAGTTTTAGGAATAACAAATGACTTATTTTTTTGAAACTTACGGCTGTCAGATGAATACGGCAGAAAGCGCATCTGTGGAACAGCTTTTTATTGCAAGAGGGTGGACAAAGTCGGAAAGCGCACAAACCGCCGACATTGCCGTAATCAATACTTGTTCCGTAAGAGAAACTGCGGAAAACCGGGTGTTCGGAAGACTTGGCTGGTATGCGGGACTAAAAGCTTTGCGCGCGTGCGAGCCTAATGCAAAAAGCAAGAGCCTTGAAGAAGCGGCAGAATATGTCAAAGACGGTGCAAAACCTCTTACGCTTGTCGTTATGGGCTGTATGGCGGAACGCCTGCTCGACACTCTTAAAAAAGATTATCCGCATATAGATTATGTCGTAGGAACTTATGCAAAACACAAATTCGGAGAGATTATTGAAGCCGTGCAGGATAAAAAAGAAGCGTTCCCTATTGACGATACCGACAATTATAAATTTGCGCCGCTTTCTTATGAACAAGGCTCTTTTACAACTTATGTCCCGATTATGCACGGCTGTGATAATTTTTGCACTTACTGTATTGTACCGCATGTACGCGGCAGAGAATGTTCACGCTCTCCGGAAGAAATTATAAAAGAAATAGATACACTTTCGTCCTACGGCGTAAAAGAAATTACTTTGCTCGGGCAAAACGTTAATTCTTACATGGGACAGGATGAAAACGGAGTCAAGCTGAATTTTGCTTCTCTCCTGCAGAAAATTGCCGACCGTCTGCGGGAAAAAAAGTCTTCGATAGGCTGGGTGCGTTTTATGTCGAGCCATCCCAAAGATTTATCTTCCGAAGTTATATCCGTTATTGCAAAAGAAGAAGTTTTGTGCCGCCACATACATCTTCCGGTTCAGCATGGTTCCAACGATGTGCTGAAGCGTATGAACCGCAGATACACAGTGGAACAATATATTTCACTTGTTGAACGCATACGCAAAGAAATTCCCGACGTATCGCTTACAACGGATATAATGCTGGGATTTCCGGGTGAAACGGATAAGGATTTTGAGCAAACTGTAGAACTTATGAAACTCATAAGATACGAAACCGCATTTATGTACTATTACAATCCTCGTGAAGGCACTCCTGCCGCAAAGATGAGTAATCAGATTCCTGTCGAAATAAAAAAGGAGCGGCTGCAAAAGATAATCGATATGCAGCTTAAAATCACCGGAGAAGAAATGACTAAACGCACAGGACGTACAGTAAAAGTTCTTGCAGAAAGCGTGAGCCGCGACAATCCGAATGAGTTATTGGGCAAAACGGAACAAGACGAACGCATAGCTTTTGCCGCTCCGAAAAATCTGATAGGAAAATTCTGCAATGTGCATATCGAAACTCTTTCCGGAAATACATTTCGCGGAAAAGTGAACGAAATATAAATAATCGCTGAAATCAAATCCGATTTTGTGATTAAAAATTAAAGAACTTTTTAAGAGACGCTATATGAAGACTAAAAAAATCGATAAGAATTTTATCATTGCAGGATTTCTCGCTTTTTTTGCCGAATGTTTGCTGTTATTCTCGTGTAAAACGACAAGAAAAATTGTTACATTGCAGGAAACAATCCCTCCATTTACGGCGGGACTTTACAGCTACGATTATAACAGACGCATTTACGGTATTGAAAACGCAATGCAGCCGTATCAATACAAATCGGAAAAAATAGCTTACGGTGAGGCCGTATTTATTGACGATAACCGTTCGTTTTTTGAGCCGGAGCTGCAAATAACAATTCACATAGGAGACGATAATTCCGTTTCATGTACGGAAAATCCTACGGTTTGCGGAATTGCTCATGACGACGGCAGAGTGGAGTTGACTTGTACTTTACGGCAGAATGAGCGTTCGTTTTTGCTGGTTCAAAGAAGTCTGCTTCTAAAAGCATATCCGACTCTTCTTGCAGGAGAACAATATAACGGCATATATAAATTTCCCTCGCAGGATAAAGATATTACGGTCAAAAACGGCGTTTATTATTCGGAATTGCCCGGAACGATTAATGCGGACGGTACATTTACAAACGGATTTACGATGTCCGGTACGATAGGTATAGCCGGCTTCGGAGAATCGGCGTTCTTTTCAGAATTCAAAGAAGAGGGGCGACTTTTTACAAACGGAGAGCTTGAAGTAAAAACATATTCAAATAATTCAGGCGGAATCTACACGAACGCTTCTCAAAATTTTGTTTATTCCGGTATAAAGACTTCAAATGACGTAATAGAATCGGAAAAAACTCTCTTACATAGAAAAAGACCGCAGGAATTCACTGCGGTTTATACGGATATCGATTATCCTGCATGGTTTTCCTTTTCCGCCGAAAAAACAAATAATGCGTTTTATGCTTGCGGAGCAAAATCGGCGGGGGATAAAGATGTCGCGATGAACATTGCGGAGGCTGAAGCCCTTGCACAAATATCCGCGCTCGTTTCCGTAGATATATATTCCGAATTGTCGCTCAATCAATCGTCGGCGGATTCAAAAACGGAACTCCATGAAATTGTCGAACAGTTTACCGCAATGAATCTTCCGCACACCGTAACAAATTCCTTTTACAATGAAAAAACCGGTACCGTATATGTTAGAATCGAAGTTCCTGCAGAATATGTACAGCGGTTTTGATAAAATCTTACGGATTGAAAATAATATACCGACGGAGCCGATTTATGTTTCTCTCGGCTCGCTTGCCGATGTGTCTTATAATTTACATTACGATTGACCGCTTTTCCGATTTAATGTAATATTGCCAACAAATCCAATTTGTTTTCTTATAAAGGAGTCGTTCCAATGTCTGGACATAGTAAATGGGCAACCATCAAACATGCAAAAGGTCTTGCCGATGCTAAACGCGGCAAACTTTTTACTAAATTCATTAAAGAAATTTCAATTGCAGCAAGAATGGGCGGCGGAGACCCGAACTCAAATCCGCGTCTTAGAACCGCAATAATCAAAGCCCGCGCATCAAATATGCCGAAAGACAATATTGACCGCGCAATAAAGAAGGGTACCGGTGAACTGGGAGCTGCCGTATTTGAAGAACTTGTATACGAAGGATATGCGGCAGGCGGCGTTGCCGTTATGGTTGAAGTTCTTACGGATAATAAAAATCGCGCAGCAGCCGATGTACGCAATATTTTCAACAAAAACGGCGGTAATTTAGGTGTTACCGGCTCCGTTTCGCGTATGTTCCAGCGCAAAGGTACAATCGAATACGATGCGGAAAAAGTTTCCGAAGACCAAGTGATGGAAATAGCTCTTGAAGCGGGCGCGGACGATATTGTAAACGAAGGCGGAGTTATTACCGTAACGACAAGTGCGGATTCCTTTGCGGCGGTCGCTGACGCGCTTACAGAAAAAGGATTCGAGTCTCTTTCCGGAGAAGTGGGAATGGTTCCCGATGCATATTCTGCAGTCGATGCGGACACTGCGGCAAAAGTTGCAAAGCTCTTAAATCGTCTTGAAGACAACGACGATGTTCAGAACGTATATTCCAATGTTGAATATCCTGAAGATTTCGATCCGGATTCGGTGTAAGACTTGAATTCACGCAGAAAAGACCGCAAACGCTGCGGTCTTTTTTATTTGCAGCTATGTCAATAAACGACGACTTAACTTTTAAATCTCTTCCCGGCACGAAAAGCGCAGCTCCTTTTGCCGAAAATCAAAATGATTCACGTCCTAAAATACGGCGCATTTTGGGAATCGATCCCGGACTTGCGTCGACGGGATTCGGAATCGTCGACGGCTGCATGAGCAAATATCGCATGGTCAGTTACGGCGTCATCGAAACACCGGCGCACACAGAGCATGCTCAGCGTCTCCTCACGATTTACAACCGTCTCCTTGCCGTCATAAACGAGTTTCGTCCCGACGAAGCGTCGATGGAAACGCTGTATTTTTCGCGGAATGTATCGAGTGCAATGGGCGTCGCGGAAGCGCGCGGAGTGGCGACGCTCTGTCTTGCGCAAAATGCAATTCCTTTGTTTGAATACAAACCGAATCAGATAAAACTTGCCGTTACGGGCGGGGCGCAGGCGGATAAAGCTCTTGTTGAAAAATACGTCAAACTGATATTGAATCTTCAAACAGAGCCGAAGCCCGACCACGCCGCCGACGCGCTTGCCGGAGCAGTTACTCATCTTCATTATTCTGCCGGACTTTGATATACTTCGACCATGTTTAACAGTATCTCCGGCGTTGTTACCGGCAAATTCCCAAAGCAAATCCACATCGACACGCGCGGAATCGAATGGGCTATAACTGTTCCCGATGTCTGCCTTGATGAATTTCCGGCTGTCGGACTGGAAGCGCGGGTTTTTACATGGCTGAACCACACGGAAAACGGCATGGACTTATACGGATTTGCCCGCAAAGAAGAGCGCGATTTGTTTTTCGACTTGCTGAAAGTCGACGGAATTGGCGCAAAAGGTGCGATAAAAATTATGAGCGGCGTTTCGGCAGCTCAGCTTGTTTCCGCGCTTGATGCGGGAAACCTTGATGTTCTTGAAAAAATCAACGGAATCGGAAAAAAGACCGCCGCAAAGATGATGCTGACTCTCAAAGGAAAGTTGACGCTGCCGCAATCCGGTTCTTCCGTTGCCCAAACATCGCAGGCAGGCGAATACGCAGTTGTTATCGATTCACTTTGTTCGATGGGCTATGAGCGTTCCCTATGTGCCGACGCCGTTTCAAAAATCGTCTTGCAATTGGCGAGTGACGCGTCGTTTGAAAAAAAATCGCGCACTGAAAAAGAAGATATCGTATTCAAAAAATCGCTTGTGGAGATGGCGCAATGAGTTTTTCAAAATCCGGAAACTCATTTGACGCAGGCAGTTTTGAGCGCGTTAAAGATGATGAATACACGCATATTGTCCGCTCCGATGAGCCTTTCCCCGATGACGACGATAATGCGGAAAAAGGCGTAAGTTTGCGTCCCAAGCGGCTTTCGGAGTTCATCGGGCAGGATAAAGTCAAAGAAAATTTAAGCGTGTTTATCGACGCGGCGCGGAAACGGCGGGAACCGTTGGATCATCTTTTTCTCATGGGGGCGCCGGGACTCGGGGAAACTACCGGCGCGCAGATTGCCGCGCATGAACTAGGAGCGGATTTTAAGATTACGAGCGCGCCGGTTTTGGAAAAACCCAAGGATTTGGCGGGCATTCTTTCAACAATTTCCGAAGGGACGGTCTTTTTCATCGACGAAATACACCGCCTCAAGCACACGATAGAAGAAATGCTCTACATTGCGATGGAAGATTATGAACTTGACTGGGTAATCGGGCAGGGGGCTGCCGCAAGAACCGTCCGCATTCCCATTCCGAAATTTACGCTGGTCGGCGCGACGACAAAAGCGGGAACCGTCGCAAGTCCGCTTAGGAGCCGCTTCGGTATCATTCAGCGGTTCGATTATTACACGAAAGAAGACTTGTCCGATATCATCCGCCGTTCCGCCGCTTTGCTTGAGTGCACGGTTGACGACGACGCAGCTCTTTTGATGGGACAGTGCGCGCGCGGAACTCCCCGTGTTGCAAACCGCGTTTTACGCCGTATGCGTGATTTTGCGCAGGTTGCCGGAAAACGCAGTATCAGTTTTGACGTTGTTGAAGAAGGCTTAAAGCGTCTTGAAATCGACGGAATGGGACTTGAACGCTACGACAGGGAAATTCTTTTGTCGATTATCAATAATTTCGGCGGAGGACCGGTCGGAGCGGAAACGCTCGCCATTTCAATCGGAGAATCGCTCGATACGCTTGAAGACTATTACGAGCCTTATTTAATTCAGTGCGGATTTTTGCAGCGCACGCCTAAAGGCCGCATGGTTACGGACAAAGCGTATGCGCATTTGGGCTTAATTCCCCTTTCAAGGAACGATAAAAATGCTGAGGAAAGACTTTTATTTTGATTTACCCGAAGATTTGATTGCGCAAGAGCCGTCAAAAATACGCGGTGAAGACAAACTCATGCTTTTAGACAGGGTAAGCGGCACCGTTGAACATCACCGCATGGAAGATTTGCCGTCTCTCATTGAGACGGGGACTCTGATGGTGTTCAATAATTCGCGTGTTCGCCGCGCCCGCTGTTATGCGATAAAAGAATCGACGGGAAGAAGTCAGGAATTCATCTTTTTGAATAAGCGGACTTTCATGGGAGACGAATGGGATGCGCTTGTACACAATGCAAAAAAGCAAAAACCCGGAATGCGCTATGCCTTTCCCGACGGCACCATAGGAACGATCGTAGAGCGGACGGGAAATGCCGGTACGGAAATCCGCACGGTGCGTTTTGACTTTCCCGTTACTGAAGAATGGTTTGAAAAAAACGGGCATATTCCGCTTCCGCCGTACATAAAACGCGCCGATTGCGCCGAAGACGGGGAGCGGTATCAAAACGTGTACGCCTCCGATACTGGAAGTGCCGCCTGCCCGACTGCAGGGCTTCATTTTACCGGCGAAATGCTTGAACGCCTCAAAGCGGGCGGAATAGATTTTGCATGGCTTACGCTCCACGTCGGGCTTGGAACTTTTCTTCCCGTGCGCGAAGACAATATCGAAGACCATAAAATGCACGAAGAAGTTTTTACGATTCCCGAAGAAGCGGCGGAAAAAATAAACCGCGCAAAAAAAGAGAAGCGTCCGATTCTTGCCGTGGGAACAACGAGCGTCCGCACGCTTGAATCCGCCGCCGCTGAAGACGGAACCGTTCGTTCGGGCGCGGGTGCGACACGCATTTTTATGTATCCGGGCTTTAAGTTCAAAGTCGTTGACCAAATGTTTACGAACTTTCACACGCCCGAATCAACGCTGCTAATGCTCGTAAGCGCGTTTGCAGGACGGGAAAACATTCTTGCCGCGTACAAAAACGCCGTAGAGCACCGATACCGTTTTTTTTCCTACGGAGACGCAATGTTTATCCGTTGAGATTTAAAATCAGGCGGTATGGGAGCAAAGATAAAAATCGGATTACTAAAGAAGGATAAAACATGACCAGCATGACAGGATATTCTTACAAGGAAGCGTCGACCGACGAAGCGGATATTTCGGTTGAGATTCGAGCACTTAATTCCCGTTTTTTGGATTTGAGCGTAAATTTGCCGCCGTATTTGAATTCGCTGGAACGGAGAATACGTGCTGCAGTTGCAAAAAAAGTATTGCGCGGAAAGGTTGATGTCGGAATCCGCATAAAAGAACGGAAATCCGCCGTAAAAATCCGTGCAGACATAGACGCCGCAAAAGCTTATTCGGCGGCACTTAAAGATGTCGCGGAAGTGCTCGGTATGCAGTATGAGGCTGTGCCGTTTTCCGTCATCATTGCTCAGCCGGGAATTCTGAGTGTTGAAAAAGAATACGATGCGGAGTCATATTGGGTGATGATTGAAAAAGTTTTTGAAGATGCGCTGAATCAATTTACTGACGACAGATTGCGTGAGGGGCAAAATCTTTATAAAGATATTCTTTTGCATCTTGAAACGCTCGATAACTGTGCATCACTTTTTAAATCTCAACAGTCGGAGATGGAAAATAAATTTAAAGAGCAAATCCTTTCAAAATTCCATGAGCTTTTGGGCGAGCATATCGATGAGCAGAGAATTTTAACGGAAACTGCCGCAATGCTTGTAAAATACACCATAAATGAAGAAATCGTGCGTCTTTTCAGTCATCTTAGCGCATTGCGGATTGAAATGAAAGAAAATCCTGCGCCCGGAAAAAAAATGGATTTTATTTGTCAGGAAATAAACCGTGAAATCAATACGATAGGAAGTAAAAATCAATTTCCGGAGATTGGTGAAGCTGTTATCAATGCAAAAAATGCGTTGGAAAATATACGTGAACAAGCGAGGAATATCGAATGACGGAATATAAACTTGCGGACGGTAAGGAAGTGCGCGTTGCAATAAGCGGAAAGTCCGGCTGCGGAAATACGACTGTAAGTTCTCTGCTTGCAGAGCGGCTTAAAGTCAAGCTGATAAATTTTACTTTCAGGCAGCTTGCCGAAGAGATTTCTTTCGTTTCACAAGATAATTTCTTATTTGATGTGAGTATCAGGGATAATATTCGTATCGGAAAACCGGACGCTACTGAAGATGAAATTATTGCGGCGGCAAAAGCTGCACATTGCCATGAGTTTATAAGTAAGCTGCCGGATGGGTATAATACTAAAGTGGGTGAAGCAGGGGGTGCAATGTCGGGAGGTGAAAGGCAGAGGATAACTCTTGCCAGAGCGATTCTAAAACCGGCATCAACAATTATTTTGGATGAGGCAACTGCCTACGCAGATCCAGAAAATGAAGCACTTATTCAAGAAGCAATATCAAATCTCGTAAAGGGGAAAAATCTTGTGATAGTTGCTCATAGATTAAATACAATCAAGCAGGCACATCAAATTATTCTAATTGATAAGGGTAAAATTATAGCCAAGGGTAAACATGAAGAGTTGATGAAAGAACCGCTATATGCAAGTCTTTGGAAACAATATCTGGGAGAGGAGTAGATATGGAGTTTATAAAATTATCATTTAAACTGGCAGGAAAATATAAAGACCGCCTAAAAGTGGGAATACTACTTGTTTTTTTACAAAATGCTTCAATGTTATTCGGATTTTTTGCTCTCTTTCTCGCATTCGGATGGATGAATGAAACTACCGGTAAGCATATTCTTGCGATTTTCGGAGTGCTTTTTGCTTCCTTTCTTTTCTATTTTCTGACAGGTTGGGCAAAAAGCGGGCTTAGCGACGGTGTTTTCTTCGGTATTTTTAAGGATTACAGACTTGCAGTCGGAGAAAAGCTTAAAAAAGCTCCTATGGGATATTTTGCGGAACAAAGCCTGTCAAGAATTATGTCGGCATTTACCAATGTTATGAAGAGTCTTGAAAACTACTCTACAATGAGCATAGACTTTACTTTTTCGGGTATTTCAATATCATTTTTCCTATTAATCGGAATGTTTGGAGTAAAT
>ERZ772960.2036-NODE-2036-length-15161-cov-4.054018_pt1 | contig 15161 bp, 7 predicted proteins | sample MGYA00580678_ERZ772960 | MGnify/ENA primary metagenome ERZ772960 (study PRJEB29015, sample SAMEA2737930) | human oral metagenome | biome: human oral; feature: human-associated habitat; material: dental | place: China | collected 2059 ... | reverse complement strand
TAAAATCAAATAATAAATCTAAAATGGCAGCATTAGGAAAAATTAGAAGCAAAGGAGGTATACTGGTAGCCGCTATCGGTTTGGCCTTATTTGCTTTCTTAGCTGAAGCAGCTTTCCGCTCTTGTAATGAAATAAAGAGCGAAAGCCGACAGCAGATTGGTGAGATTCTGGGCGAGAAGATTAGTGTTCAGGATTATCAAAAGTTGATTGATGAATATCAGTCTGCAATTAAGTTCACCATGCAACGTGATAATCTTACCGAGGACGAGCTTAATCAAGTAAAGGATCAGGTTTGGCAGCAATTGGTTAATAATCGTGTATTAGAAGCTGATGCAAAGAAGGTTGGATTGACTGTTACAGAACAGGAACTTTCAAATGTATTGAATGATGGTACTAATCCAATGTTAGCACAGACACCATTTGTAAATCAGCAAACTGGTCGTTTTGATATTAATGCACTCCAACAGTTCCTTGATGGTTATAATAAGGCAAAGGCTTCAAACTCTCCACAGCTTGAGCAGATGCAGACGATTTATGACTACTGGCTCTTTGTTGAGAAGAATCTCCGTACGCAACTCCTTGGTCAGAAGTATCAAGCTTTGTTAGCTAGCTGTGTTCTTTCAAATAAGGCAGAAGCTAAGATGGCATTCAAGGATAATAATGAGGAAAGTGAGATTCAACTTGCATCCTTGGCATATAGTACTATAAAAGATGCTGATGTAAAGGTTACAGATGAAGATCTTAAAGCTAAGTATGAGGAATTGAAACCGGCTTTCCGTCAGAATACAGAAACACGTGACATTAAGTTCGTTGACTACCAGATTAAGGCTAGTGCTTCTGATAGAAATGCGATTGTTAAGGATATGAACGCACTTCAGAAACAGCTTGCGACAGCTACTGACCCTTCAATGGTTATTAGCAAGAGTGGCTCTATGATTCCTTATCTTGGCTTACCTGTAAGTAGCAAGGCTTACCAGCAGTATCCTGACATAGCTTCAAAGATTGATTCTCTTGCTGTTGGAACAACTGGTGTAACTGAGAATAAGCAAGACAATACATTGAATATTATTCGTGTGATGTCAAAGGCTCAATTACCTGATTCTGTTCAGTTCCGTCAGATACAAGTTGCTGCTAATACTCCTGAAGAGGCTCATGCAAAGGCTGATTCTATACAGAAAGCATTAGCTGGTGGTGCTGACTTCGTTGCCATTGCAAAGCGTTATGGTCAGACAGGAGAAAAGGTTTGGTTCACTGGTCAGCAGTATGAGGCTGCTCCTAGCATGAGCGAAGATAATCGTACATACATTGAAGCTCTCCTTAATGGTGAAGTAAATGCAATCCAAAATGTTGCACTTACACAAGGCAATATCATTCTACAAGTTGTTGATAAGAAGGCTATGAAGACAAAGACAACAGCTGCTATTATCAAGAAGCTTATTGATTTCTCTAAGGCAACACGTAGCGATGCTTACAATAAGTTCTCTGAATTTGTTGCTAAGAGTGCAACTCCAGCCGACCTTGAGAAGAACGCTAGTAAGTATGGCTATCATGTACAATCTCTTAACGATGTCTCAACTTCTGAACATTATGTAGCAGGTGTACATGGCACGCGCGATGCACTTAAGTGGCTATTCAATGCTAAGCAAGGTGATGTTTCTCCACTTTATGAATGTGGTGATAACGACCACTTGATGGTTATAGTTCTTTCTGCTATCCATCCAAAAGGTTATCGTTCTTGGGATGACCCACAGGTTAAGGAGATTCTTAAACGTGAAGTAATCAAGGATAAGAAGGCTGAAAAGTTGATGGCTAAACTCAAGGGAGTTAATAGTATTGCAGCTGCTCAAGCTAAGGGTGCTAAGGTTAGCACAGTTAGTCAAATTACTTTCGCAGCTCCTGCTTTCGTACAGGCTACAGGTTCTGCAGAGCCTGCTCTCTCAGGTGCAGTCGCAGCAACTGCAGCTGGCAAATTCTCAAAGAATCCTATAAAGGGTAATGCTGGTGTTTACGTATTCCAGGTTGTAAAGAAGGCTCTTCGTGCTGGTTCTAAGTACAACGAGGCTATGGCAATGCAGCAAGCAGCACAACAGAACATGCAGTTCTTGAGTAACTTTATGCAAGACCTTATCCTCAAGGCAAATGTAGTTGATAATCGTTATCTCTTCTTCTAATAAAAGTAAGAGTTCAAACTAAGTATAGGGCATGTTCATTGTGAACATGCCCTTTTAAGTGCTTTATAATTCGATATAAAATAAAAGTTTTATGAAGAATGTTTGGCAGGTTTAAAAGAAAGCCTTACCTTTGCCGCCGTGAAACAATTAGCAATGACATATCAAGGCAATGACGTACTGCAAAGAATTATTCGATTCTTTGCATCTTTTTGCACTTTATCTTTGGTCAATCCAAATAATTTGCTAACACACACACACACACACATTCGCACCTAGCGTCTACTAAGACATTTTTTCTTCTCGCATACGCGCGCGCGAAGCGTGCCGTAACCCCTGTAAACAAAGGACTTCTAGGAGTTTCCTTTGTTCGCTTTTTTATGCCCTTTTGCGAACTCGATTTTAAGCAAAATAAGAACGAAATAACAACTATTTTAATCAATGAAGTAAAATGAAACAGAAAAAGAATTATGTAAAGCCCGAGCTAGACATTTGCAATATGCAGGTGGAGCATCTACTAACGATCGCCAGTGGGCAACATGAGCATATTGGCCAAGGTGGCACTGTAGGAAGTGCTAAGCAAGGCTGGTATGAAAATGAGGAAGATGAGGAAGAAAGCGACGATTAATTTATTTTCTTCCGAAATAGAGAGTTATCAATCACAAAAAACAAAGAAAATGACAAAGACAAAATTTATATTCGCTGTAGGAGCACTAGCGTTCTTGACTAGCTGCGCCAACGACGATAGTACAGGAGAACAGCAAAGGCAACAGTCACAAGCGCAAACAACCTTTGCTAGTATTGACACCAGCAAAACGCGCACCTCAATCGACCACACCATTGGTGGCGGTGCCGACGCCTTTTGGGAAGCTGGCGATAATATTTGGGCAAAGGTGGGCACAAGCTATGTATCGAGCACATCGAGCAACATTACAGCCAAGACAGCACGTGCCAAATTCTACTTTACGAGTGGTTCACTCACAGCCGCTACCTATCCAGTAACCTATACAGGTAAAGCCAGCACTAAGGGCGACGAGGTGACCATCGCCACTACGCAAACACAGAGCGCGCCCAACAACACCGAGCACCTCGGCGTGTCAGGCGATTGCGGAACAGCCACTGCCCATCGCGATGGTGCCGGAGTTTATAATTTCAAGCTCGAGCACAAGGCGGCTTACCTGTGCTTCCAGCCTCGCTCAACCGATCCGTATGTAAACCGAAGCAAACTGATCAAGATTGAAGTCACATCTGATAAGCCTCTTGCAGGAACCTATGGCTTTAGTGCCTCGGGCTTATCGGCAACGCCCCTTAGCGGTGCCTCAAAAACGATAGAGCTCAACACCAACCAGTTTGCCCTCGACAACACTACGGCCGATCTCGACAAGAACGGCAGCTATATGGTGCTTGCCCCGGGCCTGCATCACCTCACCGTGTGCTACTGGCTGCGCAACACCACAGACCATATCGATCCACTTTCAGCCACAACAAAGCCTATTGAGGGCTTCATTCCCCAACAAATCACGATCAACGTAGAGGCCGGCAAGATCTATGACATTACGGCCGACCTCAAGATACCGTCATACGAAGAACCCACAATACTCACACCGCCCACTGCAAGCAATACGGCCAACAATCCGAACGTGAACGAGTGCACCTGGCTCGCCAGCGCCGGCGACCCGCATTGGAGCGATAAAATGCTTTGGGTGGGAAACCATATGCAGAAACTTTTCCAAGGCGGTATGTGGTTTAAGAAGCTAAGCGTCATTGCCGCCGAGCAAGGAAAGTCGGAATCGTATTTAAAAACCATCTCTTCGGATGGTAACGACTATGTTACAACAGCTCCTTCTAATGTCTATAACTGGATAAGACCTACCACCGAAGGTATACCGCAAAAATTAAGCGATTGCTTCTTCTTGCCCGCAGCTGGAGCAAGCGTGGCGGGAGTGCTAAATAACATGCAAGAAAGCGGCTATTATTGGTCAAGTTCACTGGTCCCGTCAGCTTCAAACAACGACCGATATGCCATGCGATGTGAGAAAACTTTCGTAGGTCTATACTCTGAATCCCTATTCTACCAATATGGCTTCAGCGTAGAGTGGGCACCGAGGTAAATCTCGTTGGAATGAAAGAAAATTATAAGTATCAATAACAATGAGTTTCAAGGGTGTTTAACACCTACGGTCAAGGGTGTTTAACACCCTTGGTCAACAGTGTTAAACACCCTTGGTCAACAGTGTTAAACACCCTTAGTCAACAGTGTTAAACACCCTTGGTCAACAGTGTTATGCAAGTTAGTCCACTTTATATATAATGCAATCAATAAGATTGTAATTTAATATTTAAACCTTCTCAAGCAATAGGCAGCACCAGTCATGATTCATAACTCGTTTGCACTCTTCTAAACCTAAGTTTTCCGCTTCCTTTAAAATAATTTCAGCGTCTTGCTCGTAGAATCCACTTAAAATAATCCTAGAATTAGTTGTCATCACACTCACAAAAGCTGATAAATCCTCAAGAATTATATTTCGATTGATATTAGCCAAAACATAATCGAATACTCCGTTCACATGAGAAAGTACACGCTTATCGCCTTCCAGAACATCTAATTCAACTTCATTTAATTCTGCATTATGTTGCGCATTATTAACGCTCCATTCATCAATATCATAGGCGACAACCTCTTTTGCTCCATATTTTGCAGCCACAATACCTAGGATTCCTGTTCCGCAGCCACAATCTAAAACTCTTTTTCCCGTTAGATTTTGGCTTAAAAGAAGCGAAACAATCATCTGAGTTGTCTCATGTGTTCCCGTTCCAAAGGCTTGTTTTGCATCAATAACAATCTTCGTTGGTATCGAATCAATATCTTGCTGATGATTTGCGTCCTCTAGCTTATTACCACAAACAATAGCACATTGATTGTCAATAATTATCGGATCGAAGCCAGCTTTCTCCCATTCTTCATTCCAGTTCCTATCTTCAACATTACTAGCAGTAAACGTTATTTCGACATCTGGTATCGGAAAGTTCTGAAGTGTGTTTTCCAAACTCTCTGCATGAAAGAGTTCTTCTTGACAATAACCAATCAATTTCCCATTTTCATCGGAAAAAGATTCAAAACCGATCTCACCAGTAAGAGCAGCAATAATGTCTCTTATATCCTGATTATCAGGCTTTGCAGTAAATTCTACTTGTATATATCTCATAATGGTGTTAAATTTCTATTGCAAATTTATAAAAATTAGGGAAAAACCTACCATGGATTAGGGAAATTCTGTATATTTGCAGAGAAAGTTATTCTATTTTTGCACTATCGAAAGTGTATATTAAGTGCATTGGAGAATAAATTGGTGTTAAACAAGTTACAAATTAAAAAATAAAAGGCATATGAAACGAGTAGTATTACTTTCGGTTTTATTTGGAGCCATGCCATTATTATCAATGGCGCAGGATGACCTTTATTTCACACCTTCAAAGGCGGAACAAACAAAATATCTAAAGGATAGGGTAGAGGAAGATCGCCCAGTTTACTATAGCGGTATTGGCAAATCAAATGATGAGTATAATCGTCGGGGACAATATAGCTATAAGAAAGTGGGAGTAGACTCTTTGGGTAATGATATTTTTATGTCACGCATCTCAACTTTGCATGGCGATTCAGTTGTCTTGGATACTATTTACGGTGGATTAACACGTAGATATGATAGTAATAATGATGACTTTGCTTATAGTCGTCGCATGAGTCGCTTCGATGGTTATTGGGGCGGATATTATGATCCATGGTTTGCTGGTCGTTCTTCAATATATGTAGGTTGGGGCTTTGGTTCTCCTTTCTATGGTGGCTGGTATGACACTTGGAATGATCCATGGTATTACGGCTATTATGGTGGTTATCCTTATTACAGCTATTATGGCGGATATCCATACTACAGCTATTACGGCGGTTATCCTTATTATGGTTATGCTGGTTATGGATGGTATAATCCTTGGAGAGGATACTATGGTTATGGTTGGGGCTATCCATATTATGGCTATAGAGGAGCTTACGTAACTTATCGCAATGGGCATACTGGTACGGCTAACCATTGGGGAACTACTGCAGGAGATTATAACTATAATCGAAATCGCACATATTCAAACTATCCTCGTACCTATTCTGGTCAGAACAGAAATACCACGAATACTCAGCCTAATGATTTGAGAAGTTATCAGGATAGATTTGGCGGTCAACGTCAAAGTGAGTTCCAGAACCAGACTCGTCAGGTTTATTCAATGCCAGAGAATAATTCCTTTGGTGGAGCGAGTAGAGGTTCCTTTGGTGGTGGCTTCGGTGGTTCACAAGGCGGAGGTGCAAGCTTTGGTGGCGCACGTGGCGGTAGCGGTTCTGTATTTGGAGGACACAGATAATTTAAAGTAGTTAGAAATTAAAGGAAATAATGTTTATCATTATGAAGAATAGATATTTTTTATTTGCGACAGCATTAATGATTGCAATGTCAGCAAATGCTCAGGAAACTTATGAGAATGCAAAGTTAGTAGGGGAGGATCTCAATGGAACAGCTCGCTATGTAGGTATGGGTGGTGCTATGGAAGCATTGGGTGCCGACATATCAACAATAGGAACCAACCCTGCTGGTCTTGGATTGTTCAGACATAGCAATCTTAGTGTAAGTGGTGGTCTACTCATGCAATCAAATGGTAAAGAGTTTGCTAATGGTAATAAGACTAATGCTAGCTTTGACCAAATAGGTGGAGTATATTCTACTCGCACAGGAGCAAAGTCTTTCCTTAACTTTGGTTTCAACTATCATAAAGGTAAGAACTTTGATTATATCCTGAATGCAGCAAATTCGTTGAATGGTAGTTCGCAAAATAAGCAATCATTTATTAAAGGTTTGTTAGGCGATGAAGGCAGAGGAGGATTCTTTATTGATAGAGATCCTAAAACAAAAGCGAATGTTGGATATTCTGACCTAAATAAGAAAAGTAATGCTTATACATTTAGTCAGATAGATTATCTCTATTGGAACACTTTAATTCCAACTAACAATCCTACGAAACCTTATGACTATGATGGAGGAAATGATTATACTTTCAATCGTGCTCACAATGGTTATATAGGTAACTACGATTTCAGTGTTAGTGGGAACCTAAATGATAGGGTATATCTCGGTGTTACTTTCGGTATAAAGGATGTACACTATAACGCATATAGCAAATACTCTGAGAATTTAGTTAGTGGTGCGCGTGCTTCGGTAGCAGATAATAGAAGTATAACTGGTAGTGGTTTTGATGTTACAGCAGGTGTAATCGTACGTCCAATTGAGTCTTCACCATTTAGAATTGGTGCGTATATAAAGACTCCTACATGGTATGATTTGACTACATCTAACACAACTAGTCTTATAGATTATAGAAACTATGGTGCTGCAAATAATAGCAAGTACGTAAACAACTCCTATGACTTTAAGATATGGACTCCTTGGAAGTTTGGTTTCTCATTAGGTCATACTATCGGTAGTTCTCTTGCTTTAGGTGCAACTTATGAATATGAAGATTATAGTCGCATTAATACGAGAATCAATGATGGTGGTTACATTGATTATTGGACTGGTAGCTATTATGATTCATCTATCGCTGATACGCAAATGAACAATCACACACGGGAAGTGCTAAAAGCTGTTAGCACTTTAAAGTTAGGTGTTGAGTATAAGCCAACAACAAACCTCGCATTACGTGCTGGTTATAATTATGTAAGTCCAATGTATGTAAGCGATGGACAGAAAGATCCAGGTTTATCTTCATTAGGAACGTCTTATGCTTCAGCAACTGATTATACCAACTGGAAGGCAACTAATCGTTTTACCTTAGGTGTTGGTTATCAGATTGATAAATTTAATATAGACTTAGCTTATCAATATAGTAGTCAGTCTGGTGATTTCTATCCATTCTCAAATGTAAAGAATATAAATATCAACTCAACTACATATAATAATATAGCAACAAGAACTAAAGTTAAGAACGATAAGAGTCAATTACTATTGACCTTAGGTTACCGCTTTTAACCTGACACATATTCTTAAACAGTAAACAATAGATAGGATAAAACTCTTACTTTAAATATTAGGATATTCAAGTCTGGATTAATAATCTTATCAAAAAGGATCGAGAATAATCTTTTCCAAAGTAAGAATATAACTATAAAGAGGATAATCCCGAAAGTTCTTTCATTAGGCTTTCGGGATTTCTATTTTCATATAATAACTATTCTTTTGCATAGAACACCTTTCCTTTTTCACGCAACAGCTTTTCCTCATCAATAATGACAACCTTAAAGCACAAAAGGAGAGCCTTTTTTTAATTTATTTATCATAATCCTCATTACTATTAATGTTATACTTATATTTCAATGGTACTTATAGTCTAAAAAACTTTAAAAGGTAAATTGAATAAAATATATTCATTAAATTTGTAGAATGAGAGCAAACAAGCTATTCAAACATGGAAAAAGCACTAACAATTTATAAGGCATCAGCAGGCTCTGGCAAAACATTCACATTAGCATCAGAATACATTACACTTGTAGTTAAGAATCCCCAGGATTATAGTCGTATACTAGCTGTTACCTTTACCAATAAAGCTACACAAGAAATGAAGATGCGTATTCTTACACAGCTTTATGGTATTGCCCATTCTCTAAAGGAATCACAGCCTTACTTTGAACAAGTCCAAACAAAAACCGATTTACCAGAGATAACTATTCGTGAAAATGCAGCCGAAGCATTATCATTACTTACGCATCATTATAACTACTTCCGTGTATTAACAATTGATGCTTTTTTTCAAGCGATTTTACGTAATCTTGCACGTGAACTTAATCTTACAGCTAACCTGCGCATTGATCTCAATGATACTCAAGTAGAAGCTCAAGCTGTTGATAATCTTGTGAATGACCTTGAGGAAGGAAAAGATTTACTTATATGGATTAGCGACTATATTGATAGAAACATTGAAGATAACCAAGGATGGAATGTAATTGATCAAATTAAAGACTTTGGTAAGAATATATTTCAAGACTTCTATAAGGAAAATAAGGAAGCCCTTGACAAATGCTTTAATAATGAAGGGTTCTTTGATAACTTCATAAAAGATCTTAGAATAAGGCGTAATACCATTGCTAATAAACTAACTAGCATGGCAAAAGAGTTGATGTCAGTAATTAGTAAAGCTAATCTAGATAATCCAGCTTTATTTACTCGTGGCACAAAAGGTATCTATAACTATATCAATAAATTAACTCAGAATAAACCAACAGGAGATTTAGCCCCGCAGTATGTCCAAACTTGTATTGAAAATGCCGACAAATGGCCTGCAGGCAAGTGTCCAAAGGAAATTAAAACAATTATTATAGATCTAGCTTCAAAGTCCTTATGCAATGATCTTAAATTATTGGAAGAGTATCGTCTGAATAACTGGAAAGAATATCAATCATGCAACCTTACACTACGACATCTTTCACAATTACGTTTACTTCATTCTATTTCTGAAGCTGTGGACGAACTAAACAAAGACATGAATAGATTTATGCTAAGTAATACACAATCCTTACTTAGTAATTTAATGAAAGATAGTGATACCCCTTTTGTCTTTGAAAAGATTGGAGCTTATTTAAAACATATCATGATAGATGAGTTTCAAGATACTAGTACAATACAATGGAACAACTTTAAGAAACTTCTTATCAACTGTATGTCTCAGGGCGATTCTCATAACCTAATTGTAGGTGATGTCAAACAAAGTATTTATCGTTGGAGGCAAGGAGATTGGAAACTCTTAAACAATATAGAAAAAGAGTTCTCTACAGAACAATTAGCGATTAAACCTTTAAATATCAATTATCGTTCCGAAGAAAATATTATCCTATTCAATAATGCTTTTTTTTCTCTAGCAATCGAGCAATCTATCAAGGAATTACAACAAGATAATATTGGTAATGTTGAACAACTTACAGAGGCATATAAAGAGATTATTCAGCAACCCAAAAAGAGTAATCATAAAGGTTATGTCAGTGTAAAGCTATTTCCCTCTGATAATTACGAAGAGGATGTCTTAAACGAACTCACAAAGAACGTACAACAACTACTTGATTTAGGATATAGACAAAAGAGCATTACAATTCTTGTGCGTACTAAAGGGGTGATTCAAGATATAGTTGATACTTTTCAACATCATTTTGGTAGTACTATCAGTATTGTTTCAGACGAAGCATTCCGCTTAGATGCGTCTCTCGCTGTAAATGTAATTATTCTTGCCCTCCGACTACTAGTACATCCCGATGATAAACTTACAGCAAGTAAGTTGTTAAAGTTGTACCACCAGCAGGTTCTAAAAGATAGTACCAATAGTAATGAGATATTAGTTCATCCAAGAGACAACATATTTGAGAACTTGCCAAGCAGTTATATTGAACAATTCAAGCAATTACCCAATTTATCATTGATAGATTTAGTAGATCAAATCTATGAGATGTTCGGTTTAAAGGAGCTTGAGGGACAAAGTGCGTATGTATGTGCTTTCTATGATACGTTGAATGAATATCTACGTGACAATCCTGCAGATATTGACGATTTCATCGAAGAATGGGAAAAGTCTTTGTCACAGAATACTATACAAAGTGATGAAGTTGATGGTATACGTATTATTACCATACACAAAAGTAAGGGCTTGGAATATGATAATGTTCTAATACCCTTCTGTGATTGGGAATTGGAAAAGACCACTGGTAATACCATTTGGTGTAATGGTAAGGATAAAGAAGAACCATTCAATCAATTACCTTTAATCCCTATCGACTTCTCTAAGAAAAGTATGATGGGAACTGTCTTTGAGGATGACTATAAAGAGGAGCATTTGCAAAATACAGTTGATAACATGAATCTTTTATATGTTGCTTTCACTCGAGCGAGTAAGAATCTCTTTATCTCAGGCAAAAGAATGAAAGATAAAAAACTGAAAGAACTTGAAAGCGCCCCCACTAATAGTAATCGTTCACAAATAATACAACTAATAACAGAGTTGCTTAGCTCTAAGTTGGATGGTGCAACACTTTGCGATAGTAAGGAGTCGGAACCATTAGAATTTGAGTTCGGTACATTATTTAAGGATTCTGAAGAAATATCAAAACAAATTGATAATCAAATATTAAACAAAAATCCCTTTAGTGAAACTATAGAGTCGAAGCTAATTAAAATAGAGACCTTCCCCCACCCTGCCGAGTTCAGACAAAGTAATAAGAGTGAAGACTTTATTAAAGGTGAAGATGTTGACCCTTCTGACGCTAATCGATATATCAAGGTTGGTAACATCCTCCATCAACTATTTTCTACCATTTTAACGGAGGAAGATATAGAACCACGTTTAAAGGATTTAGAACAGCAAGGTGTTGTTTACAATGATGAAGTAACCTCGACAGAACTTAGGAATAAAATAGCTAATGCTTTAAGAAATGAGAAAGTTAAATCGTGGTTCTCTAATCGATGGGAGTTATTCAATGAATGTACGATAATTGAATATGACAAACAGGAAGGCGTTGTTCGTGAACATAGACCTGACCGTGTTATGACCGATGGAAACGAAATAATTATCGTTGATTTCAAATTTGGTAAACCACGCACAGAATATCATGAGCAAGTAAAACAATATATTGAATTACTTAAACGAATGGGACATAAGAACATATCTGGTTATTTATGGTATGTCATGCGTAATGAAGTTGAAGAAGTCAATCTTACTCAATAGTGGTATTATTCAGCATTAAAAGTATCGTAACAAAATCGTATTTACATCATTCAATCCTTCAAAACAAATGAAATCATTTCTCGAACATATAGCAAAAGATTTACTCGATAAATACGGAACAGATTTGGCACATATTGCCGTTGTCTTTCCTAACAAACGTGCGTCTTTATTCCTCAATCAAGAACTCGCCCGTCTGGCTGGTAAGCCAATATGGAGTCCCGCTTATATTACAATATCAGATTTCTTCCGTCAACATTCGGAACTAACTGTAGCCGATCCTATCAAAAGTGTTTGCGATTTATATAAGAGCTACATAGAGGTAACAGGTCATGTTGAAGAAACTTTAGATCAATTCTATGGATGGGGACAACTACTATTAGCCGACTTCGATGACATCGATAAAAACATGGCTGATACAAAGATGGTCTTTGCAAATATCAGAGACTTGCATGAGTTAGATGATGTCAGTTATCTTACAAATGAGCAGAAGACTGAATTACGCCGTTTCTTCGCTAATTTTGATGATAACCCAGAGGGTATTCGTGAAAAGTTTATCACACTTTGGGCTAGACTAAAGGACATATATGACAACTTTAAGCAAAGACTTCGTTCACAAGGGCTTGCTTATGAAGGTATGCTATATAGAGATGTAGCCGAGCAAAATTCTATTAAAACAAAGTATGAGCATTACATTTTCATCGGTTTCAACGTTCTACAGAAAGTTGAACAGCACTTATTCAAGCATTTAAAGAAAGATAATAAGGCAAGTTTCTATTGGGATTATGATCGATATTACATGAACTCAAATAACGAGGCTGGCACATATATCCATCAATGGCTGGATAAATTCCCGAATAGTTTGCCTAATGATAACGATGAGATATACGATAACCTTGGGAATGATAAACAGATAAATTTTATATCAGCTCCTACTGAGAACCTGCAAGCACGATACATTACAGAATGGTTAAAAGAGGACAATCGTTATAAGGATGGCAAGCGAACAGTTATTGTTTTATGTGATGAACACTTATTGCAGACTGTTATCCATTGTATTCCTGACGAAGTAAAGACATTGAATATAACAACTGGTTTTCCTTTAAAGCAAACACCTATTGCTTCCATGGTAATGCAACTCTTAGCACTACAATTAGAAGGTTATTCTCAATCGGAGCAGGGTTATAGGCTACGTTATCTTAGTAGGGTATTACGACATCCGTATGGTAAATATCTAATTCCAGAGGCAGAGAGATTGATAGAAAAGATAAAGGAGGAAAAAGAATTTTATGTAAACGTGAATGAAATTTCACAACTAACTTATCATCAAAGTGATAAGCAACATTTACCAGAACTTGTCCATTGGCTATCTGATACTATCCGTAGCATTGGAATGAATGGTGCAGCAGTAAATAAAGATCCTCTTTTCCAGGAGTCAGTGTTTAGAATGTACACCTTACTCACACGCCTATACGACTTAATGTCAAGTGGGGATCTTGAGGCTGATAAGATAATTTTCCGAAGATTATTAAATCAACTCATTACCACAACAAGCATTCCTTTTCATGGGGAACCAGCTCAAGGCGTACAAGTCATGGGCGTTCTAGAAACTCGTAATCTCGACTTTGACCATGTCCTTGTTCTCTCATGCAATGAAGGTAATATGCCTAAGGGAGTTGATGATGCCTCGTTTATTCCTCACTTGATTCGCAAGGCTTATGGACTAACGACCATTGATAACAAGGTTTCTATCTATAGTTATTATTTCCATGGTTTGATTCAAAGAGCAAAAGATGTAACCTTCTTGTATAATAATTCCACACAAGGTAGTCAAACTGGAGAGATGAGTCGCTTTATGTTACAACTAATGGTGGAGTGGAATCATCCAATTCATCGACTTGCATTAAAGGCTGGTCAAGAACCGATGAGGATTGATACAGAGATTGTATATAAGGATGATGCTGTCATGAATAAGTTGGATGGGATAGGTTGTTTCTCCCCTACTGCCATTAACACTTATATTCGTTGTTCTTTAAAATTCTACTTTAAATATATTGTAGGAATAAGTGAATTAGAAGATGTTGAAGAAGATGATATTGATGGACGTTTATTTGGTAACATCTTCCATTGTGCAGCTCAGTTGATGTATGAAAAGTTACTACCAAGAGACATCATTACAGCTAAGAACATTGATGATCTATTAAAGACAGGTAAGAGTTCACAGTCAATTACATCAGGTAACTCACAATTAACTTTGGAAGACATTGTTGATGAAGCCTTTGCCACGACACTCTTTAATAAAGAAGCGGGAACAAGAACCTATCCCAAGCTAAATGGTTTACAGCTCATAAACCGCGAAGTCATCGTGAAATATTTACGTCAGTTATTACGAATCGACCAACGCTCTGCACCTTTAAGAGTACTTGCACATGAGTTTGATGTGAATAGAAGTATAAATATCAAGGTGGGTGATATAGAAAAGGAGTTAAGAGTTGGCGGGCGTGTTGATCGACTAGATGAAGTCTTTTCAGATAGTGACAAGGCACAATTACGTGTCGTAGATTATAAAACTGGTGGTAGAGTTGCAGCTCCACTGAAATCTATTGACGAGGTATTTGATCCAAAGAATGTAGCATTTAAGAAGAGTGACTATACAATGCAAGCTATGTTTTATAGCTTAATTGAAGCAGAGCATGATGATAAGCTTAATCCTTTGCATCATGCGGTTAGCCCAGCATTACTCTTTATTCAACACGCTGGTGGTGATGATTATTCACCAATATTGTCGATGGAAGGGAAAGAAATAACAGATGCTACTGAATACAAGGAACCTTTCTTTGAACATCTCATTCAACAATTGGAGGATCTCTTTAATCGCAATATTGCTTTTAGCCCTACTGATGATCTTAATGCTTGTTCCTATTGTCCATATAAACAAATGTGTGGACGATGAAAGTTTGAAGAACAATGATGGCTAAAAAATAGGATGTCTTTAGCCATATTATCAATGGTGTCAATCAAAATTCCTAATTTATTTGGCTAGTTAATTAATTCTTATTACCTTTGCGCCCGTTGAGTGAGAATTAACCAACTTAAGAATGATGTTACAAACAATGAATTTCAACCAAGCTAACGTTTGCGCTTTATATAATAAAGGTGTAAGCCGTGTCGTTGCATTGGATTCTTTAACATCTCAAA
>ERZ772960.2035-NODE-2035-length-15165-cov-3.963865_pt1 | contig 15165 bp, 14 predicted proteins | sample MGYA00580678_ERZ772960 | MGnify/ENA primary metagenome ERZ772960 (study PRJEB29015, sample SAMEA2737930) | human oral metagenome | biome: human oral; feature: human-associated habitat; material: dental | place: China | collected 2059 ... | reverse complement strand
CGATAGATCCAGACAGAGATGCACCTTTCGGCTGGTGGTTCATTGATGCCTTCCGGGCGTTGTGCACGAATACTCCCGACTCTGTTTTGGACATCACGTTGTCAAAGAACGACTAACGGTACTTCATGTACTCACCGCCCCATTCCGTATCGTCTCCCCGATCTGCTGATTAGTGATGACGGCGAAAAGCGCTGCGGGCAGGCGTTGGTCGCTGGCGATGACGCGGCGCAGCTGCTGGCGGCGCGTAGCGCTCGGCACCACCCACAGCACGAGCGGGAAGACACCGCAGGCTCGCTGCTCGGCCCCACTGGCGTAGTAGGCGGCGTAGCGCTGGCAGGCGGCCAGAACACGGGCGGGGTTCTCGGTGTCGCGGTCGACCTCGATGAAGTAATGGTCGTCGTAGCGCGGGCTGGCGACGACGGCGTGCAGGTCGGGCCGCAGGGTGAGCTGCTGCCCAGCCGGCCCCAGGTAGGAGCGCCAGCAGACTGGCTCGGTGGTGATGGTAGCGCTGGCATCTGTCATGGAACGGGCGGTCTCGGCGATCTGCACACTGGTCTCGGTGATCGCCAGCAGATGAGCCAAGAAACTGGTGGACAGGCTGCGCGGGCGCTGCCGGCTACGGCTGCCGGTTTGCACGCGGCGCCCACGAGTCGTAAGCGTCCAGATGGAGACGGTAGAGCCGCCCTGCCAGCCGCCAACCCGTCGCTCCAGGCGGGTGACCAGGTCGTGCTCCTGCAGCCGCGCCAGGTGGCGCAGCGTCTGCCGGATAGCGGAGGACAGCGAGCCATAAGCTTCAGCCGTCAGACGGGCCAGCTGGGTCGTCGTCGCGAAGCGGTAGGTGGCCAGCAGCGCCAGGAGCCGATGCGCCGCGGGGTGGTCGCAGGCGTGGGGAAGATGCTGTCTCATAGTGTCCTCCTCCATGGTTCGTCCCTCTCCCCCACGGGCCAGTGGTGACGCCAGAACATGGGGTCAGTCACCGCCACTGCTTGGCCGTATTGCGCACTATGGCGGGCATTGGCGGTTTGGCTCAGGCCAGCGATCCGTCTGCCGAACCGTCGTGCCAGGTGTCCTGCGAAGGTGGTGCGAAGCAGCGGCATCATCGCTGCCTCCGGCCGATTGGGCTGTCGTTATCCGTCGCTGATGTAGGTGCGCTGGTAGACGTCGATGAGGTGAGGGCGAGCAGCGCCTGCTCGGTCTGCTCTGCCGGTACGCCGTAGCGCGCGTGGCTGGCGGCATAGAGGGTGGCTGGGTCACGGCGCCGTGCGGCCGCCGGCTGGGTGGTGAGCGAGAACCAGTCGCTGCGCTGGCCGCGCTGCATCAGCTGGGCGTAGGCGTGGAAGGCGGGCAGCAGCTGGAAGTCGACCGCCTCCAGCTCCGGTGCCAGGCGGGCGGCCGCCGCGGCGTCGGTGCCTGAGAGGCCGAAGTACAGCTTGTTGCGCGCATTGCTCTCTATCGCCTGCACCATCGCGGGCGACAGCTGCGCGCGGTACTGATGCGCCAGGTGGAAGGCTCCGCCCAGCGAGCGGGCCTGGGCCAGCGCGTCGGACAGGTCATGCGGCAGGCCGCCGATGAACTCATGCGCCTCGTCGATGAAGATGCTGACGATGTGGCGCTGCTCCGGCGGGAGGGCCTGGCGCGCCAGGAGGAGCGTCCACAACCGCGACACCAGCACGGTACCCAGCAGCCGGGCCGCACCCGCCCCAAGCAGACCACGGTTGAGATTGACGACGACGATGCGCCGCCGAGTAAAGAGCTCTGCCAGGTCGAAGCGCGGCTGCGCTTGCCCCAGCACGGCGCGCAGATAGGGACGCAGGATGAGCTGGCGTAGTTTGTTGAGCACTGGCGCGATCTCCGTCGCTTGCGCCTCCGGTTTCTTGGCGTTGTAGGCCGCCCAGAAGGCGCCGGTGCCCAGTGGATCGTCCGGCACCTGAGCCAGCACCCACCGGCGAAAAGCCGGATCCGTCAGCAAGGGCGGCAGCCACAGCAGCGTTGCCTGCGGTAGGCGGGCCAAGGTCAGCAGCGCGGCAGATAGGACATCAGCGGTGCGAATGCCCCAGTGCTCGCGAAACAGCGCCTTAAAGGTGCTCAGCATTGCCTCTGCCGTGACAGGTGCCAACTGAGGCGGCCCGGCTAGCGGATTGAGGCCAACCGGCGCTGGGTTGCTTGGGTCGATCACCACCACGTCGCGCTGGCGTTGCTCGGGCAGGCGGGCGAGAAAGTCCGTCGCCAGGTCACCCTTAGGGTCGATCAGGAGCAAACCCCGGCCCTGCGCGGCGTCGGCCAGAGCCAAGGCCAGCATGACGGTGGACTTACCAGCTCCAGTCGGCCCCAGCAGATGGGTGTGGTAGGCAGCATCGGCGATGGCGATCCCTACTGGCTGCGCCTGGCCAGGCGCGCTGGTCATACCCACCACGCGACGCCGCTCCAGCAGTGGTGTCGACGGCGGCAAACGGCGCGGATGCAGGCTGCCCAGCAGCGGCAGTGGTGCCTCACCAATCGGCCAACCAGTCAGTGCGGCCAACTGGCTAGAGCGCAGGCGCAGGGGCCAACACCAGGGGCGACGGGCCTCATCGATCTTGTATGTCGCCTCAGCCGCCAGCCGGACGGACGACTGCGCGGTCTCCACCAGGCGCAGCACCCCAAGCAGCTGAGCAAAACGCTGGTGTGCCTCAGCACTCGGCCCACGATAGCCGAGCCGGAGGCAGACGGCGGCGCCATGCTGCTCATCGGCTGGTTTGCTGGCGCGGGCGGGCGACTGTGCCGCGTCGTAGCCGACCAGCAACTGCCGCCAGAGCGAGGGTGGCGGCGTCTCCGCCAAAGAGGCTGGACTGAGTCGGCGCCCCACCAGCAGTTGCAGCACTACCTGCTGCGAACCCGTCAGGCTAGAAAGGGCAGCGTAGAGGGCGCGCACCGCCGCAGTAACGCGCTCGGGCAGGTGACTGACCTGCTGCCCCCGTACCATGACGCGCACCGCCCGCGTCATGGGCAGGCGAGGCTGCTCGGGTCGGTGCAAGCGTGCGGGCAGGTGATTGCTCAGCAGCCCCGCCAGGCCGGGCCGGCCGGTTTGCGTGCCCACCACCCAGTGCGCACCACTGACGTCAGCGCGCAGCTCCAGTACCAGTGGCCCCAACTCCGTCGCCGTCGTCAGGCGCTCCAATGCCGTGGTGGCCAGTGCTGGGCTGATTGGGCTGTCCCAGGCCAGCTCCTGCCACTGCCACTGCCGGTGCCCGGTCATGACGCCCCTCCATCTGCCCTGTTAGCTGCGGAGTCATTAGCCGCGTCATCAACCTCATCGTCATCCGGTAGCGTGGTTTTCTCATCCCGCTGTTGCTCCAGCCGTTGCAGCATGAGCAGCAGCAAGACCCGCGCCAATGCATCGGCGTCCAGCTCGCTGCGCCAGGACGGCACGGCGCGGTAGTGCGGCCGCCCCTGGTCTCGTCGCTTGCGGCAGGTCATAGCCGCCTCCGATCCATCACCAGCGCTGGCGATACCAGCGCCCCACGGCGACCAGCAGCGCCGCCACACCGGCCAGGGCCAGCACCCACCAGTAGTGGCAGAGCAGCTCGACCGCCCAGATCAGCAACACCACGCCGCCAAAGACGTACACGCAGCTGCGGAAGAAGCGCGCTGCCAGCGATCCCGGGCCGATTCCATCTCGCATCAGTCAGTCCTCTCATCGCTCTCATGACGTGCCCTCCTCGCCAGCGGCATCCATAGCGTCTGTTGCTGCTTCATCGTCAGCCGGAGCCAGCGCCGCCTGCGGCCACTGCCGATCGCTCGGCACGCGATAGCCCCAGCGGGCCAGCGAGATGGTCGAGGCGCACTCGTCGCCCCAGATGTCCCAGTGCTGGTGTGATGGTGCTGACCGGCGGGCGAACAGCTCCACAAAGGGCCCGTTGCCCACCAGCCGCTCAACGATCTGGTGGATCTCCTCCGGCTTGTGCGAGTGCTCCTGCAACGGGTGGAAGCCCCAGTTGGGCTGGGCCCGAAAGGCCACCCGGGTACCCTGTCCCCGTACGCCCAGCAACAACAGTTCGCCGGCGTTACGGAAGGTGTGCCCCATGGAGAAGCGCGGCTTGGCCCAGAAGTAGAAGCTGGTGTAGCGGAAGCCCCAGGCCTCCAGCAGCTCGATCCCCTGCGGCACCGTCGCTGTGGTCACCCAGACGAAGCAGAACGAGCGCGGCGCCGTTATCTCCCGCACTGCCTCACCCATGGCACGCAGCCGCGGCAGCGGCATCAGGCGGTAGTGCTGCGCCGCCCCGTGACGCCCCGTCTGCTGGCTGCACCATGGCGGATCGGCCAGCACCGCTCGGAACGTCCCACGCTGCGGCGCCCCGTCTGCCTGGTTATGCGCGGCGTGCGACTGACTCGCCAGCGCGTGATTCGTCAGATTGCTCATTACGATCCCTCCTTTGCTTGCTTATCTGCTTATTTGTGTGCGCGTACAAAACGCGCTCACACTCCCCATTACGAACCGATTTGCTCGATTTGTGAACCCCCTCGTCAGGTACAACTCCCACCGATGCGACACGCCACCAGCGATGTGCCGCTCTGTGGTGGCACCACAGAGAACAAAATGGACACGAAGGCCAAATAGTGGCGACGAAAGTACATGCTGTAGTTTTTGCAACAGGCGGCCAGATCGGTCGACACATGGCAATGAGGCGTGCGAATCAGCTGGGCGGCTATGTCAGCACGCGCTGTTCGCGCCGCCTGGCTCGTCCTTGCCGTTGGCGACCTCTTCAGGCTCCGCAGCCGCCTCCTGCGCCCGCCTCATCATCGCCGCGGCGCTGTGGAAGGCGGCGAGGTCGTGGGCCTGCTTGGTGGCGATGGCCTGCTGCCAGGCGTCGGTCTGGGCGCGAGTAGCTGTGGTGGGCGGGGTGTCGTCTTGCCAGATGGCCCAGACCAGCAGGGCGATGGCGATGAGGGTCAGGCAGCCGACGAAGGCCAGTCCGTTGATGATCCAGCTCATGGTGGGTATGTCCTTTCTGGTGGGGTGTGGTTGCTCGGTCGTGCTGGGGTGCCTCGGTATGTCGCCACCAGCTCAGAACTGCGCGATCCCCCGGGCGGCCTTGATGCCGTAGGCGCGCAGGATGGCGTGGTAGTAGGTCGCGCCGGCGGGGGCGGTCTGGTAGCAGGACTCGGCCAGGGCGGACAGCGTGGCGACGTTGCCCATGGCGCTGGCGGCCAGGAAGGCGCGGGCTTGGTCGGTGGCGTGGGCCAGTTGGCTGTCGGCGGCCAGCTCGTCCAGGCGGCGCTGGGCGGTGCGGGCCAGGCTGCGCGACTGCGGCGCCCGGGGTGGGAGCAGATCGGCGGCGAACAGCTCGGCGATCGGCACGACGGGCGCACCAGGCTGGGGGCCAGTGAGGTGGTCGGAGTGGTCGGTAGCGGGCATGAGGGGTGTCCTTTCGTAAAGGGGCGACGGCCAGCGCCGCCAGCGGAGTGCGGCCACGGTCAGCACGGTTCGGTCAGGTCTGGTGTGCCGCGTCCTGGTGCCGTCTCTGGCGGCGGATGCGGTGCTGTGGCCTTGGTGCTTCCAGCCTGGCGCTGGCTAGGTGGTGGTGTCACTGACAGAAAACCGGCACCCTGGGCCCTATGGCCAAGGACGGTGGACTGTACGATCCGCTGCGTCAGCGGCTCGTGGCCGAGCTGCGGGTGCTGCGCCGTGGTCAGGGGGCGTGGGCGGTGCGAGTGGCTCCGCTGGTCTGGCTGGTCGATGCCGCCGGGCTCGGCCTGGTGGAGCGGGCGGTGGCGCGCCTGGAGCAGCTGCGCCAAGAGCTGGGCACAGACCCGCTCAGTGACGTGGGAGCCTTCTTCTGGCTGGGCGACGTCGGCATCACAGAGCCGGAGGTGTCGCTGGAGCAGCGGCTGGCCCGCTATGCGGAGGTGTTTCACTGCAATGAGCGCACAGCGCTGCGGCGCAGTGATCGCGGCATTGCGATGCTGGCGGCTGCCCTGCGTGATGAGGCCGAGCGGCGTCCCTTTGCTCTGATCTGGCTGTTTCAGTCGGCGGGCAGTGCCACGGTGGTGCTGGACTGCGTCATGGAGGCGCAGTCCGTGCGTGAGCCGGTGGTCAGCGTCAACGGTGAGGCAGCGCAACTACCACCCTTCGTTGGCCACCGTGAGCCGGGCGTTGATGGGCAGCCGCAGTACCGCGCCCGGGCTGTCCTCGATGACCTCCCTGTCCAGACGGCACCCGGGCCGTACCTGCCCTGCCTGGCGGTGCGGGTGCTGTGGGACATGCCTGTCTGGCCGGTCTGGCAGCTCACCGGCTGGGTGGTCGACCCGCACTACCTGGTGCGCCTGCAGACCTTCCGCCAACGCGCCGCCGAGGTCAGCCTCGTCTGGCGCGACGACACCAGCAGCGTCAGAGAGGTAGTGCCGAGGTTGCATGAGGGGGAGGAGGCGCACGGAGGCATGGAGGATAACCATACCGTTGAGCCATGATGGTCGCCGCCAAGGCGATTAACACAGTTGGTCTGTCTGGGCGATAGTACAAACGTCAGGTGGTATGAGGCTTCACCAAACGTCCTCGCGTCCCGCCCACGCCGGATGTAACCGATTTGTCATCCTTGAGGATGTCCATAACGTCTGCACGGTCCGGTGCCGAACTGGCGGTCATTTCTTCCGCTTCGAAGCATCAGCCTGCCCACTTCCTACAACAGCACCCCGTCGTCGCAGTCCTGGCGCACAGGCTCCCTATGGGCAACCACGGCACGGAGTGCTACCTTTCCAAGGGTCCAGAACGATCTGCGGGCACCACCAGCCCAGCGCGACGATGGAGACAGGCATGCGCTACCAGGCAGACATAGACGCTCTTAGGCGGCAACAACACCGGCAGTTGTCGCCGCCTGGCAGTCTGCCTGGGCTCACCTGCCGACGATGGCGTCTGTCTGCTGCGCACCAGATGCGTCCACCTTGTAACGGATAGTTAGGTCGATATTGCCGAAGGTTTACTGACTAAGAAATTCGACCTTCGTAATCGCAATAGAGACCGCTTACAGCCAGGTTAGTGCAATTAGCAAGACTCCCGTTTCCCAATTGAAATGTTGCATCAATAGGTCGACTGTGATTAAATAGTAGCAGCTATGAGTGAAACGCTGCCCCGCCATCAGAACTTACCGAACCAGCCCGAAAATGATCTGCTGGTTTGGAATATTTCTGCGGAAAGCGGCATTGAAGCTCAATCGAACAGTCGATCGACACGAAAAGGTCTTGGACGTCTTGCGATAAGCGAAACGGAATTCAGTGAGATGTCGTCTAATCATGATTGCGGGATAGTAGATAAGTTAAAGTCCTTTTATAGGGACTTTAAGGAACTTAGTCGACCTAAAAAAAGGGTCGTGAGTGCTTACTGTGTTTTTGTTGACCCCACTGTGCCTTCGCCAGGATGTCTATATCCACCATCAGCGGATAGCAAGCAATCATAAGCAATTCTCGTTAGGCCTCCCACTTCTAAAGCCACCCCAGTCTCCGACCTCACGGAATTATGGCGAATACTTGTCTATTTCAAGGCTACATACCTCCCACTCTAGAAGAAGTTAAAAAGTACGCTGATTTATACTATGCGCATTGGGAAGACCGGTCAACATGGTTAATCAGAAGGGTAAAGCAGTTCGAGCCAATAAGTCCCGTCGCAAATAAAATTAAGATGTCGTACGATGTCATGTTTTCAGAACTTAGCGAACTTGAACATCGTGATGGCGTTTTAACACTACCGCTCGACTGGATGTATAAGCAGCCTTTTGTCTCCATTGACATTTCCGGCCCCTGGGAGTCAGCAGTTTGCTTAGCAAGTCGTTCAGAATCCGCTCGCATCGCTACGTACTATGTATTTGGCTGGCTCAATCGCTTTGCAGGATTTTCACTACATGAGTTAACAGAAGAGCAGATTTCGACAGTATATAGGCTTCTCCGGGGGCGAGACACTTCAGCTCACACCAGGTTAAGTGGTTGGCTTTATATCGTTGAGAAATACGATTTGAACTGGCCTATAGGAAGTAGTAACAACTGGCACGCATGGATCGCCAATCGAGAGTTTAGGCGTTTTTTTATACGCTTGTGCGAGACATTTGCCATGTCCGTAACCCTACCGTATAGGCAACTCAAAACATGCGCTCGAGGGCTAATTAAAGTATCCTGGAATGATTCCTTCATGTATCAGCATGAGGACTATTTCGAAGGATACAAAAGACAGTCCAGACAGAGGGTAAGCCCACGAATAAAAGTATCGCTTACATCAGCTCTATTTTTGCTCATTCATATGATCGCCAAGGTGTTCACTGGAATTATTCTATTTGCTATCTGGTTCAGAAGTCAGATGCGTCGCTATGGAGTTGTTCCTCCTAATTTTGTAATCTCATTAGTGAGTGAGTCAAAGCTGGGATTCTATGGTCAACTCATACTTCCAGAAGCCATGCGTATCGACAATGTCAGGTGCGATACGCTAAAAATTGATGGAAAAGCGCAAAAAATCACCGTCAGACCTAATGGTTATATGCACAAAAACGACGGAATGAAGGCCGGCGATTTACACTATGTAGGAAATAAGGCTCGACTGTATATTACTCGAGGAGAAGGGGCAAGTCTTTCTGCCGATTTTCGTATTCAGGCACACGTAAAGAGAGGCCAGTTCGTTTTGCCTGCACTCTTTGCCTCACTTGCTGGCTTAGCAGTGTCGGTAGCTCTTCTTTTGATGTTCATTAATTTCGAGAACTTTGCATTTCCTGAAGATATATCTAGCATGGTAGCAGTCGTAGCTATCTTGCCGTCTGCCATGGCTGGTTACATTCTGTTCGATCGCGAGCACGAATATGTAAGCGTGGTGCTCGGTTCCCGTCGAGTTCTGCTAGTTGTCTCGATGATCGTTACACTTACCGCAGTGTTCACGGTTAATCTTGCCTTGGTGCTCCGGAATGGAATTCCTCATGAAGATAAACCAACGAAGCAGACGTTGGTTTACATTGACCAACTCGGTGACACTGCCGAAGTTGCAGCATTTGTGACATTTGCAACACACTTAATCGCGTTCCTGGTATTCGCTTTATATTTCTTAGTGACGGAGAATTGGCGCCACACCTTCTCTCGCAAGTTTCATATCGCCCTTGCCTGGCTCTATGCGGCACTACTTGTATGTTGTTTCTTGTGTGCTTACTGTTGGATGGGCGTGAGTTTATTCCACTGGCATGGAGCAAAGACGAAATTTTTTGCTGAACTTCCAAGCGTACTGTATCAACAAGCACGTATCGTCTGGCAGTCGATTTAGATTTTCTGCGGTGTCCCTGTAGAGGAACATACCTACATTGCCAACCACTCACGTGCCATCTTGGATTTGCTCTACCGCTCTCTCAATCGCTGGGGACGCGTCCTCAACTTAACTGGTGCCACTACTGACTGGCTCGACACCAAAGAGCAAGGCGAGCAGCTCCTCGAGCAGGCCACCATGCTTGAGCCCTCCTTCCATCCAGCGGCTCAGGAGGAGCTGCGGCGGTGGATTGCCGATGAGGCAGGTATGTTGAGGGCGGTGTGTGGGTGAGTAGAGTTCACCGTGCGGCGCGTAAACAGGTAATTTTACTGCGTGATCGAAACTGGCAACAGCCGTAACAACGTCAGGGGAGTAAACTGGCACGGGTGCGGTTGCGGCGACGTAGCGTGTAGCCATGAGTGAATCTACCGGCTCTCCTACCTGGACTCTTATCTTCGCCCTTCCGGCCGCTGTTGCTGCGGCCGTCGCTGCTGTGAATGGGTTAAGCCAGCTCACTCGATCGGCGAAGGCGCGGCGCACCATTGAGTGGATCAATAGTACAATCGATAAAGATGCCGATGGCGATTTGCGGCAGCATCCACTTACTGAACTACGAACAGAACAAGAGGCGCGCCTCGTTGCAACGTACTACGTCCCCTGGTGGCGTCTACTGCTATTCCCAGTTTGGGTGACTGCTTTCGGAGTGCTTTTCACGCTTGCTATCAGGAAAGGTATGCCTGGAGCGGATGCCAGTCGAGGCGCAGGGGCGAGTTTTCTGTTCACCTTGTACTTTGCTTGGCTATTTATTGGTAGCTATAGAGAAAGGTTGCGGATAAGCAACCACTACAAAACCGGAATCCTCAGAGAACCTCGCATTGCGCTGTGGCGCATGGGAAATAAACTCGTTGGCGTTGCTCTGTGGTGCACCATCGGCACCTATTTGTTGGGTGGAGGCCTGGCGTCTCTTATTGCAGTCAGGTATCCAGTGTTTGCAGTGATAGGCTTGTCTGTGGGATACGTAATGCTATTCGCCACGATTCCACATGTGATGCACTACGTTCAAGACTGGACTGTTGCAACTAGATCTGGGTCGAAGTTGCTTGGGAATGAGCGGTCAAGCCTTCCTCGATTTGTCGCGACTACATTCACTATTCCGGACCCACGAAAAGACGATGACAAGAAATAGAGAGGTTGTTCAATCGATTCGTAATGCGGCACATGGAATGTTAAAATATAACTATCTATGTCCGCCAATCAATCTCAATCCCTCCACCACCGCCTCCGTCGGCTCAAAGCCGCCCTGCTCGCCGTCTCCTTCACGCTGGCTGGCATCCTCCTCATGATGCTCAACGCCTGGCTGTCCCCGTTGCAGTTGCGAGATTGGCAGTGGCTGCATGCGCTTCCGCTGGGTGAGCTGGGTGGGACGCTGTTTGGTGCGGGGCTGCTGTCGACGTTGTTTGAGTACACCTTCCGGCGCGACCAGGAGCGGGCGGTGACCGAGCGCTTCCGCCAGACGATCCGTGAGGAAGCACCGGCCCTGCGCGATGCGGTCATCGAAGCCTTCCGCTTTGACCGCCAGGATGTGGCGCGTATAGCCACGCCTGCGCTGTTGGGCGACTTGGCCCGGATAGGCTTGGGTCTGCGCCCGCAGCGCGCCCGCATCGCCAAGGGCCTCAGCCAGGAGGCCCTGGCCCGCGCCGCCGGCGTCTCCACTTACACCTACCAAAAGTTCGAGAAGGGCGAATCCCACCCCGGCACCCCGATGAACCCGCGCCTGCGCACCCTCATCGCTCTGGCAACGGCGCTGGATGTGCGGGTGGAGGAGTTGGTGGGAGGGGTCCCTGGCTATCATGCCTCCATGAGCCAACGTGCAGCCCTCCCCCAGGGCCATCCCACCAACAACAATCTGGCGCGGTGCGCCATACAATCATGAATATTGCGTCTTTCAGCGTCGATACTGCCGCCGGCGTTGTCACTGCGCTGACTGGCCTGATCGCTGCCGCTGTGGCCGTCACGCAGCTGTCCTACCGCCACCGCATGATGCGGACCGCCACCTGGGCACATGAGCAGGTCTCCTCAGCCACCGGTGAGCGCAAGCAGCACTTGGAGGACATGCAGCGCTGGGCGCAGTCTGAGGTGGTGGCAGCGACGATGATTCCGGCAAACGTGTTTGTGGAACCACTATTTACCGCGATGCTAGTTTTGCTGACGCCCGTTCTGCGCGACCCACCATTGTATCCTTTCACGCTAACCGCGTTCCTCGTTTAAGCCCTGCAGTACCGGAGAACAATTCGACTGTATCTCGAACACCAGCGGTGCGCCGTAGATTATTATGAAGGCCGAGTAGTCCAGCCTGCACACATTGGCCTCCTTCTCCAGATGGAAGGCGGCACGCGCAAGGAGTTTCTCTGGGCCTGCATCATCTCTGCCGAGTTAACAGCCGTGTCGCTCTTGCTCGCAAGATACGTTCACCATGAGCACAAAACGATGCTTCCATTGGCAATTGGTGTTTGTGTCGAAGTCATCAATTCCGTCGCTGACATTCGACGCAAAAACAGGCCCGTTTCTTGCGCGGGTATAGCATGCCATAGTAAACTAACATAGCGATCACGTCATCATAGATTTCCTAATCATGCGGCATGCGCAGTTAATTATTGTGCGTGATTATCGGAAACAAGTTCCTGACAGTGTATCCGACACCTTACCACACGCATCAATGCTCAGACATAGACCACGCCTTTTCGAGGCCGGAAGTGTCGCCCTTCTTCGTACCTCTCGCGGTGGTAGCTCGTTGCTGAGTGTCTGGGTAACGTAAGGCATGAGCGCGTTGCTAGATCACGATTTGGATACGAATAGCCTGGTAAAATACGCGTTACCTCGGCGCACACTCTACGGCACTATGATTGGCATACATCCATAGCGTTTCAACGATGAGAGCACACTAGAGTACTCCCATCATTGTAGCGCACGTATATCTCTACCAGAAAGGTATCGACAGAATGCGTATCGACAGAATATCCATAAGAAACTATCGGAGGCTTGAGGACGTCGACCTTGACGTTCGAGAACATCTTGTCTTGATCGGAGCTAATGACGTTGGTAAAACTTCATTTCTTCGTCTTATAGACCTCGTACTCGGCTCAACTGCGCACCTATATCAGCGAATCGGTATTGAGGACTTGCGTTCTGTTGAGGAGAAGCTCATCGCCGAGGTTCGATTCCGAGACTTCTCGGACGCAGAACGAGCGTTATTCCATAGAGAAATAGATATCGCATCGAGAGTATGTGAAGCGGACATTCCCGAAGAGACGCTGCGTGTTCGCCTCGAAGTCGAGCGAGACCCTGATGATAATCAATCTGTGATAATTCGACGCTGGTGTCCAGGACGCGGTGAAGAGCGGAATCCGTCCCGCGAGCAAATCAATGCTTTTGGGTGGCGCTATCTTCCTGCAACACGGCAGGTTTCTGCATCGTCAATTGAAGGACCAAATGGCGTGATTCAGGCTCTACTACAGGCGGTAGAACCTGAACTCGGTGCGGAAAAAGAAAAACTCGTTAGTCTCTTGGAGTCATTCAATAGGAAGTTAGAAAATAACGCCTCCATCGTCAATCTTCGGCATGGTATGGCGGATCGACTATCGAGTTCTATGCCGCGTTCGATTAACGCTGACGATTTAGCCGTACGAACAAGTACGGACCCTTCTGAAGCGGTGCTTGAAGATGCGTCAGTCTACTTCAAGCACGATGGCACATACGCTTCGATTACCGAACAATCGGACGGAATTCGGCAACTTATATCCATGACACTATTTGATCTCGCCGAAAATGCGGCCAATGTTGTTGCTATCGATGAACCTGAAATCCATCTTCATCCGCAAAGTCAGCGCACCGTTGCGAAACTCTTGTCGGGGAGCGCTAACCAAAAAATAATCGTCACCCATTCTCCCTACATCGTTCAGCGCTTCGACCCTACGCAGATCGTCGTCGTACGCCCAGATGGCTCGTGTAAACAGATTGATTCCTGCGAATCTCCAGATGCCGCGCTGCAAGCACATTGGTGGAACCCTAAGATGCTAGAAGCTTTGACGGCGCGTTATGTGATTGTGGTGGAAGGCGTTGCAGATCAAGTAGTTGTCGAAGCCGCAGCACATGCGAAAGGCATCCTCCTCGACAAAATTGGGGCGGTCATATTCGAGCTAGGTGGAGCAGAAAAGTTCCCTAATCTGCACAAATTTCTCGGCAGTAATGGATTTGAAGTTAAGGTTCTGGGCCTGGTTGACGAGAAAGAGAAAGGTAAATGGCTTGGAGCCTTCGGGGGACGCCCGAAGAACGTGATCGACAAGTCCGTGTTCATTTCGACAAGTGATCTTGAAGATGAGTATTGTCAAGGCATTCCGGTCGACGTGATAGTCGATCGGCTTATCGCTAATCACGTTGCCAACGATGAGCAAGCAATCTTTGCTTCCTGCAAAGTCAACGATAAAGAATCGATCACCCCCGAGCATCTCGCTAAATATTGCCGCAAAAATAAAGTGCCGGCCGCTTTGGCTATTACACGCAATCTGACACAAACGGAAACGGCATCTATATCTAGCATCCACAGGCTACTCACCGAACTCGAAAGGCTCAGCGAGCAATGAATCATGCTATTTTAGAATTTGACGCAGCTTGCACGAGTTCGAAAACTAACTTACTTGTCGTTGCTCCACCAGGCTGCGGAAAAACGGAGTTGCTTGCGCGGCGAGCAGAGTATCTCATTAGCCGGCTGTCGTCGGGTCAAAAAATACTTGCTTTGACATTTTCTAATAAGGCTCGCGATAATCTCAAGGCTAGATTATCTAAGACTCTCAGTCGCGAAAGAATGTCTCGTTACATCGAGGTGCGTAACTTTCATGGGCACGCAGCGGAAATAGTCCGCTCACATGGCGCAACGCTTGGCGTATCGACCGACTATATTTTGCCCGACAAACGCAGTCAGGACAATGCCATCGACGCTAGCCTCAATGGTTTACGGAATAAAGATGATTTCGATTTTAGGCGTGCCGTTACTGAAGCACTTCGTGACGCTAAACAGAAGTTGAGTGATGATGCTGCTGTCCTACAAGAATTAGAACGCACAAACCGCTACGCTGCTCAGGTGGAACAGTATCGGCAGTGCAATGACATTATGCTGCACGACGATCTGCTACGCTATGCCCAACGACTGCTTCATGTCGACGGTGTCGCTCGTCTCTATAAATGCCACTATGGTGCAATTTTGGTCGACGAATTTCAAGACTTGTCGCCGCAGCAACTAGATATAGCCCTCCTTACATGCGCTACGAATCGTACGTTTGCTGGAGATCCGCTACAAGGAATTTACAGTTGGGCGGGAGCTCGTCCGGAGTTTGTGGAGCGTCGTTTGCGTGAGATTTGCGGAGATCCTCTCGGTCTCGGCGTGTCATATCGATCTTCACCACGTGTTCTTAGTCTACTTGGGCAGGTTTCTGGAAGTCTGGGTGGCGCGCAGTTGCTGGCGAACCAACCTGGACAGTGGCATGATGGTGGTTGCGTCGCGGGCGGCGTGTTTTCTACAGCAGAAGCAGAAGCATCGGCTATTCGAAATGCTGCGACTAACATTGTGACGCGGTTTCCTGCAGCTACAGTAGGGATAATCTGCCGCAATGGCTGGCGCCGCAAGGAAATCGATAACGAGTTCTTAAAGACGAATACAGCCTGCACGCGATGGGATATTGAAATTGACAACCCATCTATCGTCGAGATTATTCGTAATTCTTTAGATCGCCTTGGCAGAACGGTGACTTGGGAGACGCTGGCGCACGACCTGCTCGGTTCTACATATGCCACTGATGTGGAAACTTCTGCCGAGATACGTGAGGCACTTACCCAGATACAAACACTCACTGGTAGTCATCACGAGA
>ERZ772960.2034-NODE-2034-length-15168-cov-2.456494_pt1 | contig 15168 bp, 20 predicted proteins | sample MGYA00580678_ERZ772960 | MGnify/ENA primary metagenome ERZ772960 (study PRJEB29015, sample SAMEA2737930) | human oral metagenome | biome: human oral; feature: human-associated habitat; material: dental | place: China | collected 2059 ... | reverse complement strand
CGGGTCTTTTTGCCCCTGAGAGTCTCGTATTTTAATTCCGTATCCGGCCTGACATTTTTGTCAAAATCGGCAATCTTAAAGGCTGAAGCGGTTTGAGCGGCATTAAAGGCTTGACAGGCAGCTTCTGCGGCCCCTTGAGGCGTCATATTTTGACTTGCCCCATAAGCAATATGCCCCTTATACAAGACTTCAATCATAAAACCCTGATCAGCCGAATAACCGGAAGATTCAAAAGCTCCATCCTGAGCCGCAAAGAAGGTATCCCTTGTGCGGTGAATGCGTAAAGTTACAAGCTCCGCCTTAGGAACGGCGTTTTTTGCAGCTTCAAGCAGACTTTCCGATGTATAAATCATATTTCCCCCTAAATAATTACTAGGGATATTATATCAAAAAGAGGCAAATTTTGCAATTGAATTTTTTTTAATTATTTTTAAAACCATAGACTATAAAGTATTTACAAAAAAAAGAAAAAGATCAAACAGGAATCTTTAACCTTATTATGGAGTTACAATAGGACCTAAAACTGCTCTCTACTCAAAGCTGTTCTTATCGGCGGCGGCACTGACATCGACGGGGTACTTTCCGTCAAAGCAGGCACAGCAAAAGTGAGTGTTTGCTCCGGCATCCTTCATCGCCTTGAGCATACTTTCTTGGGACAGATAGACTAAGGAGTCTGCACCGATGTGTTCCCTGATTTCTTCAACCGATTTTTTGTGGGCGATGAGGTTTTCGGGGTCTCCCATATCTACACCCATAAAGCAGGAGTATCGTACCGGAGGAGAAGATATTCTGATGTGTACTTCTTTTGCACCTGCCTCCTTAAGCATTTTGATTAAAGGTCCCATGGTGCTTCCGCGGACAATACTGTCATCGACCACTACGATGCGTTTTCCTTCGACAGCTTCGGAAAGAACATTGAATTTCATCGCAACGCCTTGGTCACGCAATTTTTGGGTAGGCTGAATAAAGGTGCGTCCTATGTAGCGGTTTTTTGAAAAGCCCTCATCATAGGGAATGCCCGATTCTTGAGAGTAGCCTATGGCTGCCGAACGGGACGAGTCGGGAATGGCTATAACTATATCGGCCTCAACGGGGGAGCTTTTTGCAAGCTCCTTGCCGAAATTTACACGGGATACATGAACCGAGGCATTATTCCAAACCGAGTCGGGGCGGGCAAAATATACATACTCAAAAATACATGGGGAAAGAGGCTCCTTAGGCGGAATACACATACAAAGCTCGGCTCCGTTATCGACAAGCTTTAGAATCTCACCGGCTTTTACCTCAGTAACATCTTTACAGCCCAGCGTTAAAAGAGCACAAGATTCGCTTGCCGCAACCGATACCCCTTCCTGAAAACTTCCGGCACAAAGAGGCCTGAAGCCCCAAGGGTCTCTGGCTATGTAAATTCCTTCAACAGTTAAAACGGCAATCGAAAAAGCTCCTTCCCATTCTCGCATACATGAAGCTATACGCTCCGCCCAAGAATTGCCCTTGGCAGCGGCAAGCATCATAATCATAACTTCGGTATCGGAGGTAGAAGAAAGCCCTACCCCTCTTTCCAAAAGTTTTTGCCTTAAATGCGGGGCGTTTACAAGGTTTCCGTTATGAGCAAGGGCTATAGGCCCATGCATTGTTTCTATATAAAAGGGCTGGATATTTCCAAAAGAAGAAGAACCTGTAGTTGAGTAGCGGGTGTGGCCTATGGCAGCATAACCTTGGAGGTTCGATATATCGTGTTCGGTAAAAATGTTGGAAACAAGTCCCGGCTTTTTAAAGACTCGGATATGTTTTCCGTTTGAAACAGCCATTCCGGCAGCTTCTTGTCCCCTGTGCTGAAGAGAAAAAAGAGCATAAAAAACCGAGCGGGCAACGTCATCAAGCCTTTCAGGATTTTCTGCCTTATAGGAGTTCGAATCCCAGACAGCTGCAATTCCGCATTCTTCCCCTAAACTCGATTTAAAAATATCATCCTTGCTCATTTTACCCTATTCTCCTCAAATCTAATCAAAAAAAACAAAGGGAGACCTTTCATATTACAGAAAGAGCCTCCCTTTTTCGGCATTTTAAGAACTTTTAAACCTGATCGATTAATGAAAGTCTTTAGGTCGTCGTTCAACTCTTTTACACTTTGAACATTCTGCAATATTTTTAATCTTACCGTTATCGACCATTGTTTTTAATACGATATCTCCGCCGCAGGGACAATTAAATTTTTGAGTTGCAGCAGCAGTTCGTGAGTTTTTACTTGCACCAGCCATACTTGCCTCCTAGTAAAATATTTATAGATTATAGTTATATCAACCGGATAAGTATAAAAAAAAACGGATTTTATGTCAATATGGAACAAGATTAAAACCATGTTATTTTTTAAAATTCAACATCCGACCTTGTTTTTTTTCTTTTTTTACTATATTATTACATTGTGATTTTTACCTAAAATCGGCGGCTTTTTATGGAAATAACGGAACTTGAAAAACAAGTCTTAAAACAAGAGTATCCTCAAGTGAGTTTTTCGGAGGATCTTGATATCGAAAGATATTTTGAACTTAGAAAAACAGGACATCTGAATGAAGCTCTTTTATTATACAATGGAAAGTTAAAGCGGAAGTACCCCGATGACTCTATGCGGTATGAACTGATGTCATCATATAGGCTGAAATCACACAGGTTTCAGGAATTACTGACTGAGAATTTAATCAACCTTGCTCAAAAAACTATCATGCAGATTAAGCAGGTAATAGGTTTTATTACCGAAAAAACAGCCAATCTTGATACAAATGATGTTTATAATGTTATTCAAGAATGTGAAAAAATAGTGTCGTCTATTTCTTCCGATAGGTTTGCTTCTATCTCGTTTACCGAAAAATATGCGCGCTATGCCAATATCATAGGGTTTAAACAGTCTGCTATGAAAAAATCGGCAGAGCTTATACGGCTCTATGTTACCGATACTCTTTCTTCCGTTAAGGCTTATAGGGATGAACAAGATGAAATATTATCCCGTCAAAAAAGAGAACGGGCATCCTATAAACCTCCCACTACCTTTGACTTTTCTAAGATTGTTTTTACAAAAGAACAAGTAGATGCAATAATTATTTCTCCGGATATTAAACGGATTGAAGATCAAGTTATTGCTTACACCTTAAAGTATTGGCCGGTTTATGCTGACGGCGGATTTGAAAATATCGTTTTATTGTACAGCCGAAAATACAGAACCAATAACTTCAATATTTTTCAAGCCGTAAAAATCGGAAGGTTTAGAAGTTGGAGGGATGAAGAAATTCTACAAGCCGTCCTATTGAATTTGGTAAACGGTTATTACTACAGCATAAGCGGAGATCTCTATCTTCAAAGAGAATGGGCTAAGGTAAAAGCTTCGGTAGAACCTGTAAAAAAGAAAGAAGAACTTATTGATGAAGCTTCCGATACAGAGGACGTTTTAGAAAAAAAAGTAAAACCGAAAAAAGAAAAAAAGGCTCCCGGTAAAAAAGCTGAAAAGGTAAGGATTAAAAAATCAACAGATACTAAAACGGAACATGTTCAAAAAGAGATAATTCTTAAAACAAAGAAAGTTAAAAAAGAAGAAGCAAATTTAGAAAACGCATTGCAAAATAAAAAATCTTTACCCGAGAAAAAAAATGATGAACATAAAAGGCATGAACTTGAGATGAGTCCTTCCGGTTCAATCTCGGAAATGATTAAGACCATGAGGGGCGATAAATATCAAATTCATAAAGGACTCTTTTTTGAAGGAATAAGACCTTCAATCAGAAAAGTACTCGAAAAGTCTGCTGTTCAAAAAATTTCCATGTTCGGCAATGAACAAAACGATGCCGAAAACTATATCTACGATTTTTTTGATCAAAACTATGATAACCCTTACCAAAATTGGGGTATCTCAGAACAGAGAGTTCAAGTATTAAAATTAGGCTTCGATATAAAAACCTTGGAACCTATTATCGCAGATTGGATTAAAGGGCTTAAGTTTTAAAAATCAACTATAAGTTATGCACTTCTACCTCATTTAGGAATTAGAGCAACAGGAATAATTCTTTATGTCAAAATAATCTAAAATCTTATATTCAAAGCAAGCCCTGCTCCCTCAGGACTAATGACAGGAACAGGAGTAAATGAAACCTTAGGTATCTTTTTTATTAACACATCATTTAAGGTTTGATTATACCTTTTTACATATAAGCTCGCTGTAATTAATGAAGCAATACGGTTAACAAGCATAATACTTCCGGCTGAATAGGCCACATAACTGAATATCTTCATTCTCCTATCAAAAGCGGCTAGACCTGTATGAAAGTCCGAACTAGTGGTGGAAAATAGATCTACCAAATTAATAAATTGCATAGTAAGCATAGATAATACCGATAAACCGTCGATAGCGGCATGAATGCCTCCGCCCAGCATATCTCCGCAAGCAAAATTACCGCTGCCGAACCCGACAAATCCATTTAACAAAAGAGGCACAGCCAAGTCTTTTTGGTATTTTTTTTGAATCAATAAAATTTGCTCATTATTTAATCTTTGAGAATATTCAGAGATTAAATCTTTGTTTTTAAAAAGGTTTTTACTTATAAGTTGATTCACAGTTAAATAATACGAAAAACTTTCATCGTCTTCTTTAGTTTGTTTCACAGTCTCTTCGGAATACAAATATAAACCTATAAGCAAAAGCACTGTAAACATAAACATCTTTTTCATAACTTTACCTCCGGTTATAGTATAATTCTAAGCCAGCCCTAAGATTTTGTCAAGCCTACGAAAATAAATCTGACAAAAATACGATCAAAAAAGTTATCCCTAGAATAATTTTATATTGACTTTTAATACGTAATAATATATACTTAATACGTATGGAGGTAAATATGTCAAAAAAACTTACTTTAAGTATCGATAATGAACTGATAGATTTTGCCCATCTTTACTCCCTAAAAAGCGGAATATCTATTTCAAGGTTATTTGAACAATATCTTATGAATTTACGGAACACCGATAACCAACACAAGCTTAACCCCAAAACAGCCGCCTTGTATGGAATCTTTGAAAAACGCCCTATACCGGATAAAAAAGAATTGCGGAAAGAATTTTATGAAAAAGATTCTAATTGATTTAAATATAATTTTGGATTTTCTTAACAAACGTAATTTTCACGAGGAAGCGGCAAACATTATAAATATGTGTGTCGAAAAAAAGCTATCCGGTTTCATTGCTGCTCACGAAATAACAACCCTATCTTATTTTTTATTAAAAGAAAAAAAAGATAAAAACAAGGCAGCTGATATTATTTCTGCTCTTCTTGATATGTTTAATATAATCCCTATTGATGAAAAAATTTTAAGAGAAGCTTTATTTTCTCCGGTTAAGGATTACGAAGATGCTGTAATTGAAGTAAGTTCCGTAAAAAATAGTATTGACTATATAATTTCAAGAAATTTAGGCGATTTTAAATCGGCAAGAGTTCAAGTCTTTACGCCGGAACAATTCTTTATAAAAGAATCAAACTCTTAAATCGACTGAAAGAGGAGGTTCGTATTTTGACGGCTCTCCATAGCGGACAAAAACGGAGGCGGTATCCGAATCGAAAAATCCAGCTTCCGTTAGGCAGGAAGTAAAAAGCTTTTCCAAATTCGTTTTTTCTTTTTGTGAAAGCTCGGAGTCTTCACGCATAAATGTAAACTCTTTATCCTTCAAAGAAAAAATCCAAGATTCGTCTTCGCCGGAATTTTTAAAATTACATCGAAGTACCAGAGCCTTAAGTTCTTTTAAGCTTATATCCAATAGAAGAGCCAAAGAACCTGAGGCCTTGGAAGAATCAAATCCTCTGTCAAAGGGAAGGATTATCCAATGAAGCCCCTCACCTTTTAAGTGATTTATCATCTCCAAAACCTCATCATCATTTTTTTCACTGCCGCCGCCGAAAATGGCTTCATAGATTTGCGAAAAAAGCTCATCAGAAAGCTCAATGCCCTTGCTTTCGATAAGAGAGGCGGCAAAGGCGCTTTTTTCCTTTTCTTTTAAAGAGGCTCGACCTGATGCCTTAGCTGCCGTTTTTTTGTGCAAAAAGTTAAAAATGCGGTTTATCGATTTTTCATCAAGGCGGCTTTCTATCGCCGTAAAAAAGGCAAGAATACTTGAAGTCAATTCGTTTTGCGGAAGTCCAAGTTTAGAAAAGATGTCCTTTGCAGAAGAGGCATCATCTCCTTTTTCGGGAATGAGAAGAACTCTGTCAGAGTCGATGACAACTCTCATTTTCAGACTGTCGCCTTCCTTTAGGCTTCCTGAAACATTCCCCTCAAAAATATTTCCGTTAAAAAAAATACGGGCTGCCCCATCCGTCTTTAAGCTTAAAATTTTAGCGTTTACAATATCGCCGTTTTTTAAGCTCATCGAACCTGAGGCAGCCCGTCTTGAGGCGGTAAAAAAAACTTTTGTACCGTCCGTATAAATCACAAATTTTTTGCCGATTTAAAAGTTTAAACTCGAAATTTATGAGTTCTTTTTGGTGATAAGGGTCTTAATCTTAGCGGCCTTACCTACCTTATCCCTGATATAGTAAAGTTTAGCTCGGCGTACCTTTCCGGGGCGTACAACTTCAACCTTAGCAATTCGAGGTGAATGAAGGGGGAAAACTCGTTCAACCCCTACACCGTAAGAATTTTTTCGTACGGTAAATGTTCTTCCGATTCCGGAATTTTTAAAACAGATTACCAAGCCTTCATAAACCTGAATTCGCTCGGTCTTTCCTTCAACGATTTTAAAGTGAACTTTAACCGTATCTCCTACACGGAAAACGGGAGGGTTTTCAGCCTTTTGCTGAGCTTCAATTTTCATAATCAGATCACTCATTTTCAAACTCCTTAAGTATTTTTTCTGCTTCCTTTGTCCACATCCCGCAATTTCTTGCCTTTTCGATAAGATCGGGCCTCGTTTTAAGCGTTTTTTCGATACGCTTTTTTAGCCTCCACTTATGGATATTTAGATGGTGTCCTGAAAGGAGCACTTCGGGAACCTCTCTTCCCTTAAAATTTCTTGGTCTTGTATATTGCGGGTACTCAAGCAAAAATCCTGAAAAACTTTCTTCTTCAAGCGACTCGCCGGAAATAACTCCGTCTATCAGGCGGTAAACCGCATCGATTATCACTAAGGCTGCAAGCTCGCCTGAGGACATAACATAGTCGCCGACCGAGATTTCATCATCAACATACTCGTCGATAATTCTCTGATCAATTCCTTCATATCTTCCGCAGACAAAGACGAGAGCTTCTTCTGAGGAAAGCTCTTTTGCCAGCTCTTGGTTAAAAGGCTTCCCTGACGGGGTAACATATATTACCCGTTTTGAAGAAGCATTAACCGAGTCCAATGCAAGGCTCAAAGGTTCCGGCAAGAGTAACATTCCGGCTCCTCCGCCGTAAACGATGTCATCGCACGAGCGGTGCTTGTCGAAAGCAAAGTCTCTGATGTTTACCAAGTTGCAGCTAATAATTCCCTTTTCTACAGCCTTGGCCATAATCGAAGTTTTAAAAAAAGCTTCGGGTATTTCGGGGAATAAGGTCAGCACATCGAATCTCATTCAAGAATCCAGCGGTGCATGAGCTCCACGGTTTTGGCTTTTAAGTCGATTTTTCCGATAAATTCCTTGTTAAAGGGAACATAAAAGCTCGATTCCGCAGCAGCCTCGGAGGTTTTGCCGGCTATTTCTAAGAGGTAACCGCCTCCGCCTTCTGCTACACTTGTTATTTTTCCAACAAGAGTTCCTTCGCATACAAGATTACAATTACAAAGATCATGGACATAAACTTCGCCCTCATCAAGGGGGGCGGCCTTGTCCCTAGGAATAAACAATTCCGAACCCGTCAAACACTTGGCGGCTTCGGGGTTGTCTATCCCCTTAAATTTTACGAGAGCATCGGCCTTTCTTAAATTAACTTCTTCAATTTCAAACCAGCCGTCTTTATATTTTTGCTCTCTTAATTTTTCCTTAAGAATACTTAAAAAAACTCTGTCAAAACTTAAAAAATGCTCGTATTCCCCGGAAAAACTTTCAACTTTTACAAATCCTTCGACCCCGAAGGTGCCGCGGATTCGTCCTGTTGCAAGCAAATCCATTATTAGTCTACAATTTCAAGCGAATAACGCTTTCCCGACTTTCCTGCACTTGCGCTCAGCAAGGTTCTGATCGACTTTGCGATTCTTCCCTGCTTTCCGATTACCTTGCCGATGTCGCCTGAGGCTACTTTAAGCTCGATGACCGTTCCCTTTTCGTTTTCACTTTCCGATACCGTTACGGCGGAAGGATCGTCAACAAGGGATTTGGCAATGTATTCTATTAAATCTTTTTGCATTTTGTTTTCCTTTTCACCTGTCAAGTGATTTTACACTTATAGTGTGAATTCTTTTTTGTTAAGTAAACGTCTAACCGTGTCGGTGGGCTGTGCACCTTTTCCCAACCAGTTTCTAACCTTATCGGCATCAAAAGAAATCTGTTTTTCTGCCGTTTCGATCGGATGATAAATGCCGACTTCATCGATGGTTTTGCCGTTTCGGGGTTCTCTTACATCCTGAACAACAATTCGATAATAAGGGCGTTTTTTAGTTCCGAGTCTTTTTAGTCTGATTTTTACCACTTAAACCTCCCGGGATTAACCCAAAATTTCAATATAAAACCCTATATTTTAATGAAAATACGAGTAAGAAAGCATAATACTATAAAGAAGAGAATTAGTCAATAGGGAATTTTAAGGATTTGTCTGCTTCCTGATATCCACTAAATCGGCTCCGTCTATCATGGTTTCGGTAAATTTTCCCATATTTTGCATGGTGAAAACTGCCCCTTCAAGCATCTTAAACAAGAGAGGGCAGCCGCTTCCTTCTCCCAAACGCATTTTCATATTTAAGACGGGCTCGATTCCAAGCTCAGAAGTACATATCTTAGCTCCCCTTTCTTCCGACTTATGAGAAGCAAAAAGGTAATCCCTTACAAGAGGATTTAAGTTTACGGCACAGAGGGCTGCAAGACTCGAAATATAGCCGTCGATTACGGCGGGGATTCCGCGGGCGGCAAGACCTATGTAACAACCGCACATTGCCGCAATATCAAAGCCCCCGACTTTCGAAATACAATCGATTGAATCGCCTTTTTTGGGGGCGTTTATTTCGATAGCTTTTTTTACGCTCTTAATCTTGAGCTCATACATAGCCTCTGTCGTAGAAGCCCCGCGCCCTACAGTCAGCTTAGGCTCTACCCCGCAAAGCCCCGAAAGCACAGCCGCCGTTGTGGTAGTATTACAGATACCAAGCTCTCCTATTCCTGCAATATCGAAGCCTTCATCGGCGATTTCAAAGGCCGCCTCTATTCCGGTTTCAATCATGCGGATACAGTCTTCCCTGCTCATCGCAGGGCCTTGGGCTATGTTTTCCGTACCGAATTTTATTTTTTTATTGATGACATCTTTCCGAGCACTTGTTTTTATCATCCCGACATCGTAAACCCTAATACCGCTGCCTGCCCATTTTGAAATCGTGCCTAAACCTGTTTTTCCCGTGTGCATAATCTCGGCAAGCAAGAAGGTGGTTATCTGGGGCTGGGAGGTAATTTTTTCTACATAAACTCCGTTATCCGCACAAAAAACAGCCGTTATTTTTTTATCGATTTTTAAATTGTCAAAGCCCTTGATTTTTGCAAGCCTTACCGTCATCTCTTCAAGAGCCCCCAAAGAACCCGGCGGATGAGCAAGGCTGTCCCAAAAAAGCTTGGCCTTTTTTCCTTCTTCTTCCGAAACGGATTTAATCGAATTCAATGTGTTTTCTAAAATATTCATAAAGGTCTCCCAATATCTGCCAAGTCAATATTAGAAAGATAATCCAATAATTTTTTGTCATCACTTGTAAGCTGCTTTTTTCTAAAAGCAAGAGACCACACTGAAGTATCGACCAATACAAACTTCATCTCAACCTCATTTTTTTATAATTATAATGAGGATCATATTCTACTTGCCCGAATAGTTTTATAAGATCTTCGGATTTTCGTCTTTTAATAAATTCTTCAAGAGCCGTATTTACCGTTTCTTTTTTTGTGCTATATCCGCCTATCTTATAGGCTGTATCAAGCAGCTCTTCATTTATTGCAAGATTAGTTGCCATAGCATTTACCTCTATAGTATATTTTACACATATTATTGTGTAAAATCAAGGAGGCTGCTTAATAATTCGGCATTAAATATTTACTTAGCTCAATATGATTTTTTAAATCGGCTTAATTTTTATTGACAAACTCCGTAATGGCTAAAACTAAATCCTTTGAAATCGGATAAGACGGATCTATATAAGTTTTCATTTGTTCCTGAGGAGAATTAATTTCTTTTAAGGTGTGAGTCATCTTTTCGATAATTTTTAATTCTATACCCTCTTTTGCAGAGCTTAAAAGCTTTGAATCTTCAACTCCTACCTGAATGTCATTTCCGCCCTGAATAACCAAAACAGGTATTTTCAATTGAGCAATTTCTTTTTTGGGTTCATACTTAAACCAAGAAATCAAATAGGGCTGAACCGATTTTCTAAATAAGCTGTTTAAAACAAGCGGAACATTTTCTTCCATTTTACCGCCTTTTAGTTTTTCTATAATCTTTTTAGAAGACTTTATTAAGGCTTCAGGATTAGCGGGATTTTTTTCGATTTGTTCCAAAATAAGGTCTGCAGAATTTTTTCCTACCCCTGCAATCGAAATAAAACCGTCAACTTTTTCCGTCTTTGCACAAAGAATGGAAACCAGAGAACCTTCACTATGGCCTATTAAAAATATCTTTTTAAATTTTTTAAGACTTTTTAGATGAGAAATTATAGCCTTTAAATCTTGAACATTTGTTTCAAATCTAATGTCTTCTTCTTTAAATTGAGCCGGAAGACTTTTACCGACTCCGCGCTTGTCGTATCGAAAAGAAGCTATCCCGTTTTCGGCAAGACCTTCTGCCAAGAGTTTATAAGTATCGGCTCTTAGATTAAAGCCGCTGTTTCCGTCTCGGTCTATAGGCCCTGAACCGGGAACTATTATACAAACGGAAACCGGTTTTTCTGTCTTAGGAAAGACCAGTGTCCCCGAAATGGTTACTTCCTCGGTTCTTATTTCCAACTCATCTCCATATAGACTAAGAGCTGAAAATAAAAATAACGCAACTATTATGAATCTAAAATTTTTAAACTTAAACATATTGAAAATCCTCCCGGTATTTAAAGAATCTTAAACTGTTTCCGCATAAGAATACATTCTTATCGTTTCAAATTCCTTAAAATGTTTATTTTCTTCTTCTAGGTATATATACTAACGCAAAACGGAAGTATCTGTCAAGATTTTATACTAAATCTAACACAAAAACAAGCATCTGAAAAACTCGGAATGAAAAATGTATACAGCTATCAGCGTTTGGAAAAAAAATCAAATCCGTCTTTACAAATGATAAAAAAAATAACTTCAATTTTCCCTGCAATAAAACTTGAAATGCTTTTTTAGTTTTTATCTATGCCTGCAATTATATTTAAAAGACTCGATTTTCCGCAGCCTGATGGCCCCAAAATAAAACTTATTTTTCCCGAAGCAAAATTATAAGAAAGGTCTTCCAAAACAATCTGCTTTTCGTTTCCTACAGAATAGCTTTTAGTGATTGATTTTAACTTTATATCGTGCATACTTATATTTTAAATGCAATAATTTGAGGTGTCAAGTTGTTTTTATGGAATAAAAGCACACCTACCCCAATAGTCCTTTAATCTCTTCAGAAGTTAAGGGGCGGTGTTTGCCGGAGGGGAGGTCTGATAGGTGCACACAGCCTATTCTGACCCGTGTCAGTTTTTTTATTTTGATATTAAAGAATTTTAAGACTCGGCGGATTTCGCGGTTTTTGCCTTCAATCAAAACTATACGCATTTTGTTTTTGGCTATGCGTTCTGCCGAAAGAGCTTTATAAAAAACGCCTTCGATACGCACTCCTCTTAAAAATTTTTGGAGGATTTCATCGGGATATTCAAAGACGGTTATTACCTCATATTCTTTTTCAATTTCGGAAGAAGGATGCTCAACCTTTGCGGAAAAATCTCCGTCATTTGTAAAAAGAATGGCTCCGCCGGAAAGCATATCCAAGCGGCCTATATTGTAAAGCCTCTCGGTATAGGTATCTTTTAAAAGGGAGGCGGCGATGGATCTATCTTTTTCATCGGCCAATGAACAAACATAGCCTTCGGGTTTATTCAATAGAATATACCGTTTTTCGGCCTCGGGGAAAATTTGTTTTCCGTCAAGACAAATTTTTTCTTTACCCGAAACTTTTGTGCCGAGTTCGGTTATTATTTTGCCGTCAACGCTTACCCTTCCGTTTAAGATGAGATTTTCAGAGGCTCTCCTTGAAGCAACTCCGCAGCGGGCTAAATAAACTTGAAGTCTTATTTCGTCTATCATAAAAACTAAAAGATTTTCTTAATCGAAGGTTCTCTTATCGAGCAAGCTCGAACCGTTCTCTTTCGGTTTCATCAAGTTTAGGCAAGTCGGCAATGCTGTTAAGTCTGAAGATTTTTAAAAATTCCTTTGTGGTACCGAACATTGCAGGCTTCCCGGGAACATCCTTTTTGCCGACTTCTTTTATAAGGTCCTTTTCAATAAGGAGGCGGATCATATTGTCGGCGGAAACTCCGCGGATAGCTTCAATCTCGGCCCTTGTTACCGGCTGGGAATAAGCGATTATAGAAAGGGTTTCCATTGCGGCACGGGAAAGCCGGCCTTCATTTTTTTTGCCGTAGCGGTCTTTTAAATGTTCCCACAAATCTTTTTTCGGCATTATCACCCAGCCGCCCATCATTTTTGCAAGTTCGATTCCGCTTTGGGGAGAAGCATAGGATTCCTGCAAGGCCTTGATGGCATCGCTCACTATTTCGGGCGAAAGCCCTGAAATTTTACAAAGAGCTTCATCGGTTAAAGGGTCTCCTTCCAAATAGAGGATAGCTTCAACCAATGAGATTTCTTTTTCCAAATTATAATTCTGAACCATTATCCTGCTCCCATGGGCGTATTTTTATATCGCCGAACATTCTGTTTTGCCAGATGCTTGCCATTTTAAATTTAACGGCTTCTAAAATTGCCATAAAGGCACAGACCACATCCATTAAATTCCCCTTCCTCACAATCAAATCGGTAAACATACACTCACCTTTTTTTTCCAAAAACTCGTTCATAAGGGTAATCTTCTCGTTTACCGAAACTTCTTCATAAAGATCTAGGATGTGTTCGGCCTTATAATTGGACATTAGCTGAGAAAAGGTTTTTAAAAGATCCCAAGTATCTACCCGCTCCCAAAGTTCTTCTTCTCCAAAAGGCAGGGCATGCTGAATCTTTTTTCTTTCAAAAAACCATTCCGCTTCGCTTTCTTTTTCTTCCATCAACTCGGAAAGTTTTTTATACTTTTGATATTCGATGAGCTTATCAACCAGCTCGGAGCGCGGGTCTTCAATGTCTTCATCATCAACCGAAACTTCAACCGGCAAAAGCATTCTGCTTTTTATATAAATTAAATTCGCAGCCATCGAATAAAAATCGACAAGGTTATCCAAATCGGGTTCAATTGCATAATCAAGGTATTCCAGATATTGCTCGGTTATTTCTGCAATCGGAATATCGTAGATATTTACCTCGTTTTTATTTATCAAAAAAAGAAGAAGATCCAATGGGCCTTCAAAATTATGCACCTTAAATTCCGTATTGGAATAACTTACTTCATGCGTATCAATCTGACTTAAAGCTTGTGTACTCATTATGCCGCTCCTCTTTTATTGTTCGGCATTTTTTTAAAAAACTCAAATTTTTAAAACTTAAAAAAGACTGTCGTCAGCCGGAAGACCTACAGTTTCAGCTTTTTTGGGCTTTGAAGCATCCGAATTTTCTTGAACGGAATCATCGGTTTCATCTTTATTGTCTGTCAGAGCTTCTTCTTTTTTAAGAGCTTCTACGGCCTTTTCTTGGGCTTCTTTTTGTTCTTTTGTTTTTTCGACAAAACTTGAAACATAAGGTCTGCCCGGGAAGAGTTTTTCTCTCAATTCTTTTTCAATCTCCTGAGCTATGTCGATGTTTTCTTCCAAAAATTTAACGGCATTGGGCCTGCCTTGCCCGATTTTATCGTCCCCGTAAGAGTACCATGAGCCGCTCTTGCCTATTATCTCTTGTTTTACGGCAGAATCCAAAAGGCTTCCGTATGGACAAACGCCTTTCCCGAAAAGGATTTCCATTTCTACCTTTCTAAAGGGAGGAGCAACCTTGTTTTTTACAACCTTTACACGAATCTTATTTCCCCAAGCCTCATCTTCGCCCTTACCGAGAGTTTCAACCTTCCGCACATCCAATCGGACGGATGCATAAAATTTAAGGGCATTTCCTCCCGTAGTTGTTTCGGGGCTTCCGAACATAACACCTATCTTCATTCGGATTTGGTTGATAAAGATTATCATACAGTTGGACTTGCCTATAATGGCAGTAAGTTTTCTCAAGGCTTGGCTCATCAAGCGGGCCTGTAAGCCCATGTGAGAGTCTCCCATTTCTCCGGCAATTTCTGCCTGAGGCGTTAGGGCTGCGACCGAGTCAATTACTATTATATCAACTGCTCCGGAGCGTACAAGGCTTTCTGCTATTTCAAGAGCCTGTTCTCCAGTATCGGGTTGTGAAACCCAAAGCTCATCAATGTTTACTCCCAAGGCTTTTGCGTATTGGGGATCCAAGGCATGTTCTGCATCGATAAAGGCGGCTATGCCTCCCTGCTTTTGTGCCTCGGCGACGGCATGAAGAGCTATCGTAGTCTTGCCCGAAGATTCGGGGCCGAATATTTCGATAATTCTGCCGCGGGGATAACCGCCGATTCCCAAAGCTTCATCCAAAAGAATGCTTCCTGAAGGAATAATTTCTATGTTTCCTATAGCGGAATTATTCCCGAGCTTCATCAAAGAGCCTTGCCCGAATTGTTTTTCGATTTGAAGGCGGGCAGCCTCCAGAGCCTTTAACTTATCATCCGGATTTCCAACTGCCGGTACTTCATTTTTTGTTTTTGCCACAATATTCTCCTATAAAAAATTTTTGAAGCAAATATCAATTTGCGAAAAAAGTTTTTTCAAGTAGTTTTGCCTTTG
>ERZ772960.2033-NODE-2033-length-15170-cov-15.052597_pt1 | contig 15170 bp, 7 predicted proteins | sample MGYA00580678_ERZ772960 | MGnify/ENA primary metagenome ERZ772960 (study PRJEB29015, sample SAMEA2737930) | human oral metagenome | biome: human oral; feature: human-associated habitat; material: dental | place: China | collected 2059 ... | reverse complement strand
AAGATGGTACGGTGGACACCTACTTCGGGGTAAAAATACCCGACCCCTTCCGTCCTTTGGAAGCCGATAGAAGTAAAGAAACAGCCGAATGGGTGGCTGCTGAGAACAAAGTAACCAACGAATACTTGGCTAAAATACCATTCCGAGCAAAGCTTTTGCAGCGTTTAAAGGAGGTGGCAGACTATGAAAAGGTGAGCGCTCCCTTCGAAAACAACGGCAAATGGTATGTGTATAAGAATAACGGACTACAGAATCAGAGTGTTCTTTACCAGATGAACGAACTGGGAGGAACACTCCATGAGTTTCTCGATCCCAACAAATTAAGTACCGATGGTACCGTTGCTTTGCAAGATATAAGCTTCTCTAAAGATGGAAAATACATGGCTTACGTAATCTCGCGCAGTGGTAGCGACTGGCAAGAAATATACGTTAAGGACGTAGCAACGGGCAAATTGCTATCCGACCACATAGAATGGGCTAAGTTCGGAGGTGCAAAATGGTGTGGAAATGGCTTCTATTACAGTGCCTACGATGCACCTGAAAAGGGCAAAGAGTATAGTTCAAAGAACGAAATACACAAGATTTACTACCACAAAATAGGTACGCCACAAAGTCAAGATGTGTTGTTTTACCAAAATCCAACCCAACCTTTACGCTTCTATTCGGTATCGCTGAACAAAGAAGAAACCATTATGTTTCTCTACGAAAGTGGGGCAGGCTCTGGCATGAACCTATATGTGCGCGACCTACGAGTACCTAATTCGCAGTTTATACAGATGACTTCCAATATGGATTTGCAGTATAATCCCATTGGAACAGTAGGCGATAACATTTATTTGCTTACTAACGATGGCGCACCAAAGGGGAGAATAATGGTGGCAAACGTGCATAAACCAGGCTTTAAAGACTGGAAAGAACTTGTAGGAGAAACCAAAAACGTGCTCGAAAATGCACAATTCGCCGCCGATAAACTGGTGCTTAGCTATAGCAAAGATGCATCTACACACCTTTATGTTTACTCTTTAGATGGCAAAGAACTTAACGAAATAAAGCTTCCAACCGTAGGACGGGCGAGCTTTAGTGGCGAACGTGGACAAAAAGAATGCTTCTATAGCTTTGCATCGTTCACCGTTCCAGGTGCCATTTACCAGTACGACATGGCACAAAGCAAGAGTTCTGTTTACACCGAACCTAAGGTTAAGTTCAGCCTTAACCAATATACCACAGAGCAAGTGTTCTTTAATAGCAAAGACGGAACACGTGTTCCAATGTTCTTAACCTACCGAAAAGGACTGAAACGAAGCGGAAAGAACCCAGTGTTGATATACGGATATGGTGGCTTTAATGTATCTTTATCGCCCAATTTCTCGTCTATGCGCATACCATTCCTTGAGAATGGCGGTGTATATGTACAGGTAAACCTACGCGGAGGAAGCGAATATGGAGAAGAATGGCATGTTGCTGGTACGAAAATGCAGAAGCAAAACGTGTTCGACGACTTTATTTCGGCTGCCGAATGGCTCGTTTCTAACCACTTTACAAGTAAAGAACACATAGCTATAATGGGGGGAAGCAACGGCGGTTTGCTGGTAGGTGCATGTATGACACAGCGTCCCGACCTCTTCAAAGTGTGCATACCGCAAGTGGGAGTTATGGATATGCTGCGCTATCACAAGTTTACTATAGGCTGGAATTGGGCTCCCGACTATGGAACAAGCGAGGATAGCAAAGCTATGTTCGACTATTTGCGTGCTTATTCGCCCCTCCATAACCTGAAGAAAGGTGTAAGCTATCCTGCAACACTCGTAACAACAGCCGACCACGACGACCGTGTTGTGCCTGCACATTCGTTCAAATTTGCTGCAACTTTGCAGGAATGCCAAGGCGGAACAGCACCTGTTCTTATTCGTATTGATAGTAAAGCAGGGCACGGAAGTGGCAAACCACTGGCTAAACAACTGGAAGAGCAAGCCGACATTTATAGCTTTATAATGTGGAACTTAGGTATGAAGTTTAAATAAAAGCATTAAATAGGTTAGCTAAATATAGCCCATTTAAAATTAGAACCCACCTTTTTGTTTCGCAAAAAGGTGGGTTTTGTTTTTGAATATTGTGTTATTGGCAATCCGTTCGCAACGTGTTCATTATCTGTATGTTACATAATCGCCATTCAAAAGTATGGTTTTTGCATTGCAAAAGTATGGTTTTTGGCGTACAAAAAGGGGGTTTTTGGCGTGCAAAAGTATGGTTTTTGTAATTCGAAAGTATGGTTCTTGTTTTTGTTATGCAATAGTGTGCATAACCAATAATAAGGTTTGTGTATTTCGTTTTTTATACTTACCTTTACAACTTAAACGTAAATTGCAAAGGCATAATGGAAGAACACCTCACTGTTTATAGGGCTTCGGCAGGCTCAGGAAAAACATTTACGCTTGCCGTAGAATACATTTCGCTGTTGGTGAAAGACCCCGAGAACTATCAACACATACTTGCTGTAACCTTCACAAACAAGGCAACGCAAGAAATGAAGATGCGTATACTCTCACAACTATACGGCATTGCCAACTCGTTACAGTCGTCGCAACAGTATTTTAATAAGGTAAAAGAAAAAACAAATATGCCCGATGCCGTGATAAGAAACAATGCACGGGCAGCCCTAACCTTGCTTATTCATCGCTATAACAACTTCCGAATACTCACCATAGATGCTTTCTTCCAACAAGTTTTGCGCAATTTGGCACACGAATTGGGGCAAACAGCCAACCTGAGAGTAGACCTTAACAACGAGGAAATTACCGAAAAGGCTGTAGACCAAATGATAGAAAGTCTGGAAAAAGGGCAACCTGTGCTACAGTGGATAAGCACTTACATAAACAATAGTATAGAAGACGACAACGGTTGGAATATTATTGGAAAGATAAAAACCTTTGGAACAAACATATTTAAAGACTTTTATAAAGCACACGAAGCCAATTTAAAAGAACAACTTAGCAATGCCGACGACTTTAAAGTCTACGAAACTACTTTGAGAAAACGTAGAAACGACATTCGAAAAACATTCAACAGTAAGGCAAGAAGCATTCTAAACGAAATAAAAAATGCCAATCTGGATATACCTTCTAACTATCGTAGCGGACTGTATAAGTATTTAACAGATAGCGCAATAGCACCGCTTACTAACAAACCTCTTAAAGCTGGTGTGCTAAAAGCCAACGAATCGCCACAGAACTGGACCAGTTCCAAATGTGCAAAAGCCGACAAACAACAAATACAAACACTGGCTGCAGAAGTGCTTTCGGCACAACTTAGCGAACTAATTGCCTACAATAACGACAATTGGAACGAGTTTCAGTCTATTCAACTCACCCTTTCGCACCTCTCAGAACTACGACTTTTGCACGCCATAGCCGATGCTGTGGACAACTTAACAAAGGATACTAACCGCTTTATGCTTAGCAATACACAAGCATTGCTTAAAGAATTAATTGCAGATAGCGACACTCCTTTCATATTTGAACGTATTGGTGCACGCCTAAAACACGTAATGATAGACGAGTTTCAGGACACCAGCACCATACAATGGCAGAACTTTCAGGTGCTGTTAGCCAACTGTATGGCACAAGAATTGTCGCAAAACCTAATAGTAGGCGATATAAAACAAAGTGTGTATAGGTGGCGACAAGGCGATTGGGGCATACTAAACAACATTGAAAAGAGCTTTGCTCACCAAAAAATAAGGCTGGAAACGCTCGATTATAACTATCGTTCCGAAAAACGAATAATAGACTTTAACAACGCCTTTTGGGAACAATGTGTTGCTAATACTGCCAAAGAAGTAGCGCAAGATGATGCCGAAAAAGCCGAAATAGTGCAGAAAGCATACGAAGATGTGGCACAAAAAACACATAAAACTACCGAAAATGGATTCGTAAAAATAAGTCTTTATCCAAGCAAAAGTATGAAAGACGCTGTGTTAGAAGAGCTTATAGAAACCATAAAAGGACTGTTTAACAATGGATATGGCGGTAAAAACCAAAGTAAAATAGCCATTCTGGTGCGGTCTAAAAGCAATATTCAAGACATAGTAAACGCACTTTTGCAGAGCTTTGGCAACGAAATTAACATCGTTTCAGACGAGGCTTTTCGCTTAGATGCATCGCTATCGGTAAACATTATAGTGAGTGCTATGCACCTACTTACCCACCCAGACGATATATTAACACGGGGAAAACTGGTGAAACTCTACAATCAGGAAGTGCTAAAAAAGCCATTAACCGACACCGATTTACTGGTTTCTATCAATGGAAGCAACAATATTGACACTAAAAATATAGACAAAAAGGAACGTAGAAAACTGGCTACAGAACAACAAATGGCTAAATTAAACAGCCAATTGCCACCAGAATACGTAGCAAACAGAGAACTTTTGTTGGGTCTTCCTATCGTAGATTTAGTGGATAAACTATTTATGTTGTTCGGCTTAGACCAGTTAGAAGGGCAAAGTTCGTACATTTGTACACTCTACGACACACTAAACGACTTTCTGAAAGACCACACAGCAGACATCGATGACTTTATAAACGAATGGGAAAACAGCCTCTCTTCGAAGACAATACAGAGCGATGAGATAGAAGGAATACGCATTATGACCATTCATAAAAGTAAAGGTTTAGAGTTCGATAATGTCATAATACCTTTCTGTAGCTGGGAAATGGAAAAGAAAGGAACACTCTGGTGCGAAACAAAAAACAAGCCAGCTCCCTACAATAAGCTACCTTTGCTGCCCATAGACTTTAGCAGAGACAAGCTGATAGGCACGGTTTTCGAAGACGATTACAAGGAAGAACACTTCCAAAACATAGTAGACAACCTGAATTTACTATACGTTGCGTTCACAAGAGCATCGAAAAACTTGTTCGTTTTTGGCTTGCGTCAAGGCAAAACAACACTCGATAACATCGCAAAAGGCACTCCACCAGGAAACCGTTCCTATGCTATTGAATTGGCATTAAGGCAGGTTAGCGAACAATTACAAGGCAGTTCGCTTAGCTTTCCCGACGATATTGGTAGCGAAATACATTTCGAATATGGCACATTAGCCCCCGAAACGCACGAGAAAGAACATGCTGTGGCGGACAATCCGTTCCTTATTAAACCCGACAAACACATTGTTAGCATTACCACATACCCACAAGCGGCAACCTTTAAACAGAGCAATAAGAGTATAGAATTTGTGAAAGGAGAAGACGTAGACCCCTCTGACAGAACACGATATATAAAGATTGGTAATGTGTTACACCAACTTTTTTCAACCATTTATACTACTGCCGACATTCCAGCACGGCTCAACGAATTGGAACAACAGGGCATAATATACAACGATGAGATAACTTCGGCACAGCTGCGCACCCGTATTGAAGATGCCATAACCAACCCACAGGTGCAAGAATGGTTCTCTAAAAGGTGGCAACTATATAACGAATGCACCATATTAGAGTATAATAAAGATACTAACGAGGTGGAAGAACATCGTCCAGATAGGGTAATGACCAATGGAAAAGAGTTTGTTGTGGTAGACTTTAAGTTCGGAAAAGAACGCGAAGAATATAAGAAACAAGTGCAACAATATATGGAAATACTTATTCGTATGGGGCATAAAAAGGTGTCAGGATACCTTTGGTATGTAGTAAAAAACAACGTAGTGGAAGTGAATATCTAACCTTAAACTTAGCAAAATGAATACTTTTCTGCAGGCAGTAGCTACCAATTTAATAGAAAAATACGGCAACGACTTAGCCCATAAGGCTATTGTTTTTCCAAACAAACGTGCTGCTTTGTTCCTAAATCAGGAGTTAGCGAAACACGCTAACGGCCCTATTTGGAGCCCATCGTACGTTACTATCTCCGAATTATTCCAGCAACAGTCGAGCTTAACCATAGCCGATCCTATTAAAAGTCTATGTATTCTCTATAAAGTATATATGGAACAAACTGGCAGAAACGAGACTCTTGATGAGTTTTATGGCTGGGGACAGCTGTTGTTAGCCGACTTTGACGACATAGATAAGAATATGGCAGATGCCGAAAAGGTGTTTCGCAACATACGAGACCTGCACGAATTGGACACGATAGACTATCTTTCGGATAGCCAAAAGGCAGAACTCAGTAGGTTTTTTGCCAACTTTACTGGCGATTCGAGCATACTAAAAGACCGCTTTCTAAGACTTTGGAGCAAGCTATACAATATTTATTCGGAGTTTAAAACCAGGTTACGCAAAGAGAATTTGGCTTACGAGGGTATGTTATATCGTGATGTTATAGAGCAAAAACAACTACCTAACCGCTACGATACCTATATTTTTGTGGGCTTCAATGTGCTACAAAAGGTAGAACAAAAACTGTTTTCGGCTCTGAAAAGTGAGGGAAAAGCACGCTTTTATTGGGACTACGACCACTACTATATGGCACAATCTAACGAAGCAGGCGTGTATATTAATAAGTGGTTGCGTGATTTTCCTAACGAATTTGCTGCCGATAACCCTCTCTATACAGGCTTCGAAGCGGCAAAAGAAGTGCGCTACGTGTCGGCACCAACCGAGAATTTGCAAGCTCGTTACGTGTCCGAATGGTTGTTAGAAAACCAACGTTACAAGGCAGGAAGGCATACTGCGGTGGTTATGTGCAACGAAATGCTGTTGCAAACTGTTATACATTGCATTCCACCAGAGGTTGATACGCTCAACGTAACAACGGGTTATCCACTGTCGCAAACACCCATTAGCTCTATGGTTTGGCAACTTATAGCCTTGCAAACCGAAGGTTTTTCGGCACAAGAGGGGGCTTACAGGTTGCAACAATTGGCACATGTGCTACGTCACCCCTATGGAAAATATCTGGGAATAGATGCTAACAACCTGCTTGCAGAACTGCAAACGGAGAAGCAATACTACATTAAAGTGGAACGAACCCGCCTTAAACACGTTGATAAACCAGTGGAAACGTTGGTGGAATGGCTGGTAGAGATGGTTAGAACCATAGCTACTAATGGGGCAGAAAACCACAATCAGCTATTTCAAGAGTCTACTTTCCGAATGTATACCCTGCTTAACAAGCTATTAGAACTAATGAAAGAGGGCGACCTAATGGCAGATTTTGTTATGTTTCGCCGCCTATTCAGTCAGCTAATAGCATCTACTTCCATTCCATTTCATGGCGAACCAGCTCGCGGAGTACAGGTAATGGGAGTGCTGGAAACACGTAATCTCGATTTTGAAAACGTGTTGTTGCTTTCTTGTAACGAGGGAAATATGCCCAAAGGGGTAAGCGATGTGTCGTTCATTCCACACTTTGTGCGAAAAGCATACGGGCTTACCACCATCGATAACAAGGTTTCTGTGTTTAGCTATTACTTCCATAGACTGTTGCAAAGAGCCAAAAACGTAACACTGTTGTATAACAATTCTACCGAAGGAACACGGGTAGGAGAAATGAGTAGGTTTATGTTGCAACTCTTAGTAGAGAGTAAATTAAACATAAAACAATGGGCATTGCAAGCCGGACAAGAGCCGTTGCGCTTGCAAAAACAAGCCATTTGCAAAGATGAAACCGTGTTGAGGAAACTCAATAGCATATCTTATTTCTCGCCAACTGCCATAAACACCTACCAACGATGCCCCGTAATGTTTTATTATAAGTATGTTGCAGAACTATTGGAAAGCAACGACAACGACACAGACGATATAGATGGACGTGTGTTTGGTAATATTTTTCACTGTGCTGCACAGCTTATGTACGAGCAACTTTTACCACGCGAGGTAATTAAAAGCAGCGATATTGAACGACTTTTAAGCACCGGGCGGTCGGTGCAATCGCCTACATCGAGCAACGCAAACGCCACTTTAGACAGCGTTGTGAGCGAAGCTTTTGCCAGAGAACTGTATCTTCAGAAACCTGGAAACACCCACCACCCAAAGCTAAATGGACTGCAAATTATTAAGAAAGAGGTGATTGTGAAGTTCTTGCGACACCTTCTTCAGATAGATTTGCATACATCTCCTATGCGAGTAATACGCCACGAGTTCGACATTTACAAGCGTTTTACAATAAATGTTGGAGGAAAACAGAAAACAATAACGGTAGGCGGGCGTGTAGATAGGTTAGACGAGATAAAGCTGAACACACCCCAAGAGCAACTGAGAGTGGTTGATTATAAAACTGGAAATAAGGTTGCAGGAGAGTTAAAAAAGGTGGAAGATATATTCAATCCGGCAAAAATATTGAACGAAAAGAACGATTATATATTCCAAGCAATACTATATAGCATTATAGAACAGACCGAAGACAACACCAACAACCCCAACCACAAACCAGTAAGTCCGGCATTGCTCTTCGTACAACACGCTAATAGAGAGAACTATTCGCCCGTTGTGGTGCTGGAAGGAGCACCTGTTACGAATGCTGCAACCTACGAAAACGATTTCGAAAACTTCTTAAAAGAGAAGTTGGAAGAACTGTTTAACAGCGAAACATTTATCCCAACAACCAACCAAAAGATATGTGAGAACTGCCCATACAACCAGCTTTGCGGACAAAAATAGCCGAACAAAGAGGTTAAAAATATAGCCGTAATGGTGTTGTTATGGGGGTATGAAAAGAATAGAAATACCACCCTCGTTTTTGAAAATAATTCTAACGAAAAACAAAAACCCCCTTTTTACACGCTAAAAACCCCCTTTTTGCAATGCAAAAAGGGGGGGGTTGGAAGACAAAAAGGGGGTTTTTGCAACGCAAAAATATGGTTGTTGTAATGTGTTAATTATTAGGCGGTTATGCAAGCGTGTTGTTTTTGCAGAACATTAGCGTACGAATGGTTGTGTTACATTGTTTCTTCTGATATTCTTTTAATACCATTCTGTTGAATATTCTGCCAGGTATGTTTAATGAATAGCGTATTTTTGCAACGTTCATTACGTAGGGGTATTTGCCGATTTATCGTGCCCGATTCCACGAAATCCCACGAAATAATGTTGCATATTTCCACTGTTGGTATCGCAATTCGTAACATCTCGCATACCAAAATTAATTGGTTTTGATTGTGATGCGGGTACGATAAATCGCCCCCTACGCCTTTCGGAGTGTTCGCTGCCATACATTTGTGCAAAAAAATATCCGCACGTGGGTGTTCGTTGGTGTATTTTTGCAGCGTTCATTCCGTAGGCGTAGGGGCCGATTTATCGTGCCCGATTCCACGAAATTCCACGAAATAATGTTGTGTATCTCCACTGTTGGTATCGCTATTTATACCATTTTGCATACCAAAACCAATTGGTTTTGATTGTGATGCGGGCACGATAAATCGGCAAATACGCCTTTCGGAGTGTTCGCTGCCATACATTTGTGCAATAAATACCCCGCACGTGGGTGTTCGTTGGTGTATTTTTGCAGCGTTCATTCCGTAGGCGTAGGGGTCGATTTATCGTGCCCGATTCCATGTAATTCCCCGAAATAATGTTGCGTATCTCCACTGTTGGTATCGCAATTCATACCCAATTTTTGTAATTTTTAAATGCTTACAGCACCTTGAATTTGGCAAATTTCAACAGCAATTGTTTCCTTCCTGCATTGCGAAACGTTACGGTTGCTTTGGTGTTTTCGCCACTTCCTTCAATTGCTTCTACCACACCTATACCGAAACGGAGGTGTTCTATGGTTGCACCAACAGATAACTGGCTGGCTGAAACTGTGCCAAATGTTGCAGAAGAACTTGCTGACGACCGCACAGAATTGCCACCAACGCCAGCAGATAGGGTAGACCTTTCAGCTTGTCTGCCACCGTTTGATATGGCTGCCGATAGTCTTTTAAAGTTTCCTCCCTCGCTTATCAGTCGTTGTTTTGTGCGTTCCGATAGCGGATTTACTGCACGTTCGGGCATTCGTGGAGCCGTAATTTTGGGACGAGGGTCAGCCTTAAACTGTGTAGCCACAGGGTTTGCGTTTTGCCATCGGCTATCTTTTGCAGGTTCGTCCCACGGCATACGGTTGCCAATACCACCAAATGGCAGGTTCTCAGCGTCTATATAAGCAGGGTCAATGTCCTTTAAAAAGCGGCTAGGATTATTGAATTGCATAGAACCAAAGTGGTAACGGTTCTTCGCATTGGTGAGATAGCAAAGCTGTTCTGCCCTTGTTATAGCCACATATAGTAGCCGGCGTTCCTCTTCAAGCTCTTTTCGCGAACTGGCAGCTATGGCATTGGGAAATATATTCTCCTCTAATCCCACCACAAACACTACCGGAAACTCCAAACCTTTGGCAGCATGGATAGTCATAAGCGACACTTTCGGGCTGCCATCGTCCGCCTTATCCAAGTCGGAATAGAGTGCAACCTCTTGCAAAAAGTCGGTTAAGAAAGTTTCGTCTTCCCTTCCTTCCTCTCTTCTTTCGTCTACAAAGGCTTGCATTCCTGCCAAAAGTTCTTCCAAATTCTCACGTCTTGCAATGTCGTCGGGCGATGTTCCCTGTGCCAAATCAGCCCAGATGCCACTTTGTTTTATTATTTCTGTTCCCAAAGAGTATGCATCTGTCATTGCCAATTGGCGTATAAAGTTGCTAATAAGCTCTACAAACGCAGTTAGTTTTGTGGTTGTTCCCTTATTAACATCTAAGTTATAGGTTAGCGGATTGGTGATAACGTCCCACAAACTTGCCCCCTTTGCATTGGCACATTCTATTATTTTTTGTAGCGTAGTGCCTCCGATGCCTCGTGTTGGATAGTTTATGATGCGTTTAAATGCCTCTTCGTCGTTCGGGTTAGCCACCAAACGGAAGTAGGCTATAATGTCTTTTATCTCTTTTCGTTGGTAGAACGACGGTCCGCCAAATATCTTATACGGTATTGAAGCCTTACGCAATTCGTCTTCAAAGTTACGAATTTGTGCGTTGGTTCTGTACAAAATGGCAAAGCAATTGTATTGAAATGCTTTTGTGCGGTGTAGTTTTTTAATTTCTTTTACCACCACCATAGCTTCCTCTTTATCGCTGTAGCACGAGTGATAGCTTATTTTTGAGCCTTCGCTTTCCTTAGAATAAACCTCCTTTGGAATTTGTTTTACGTTGTGTTTCATAAGCGAATTGGCTGCTTCTACTATCTTTTGGGTAGACCGATAGTTGCGTTCGAGCTTGAAAACCTGTACATTATCGAACTTTTTTTGGTAGTCTAATATGTTGTCTATGTTGGCTCCTCTAAACGAATAGATGCTTTGATAGTCGTCGCCCACCACGCAAACACGTTGGTGTTTTACGGTTAGTAGTTTAACAATAGCCACTTGTACAGAGTTGGTATCTTGGTATTCGTCTACCAAAATATACTGAAAGCGGTCGGCATACTTATTGCGAATGTCGGCATTTTCGTTGAGAAGGCGAAACGTATTCACCAAAATATCGTCGAAATCCATAGCGTTCGCTTGTCGGCAACGTGCTTGATACACTGTATAAATGCGTGTAACAGCTTGCAGTTTTGTCCCTCTTAAACCACTTTGTCCACCATAGCTACTACCAAAAGCATCGGGACCGATGAGCTGATTCTTAGCCATCGATATAATATTGTGTACTGTAGATGGCTTATAATCCTTATCGTTCAGTCCCAAAGTCTTAATAATCGACTTTAGAAGCGACCGCGAATCGGTTTCATCGTATATGGTAAAGTTGCTGTTATAGCCTATATGTTGTGCCTCTGCCCTAAGAATGCGAGAGAAAACAGAGTGGAATGTACCCATATAAAGCTGACTGGCTTGTTCCTGATTTACCAGTTTTGCAATGCGTTCTTTCATTTCTCGTGCAGCTTTATTGGTGAAAGTGAGTGCTAAAATGCGGTAGGGCAGCACACCATACATTATTAAATAGGCTATTTTATAGGTGAGAACGCGTGTTTTTCCCGAGCCTGCGCCAGCCACAACCAGCGATGGCCCATTGCAATATTCTACTGCTTCGCGTTGATTTTCGTTGAGTTGTGCGAGCAGTTGTTCTATTTTTTCTTGTTTATCCTCTTGCATTTGTGTTGTAATGGTAGCGTTTTCTAATTGTTTAATGGGAAGGCTGGTATGTGTTTCATCTGTGTTTCAATCTGCCTTAACCGCTTTCTCATATACGGTCCTGGTGCTTTCGACGAGAAGCGACGGGGGTTGGGGAGTGTCGCTGCAATAAGTGCACAGTCGGAACGGGTAAGGTTTATGGCATCTACATCGAAGTTTTTCTCTGCACAAGCCTGTACCCCGTATATGCCATCGCCCATTTCTATGGAGTTGAGATATACCTCCATAATGCGTTGTTTGCTCCAAAACATTTCTATAAGAAAGGTGAAATAAGCCTCTAAACCCTTGCGCAGCCACGACCTTCCCTGCCATAAAAACACGTTTTTTGCCGTTTGTTGCGAAATGGTAGACCCACCACGCATACGCTTTTTGCCGTTTAGGTTGTCCTTTGCTGCCTGTTCTATAGCCTGATAGTCGAATCCGTGGTGTGTAAGAAAGCGTTGGTCTTCGCTCGCTATGACGGCAACAGGCATAGAAGGCGACATTTTTTCTATTGGAATCCAGTGGTGATAGAGTTTTATTTTCTCACCATTTCCAATCTGTTCAAAGCATCGCACCAGCATTAAAGGCGTAAAATAAACAGGTATAAAGCGGTATACAATAACGCTTAATATAGTGGATACGAACAGTAAACCCACTATCCATTTAGCAAATTTAATAACTTTCTTTACCATACAATGTACAAAGTTACGAAAAAGAAAGCGGTTTAACAAGAAAACTTTCTGCTGTTTGCTATGGTGTTTGCATAGAAAGTGTTGCACAGTGTTGCTTTCTATGGCTGTTAAGTTTACCATATTTAGTTGTTATTTTCGGCAATATAGGTGTTATAGAATCCCAAACGTGTGTGGCGTTTATAGTGGTGATGGTTTGCTTTAGAGCCGCTTTAACAACTGTGATGTATAGTATTTAAAAACCAAAAACCCCCTTTTTGCATTGCAAAAGTATGGTTTTTGGCGTACAAAAAGTAGGTTTTTGCAATGCAAAAAGTAGGTTTTTGGTAAGGCGTTGTTGTACAAATAGTTACGCAGTGTTATTTTCCTGATGTTCTATTTGTGTTATTGGTGTCGCAAATGCGCCATATTTTGTACATTAAACCCAATTGTTTTTGATTGTGATATGGTGCGATGAATTGGCAAATAAGCCTTTCGGAGTGTTCGTTGGTGTATATTTGCGCACTAAACAGACCGTGCGTGGGTGTTTGCAACCATATATATATAACAGCAAAAAGGTGGATTTTGTTTTTAGATTTTATTGATCTGGATTTTCAATAAAGCCTTTGTATTGTTCTTCTAATCCATTTTCAATGCTGTTGTAAGCCTCCTTCATGGTTTCTTTTTCAAATTCAACGCCCTTTCCTTTTGGTGAAATTGGTTCGTGAATGGTGAGCGAAAGTGGGTGCCAAACAGGGAAATGCCAGTCGCGTGTGCGGGGCATAACATCGAAAGCACCATTAATAGTGATGGGACAAACTGGCAATTGAAGCTCGTCGGCTAGCATAAATGCTCCACGACGGAATACTCCCAGATGCCCTGTAAAGGTGCGTGCGCCTTCTGGAAATACCACAACCGACATACCTTCGCGCAGCGTTTCGCGTGCTTGATCGTAGGTTCGCTTAATTTTACTCGCCCCCGACTTGTCTACAAAAATATGGTGTGCATATTCGCAAGCTATTCCAATGAATGGTATTTTGCGTATGCTCTTCTTCATCATCCACTTAAAATTTCGTCCTAAAAAGCCATAAATGAGGAATATATCGAACGATCCTTGATGGTTAGAAACAAACACATAGCTTTGGTTTTGGTGCAAATGTTCGCGTCCTTCTACCTTTACAGGCAGCAAAAGGGCACGAATAGTGAACTTTCCCCATAGTCGTCCGGGGTGATAACCCCAGAAATGGCCGTTGCCTAAGCGGCAGCCTATGGCTGTAACCGTTGCTGTTATAATGGAAGCAACCAGGAAAAGCGGAAGGAAAACAAACAGCACGTATATCCGATAGAGCAGTGTGAGCAACGTGCCAACAATAGTTTTGTGTCCAGTTTGTGTAGTTTTTTTGTTGTAGTTTTGTTGCATAGTGTTTGTAAGATGTTGCTTATTATGTTGTTTTAGCCTTAAGTGTGATAACCACAATCTCGTTTGGCATATTCACACGGAAGGGTGCAAAGCCTCCCAAACCATCGGTAACGTTTAGAAAATGGTTGCCACTGCGATACACACCATAGTCGTTTTCCTCTCTAATTTCGGTTGGTCGAAATCCAAAAAACTGCATTTGTCCGCCGTGTGTATGTCCACACAGTGTTATTTGCGCTATGTTTTTAGGCAGTATATGGCGTCTCCATGCCGATGGATCGTGCTGAAGCATAATAACGAAAGCCCCTTTGGCAACCCCTTGAAGTGCTTTTTGGTAGTTGGCTTTTTGTGGAAATGGCGGCTTACCATCGTTCTCTGTGCCTGCAATAACAATGCTATCGTTGCCCCGTTTTATGGTTATGTGGTTGTTTTCTAACAAGTTCCACCCTAATTTATGGCGTACAATGTTAGCAAAATCGTTATTTTGTTGTTCAGCCTCCTTAGGGTTTAGTTTTACATATTCGGTATAATCGTGATTTCCACGCACCGCAATGGCATTCTTCATACTGGTTTTCAGGAGGTTTGTAAAGGGCAGAATTTCGCTTGGACGCATATTTTGGAGGTCTCCCGTAAACACTATTAGGTTGGCGTTCTGGTGTTTTATGCTGTCCATTTCGTGTTCCAGAATAAACCGTCGCCACCCATTGAAAGTGCCAATGTGCATATCTGATACCTGAACAATGCGGTATCCATCGAAGTTTTTGGGTAAATTGCTTACATTAAGGGTGATATGGCGCACCCGAATTTGGGAAAAACCGAATGTAAGACCGTACACATATACCACGAAAGCGGCAATTGCAGCCACCACTCCCACGTAATGGCCGTAGTTTCTGCGTGTTTTTACAATGGTTTTGCACACCAATGAACCAACGAGCGAGCATATACCAAAGATGGTTTTGGGTGCTACGAAAGCGCCTAAAAGGAATAAATAGGTGTTAAGCCACGTAAGATTAG
>ERZ772960.2032-NODE-2032-length-15173-cov-6.159876_pt1 | contig 15173 bp, 13 predicted proteins | sample MGYA00580678_ERZ772960 | MGnify/ENA primary metagenome ERZ772960 (study PRJEB29015, sample SAMEA2737930) | human oral metagenome | biome: human oral; feature: human-associated habitat; material: dental | place: China | collected 2059 ... | reverse complement strand
CCGCATTGCTCGGATTTGCGCGCTCTTGCATAAATTATCCTCTGCCTTTATAATTTTATACAATAATTTGACGGTGATGATCGGAGAGCGGGTGTTGGAGGGTTGTGGATAGCGCTTATACGATAGTCGTGCCTGACGCCGATGTTTTGTCCTGCGTCTGCGGTACGAACGACAGCAATTTGAAACTCATCGAAGAGCATTTGGGCGTGCCGGTGTTTACGCGGGGGAACGAGCTTTCCGTAGATGAAGAGGATCCTGTCGTCCGCGAAAAATTCCGCTTTATTATCGACAGGATTCTCGACGAAATAGAAAGCGGCGACGAAGACGGTAAAAACATCATCGCGTCCGTTTTAAATACGCAGCCGCACCTCGATATTTCGCGCTGTGCGATTTCGATCCCCGGAGGTTTCAGGAAAATCTATCCGCGTTCGGATAATCAGGCGCGCTATATCGATATGCTCCGCTCGTTCGACATGGTAATCTGTACGGGAGCCGCGGGCAGCGGCAAAACCTTTCTCGCGGTCGCCGAAGCGCTGAAAATGCTTCTTTCCCACAATACATCGAAACTCGTCGTGACGCGTCCCGTCGTTGAAGCCGGAGAAAGCCTCGGCTATCTGCCCGGCGATTTGGAACAAAAGCTCAATCCCTATCTGCGTCCGTTTTACGACGCTATGGAATTCCTCATACCGCGCGAAACGGTGAGGCGCCTTATCGAATCGGGTGCTGTCGAAACGGCGCCGCTTGCGTATATGCGCGGGCGGACGCTCGATGGGAGCGTGGTCATCCTCGATGAAGCGCAAAACACGACTCGTGAACAGATGAAGATGTTTTTGACGCGCATGGGCGAAAACACGAAAGTGTTTGTAACCGGCGACATCACGCAGATCGATCTGCCGCGCCGCACGGAAAGCGGGCTCGTTCACGCGCTCGGGTTATTAAAATCGATTCCGGAAATCGGAACGATGAAGCTGACGGCGGACGACGTGATCCGTGCACAGCTCGTAAAAAAGATTGTAAAGGCGTATGAAGATGAAAAAAGACAATGACGATCGCGGTTTCGCGGCGGTATGTACCGAATATATTAAAAAGCATTGGCGCGTTATCCTTTTGATCGTCGCCGGCTATATCGCCGTTTCCGCTCTCAATTTCGTAAACATTGCAACGAGCCAGACGATCGCGTCGTTTTCGCTCGACGATTTTGAAATAGGGCAGATCGCCGACCGCGATATCATAGCCCCTCGAAATATTTCGGCGACGTTCGATAACCCTATCGTGATTCAAAAAGGCGAGCGGATCATCCACAAGGGGTTTGCGATCGAGCAGGAAAATTACGACAAACTCCGAAAGCTCGCCGAATCGCCCGCATATTTCGATTACCGCAAATTCCTCAACAACGAATTGTTTTTGCTTGTGCTCGGCGTCGTGTGGTTTTTGCTGTTCGCCTTCCTTCCGTTCGGCAGAAAAATCCTTTTAAACGAACTGGTGCTGCAAGTCGTCTTTTTCCTGCTCATCTATGCCGCCGCCGCGTTTGCGCTTAAAACGGCTTCCTTTTCCTCACCGTACATGCTGCCGGTGATCATCCCGTCGACATTCTGTACGCTGCTCGTTGCGATTTTGTACGGCCAGCTTCCTTCGGTGCTGTTTTGCGTTCTCGCCGCATTCGGCGTATACAATGCCGCCGGCTGGGCGCTCATTCCGTTTTTGTACACGATACTTTCATGTCTTGCGGCGGCGAATATCGTGCGGAGGATCGAGCGGCGGATCGATATGGTCGTCGCGTCTCTTTTGCTTGCCCTCATCGATATCGTGTGCATGATCGTGCTCATCGTCATCGATAACGAAAGCTTTCAGCAAATGCCGGTCGCTCTCGCGGGCGCCGCGTTCAACGGATTTATCTCCGGCATTCTCGCGCTCGGTTTTTTGACTCCGCTTGAATTGCTGTTGAATACCGCATCGGTATTCCGCCTCATGGATTTAAGCGATCTCAACAATCCGACGATGCGCCGGCTCATGCTCAGCGCGAGCGGCACCTATACGCATTCGCTCATGGTCGCGCAGCTTGCCGAAAGCGCGTGCCGCGAAATCGGTGCAAATTCGCTTGTCGCCCGCGTCGGCGCGTATTATCACGACATCGGCAAAATGGATCAAAGCGAATACTTCGTCGAAAACCAAACGGGCACGAATAAGCACGACGATATCAATCCTTCCCTTTCCGTTGCCGTCATCAAAAGCCATGTAAAGCGCGGCGTCGAAAAAGCGCACCAACTGCACTTGCCGCAGCAGATCATCGACATCATCGCAGAGCATCACGGAAACAGCGTCATTTCATATTTTTACAATGCGGCAAAAGAAAAGGATCCGAACGTCAGCCCCGAAGAATTCCGTTATACCGGTACTCCTCCGACGACCCGTGAAAGCGCCGTCGTCATGCTCGCCGATACCGTTGAAGCCGCATGCCGCACACTTGAAAACCCGTCCGCGTCGCGCCTCGATAAATTCATTCAAACGCTGTTCAACGCCAAAGTCGAGCACGGTCAGCTCGACAACTGCGATTTGACGTTCCGCGATATGGCAAAGATAAAGGGCGCTTTCGTTCAACTGCTCGCAGGCTACTATCACAACAGAATCGAATACCCGAATCAAAAAAATCCCGACGACGATAAAAATGACGGCAGAGAAAACAAAACTTCCGCCGGAAAGGACGATAAAAAAGGGGACGATAAGATAAACGATAAAAAAGAAGAAAAAAAGCAAGGTGATAAAAAGGATGAAAAAAAGCCGGGCGATAAGAACGACGATAAAAAATCGGATGCGGGAAAATCGAATGGCTGACAGGATCGCCGTGTCCCTTTCCGAAAATACCGCGCTTCCGTCATGGTTTGAAAACGTCGCACCCTTTACGCAAAAGGCGCTCGATGTGCTCGGTTTTTCAGGGGAGGAGATTTCGATTTTGCTGTGCGACGATGCGTATATGTCGTTTCTCAACAAAACGTACCGCGGCATCGAAGGAGCGACCGATGTGCTTTCGTTTGAAAACGGCGCTTCATATATCGACGAGGAAGGCGTGACGTGGAAGTGCGTGGGCGATATCGCGATCAGTCTCGACACGCTTTCGAAAAATGCGGCCGCGTTCGAGACGGATGAAGACTCTGAGCTCAAGCGTCTCATCGTACACGGTCTTTTGCATTTAAACGGATACGATCACGGAAAAGAGCATATCGAAGCGGGTAAAGCTCCCGAATGCGATATGCTCGTCATACAGGAACAGGCGCTTGCGAAATTGTGCGGCGAAAAAATAATCGGGAACTTCTGAACACTTCGGTTGTTAGAGGTTCTTTGAAAATGCGGTAAGGTGGTATATGGGATTATTCGGTTTAGGACACAAAAAGGAAGAAGCGGCTTCCGACGCGGAAGCGGTCAGTCCCGAACAGCAGGAAATTATCAATGAAGAAAAGCGGAGCATGATACGCGGCATCGAAGATCTGTCGCACACGACGGTAAAGGAAGTGATGATTCCGCGCATCGACGTCGATTTTATTTCCGTCGATACCGAACTCGACGAGCTCATGGAAAAAATTGCCAAAAGCGGTCACTCGCGCATTCCGGTCTACAGCGAGTCCATCGACAATGTCGTCGGCATACTCTACGTCAAAGATTTGATTCACATTTTCGCTTCTCACGAAACGGTCGATCTCGAAAAGATCCTTCGCAAAGCGTATTTTATTCCCGAATCGAAGCGTATCGATTCGCTCCTTCGCGAGTTTAAACGTCGGCACCTGCACATCGCGATCGCGATCGACGAGTACGGCGGCATTTCCGGCATCGTCACGATGGAAGATATCATCGAAGAGATCGTCGGCGACATTCAGGACGAGTTCGACAACGAGCGGGAAGATATCATTACGCTCGGAAACAATATTTGGCTGTGCGATGCGCGTATCGATTTGGACGATTTGAACGAAACGATAGGCGCGGAGTTTCCGACGGAAGACTTCGATACGCTCGGCGGCTTTGTATTCGATTTGCTCGGAAAGATTCCGGTAAAATACGAAAAGACGTCGTGGGGCGGATTCGATTTTATCGTACAGGATATGGAAGGGCACCGCATCAATATGATAAAAGTGATACGGAAAAGCGGGGATGAAAACGAGGATGACAAATAATATGACAGATAAGCGGAATGCGGGTAAAAACCGCTTTTCCCGTTTTCACATATCGATGAAGTGCGTCATCGATCCGGCTGCGCAAAAAAAACGACAAACCGTTTTCTGTGCGCTGTGTCTTCTCCTTTTGACGTTTCCGCTTTTTGCTTCTCCTCCGACGGCTGCCGAATTGTATTCGCGCGGCGTCGAACGGCAGAGAGGCGAAGAGTGGTACGAAGCGACGGAACTTTTTTTGGAAGCCGTGCGCATAAATCCCGCTTACGCAGATGCGTGGTTCCGCCTCGCCGAGTGTGCGTATCAGCTCGGCCAATACGACACGGCGCTCGGCTATCTTTCGTCCGCCGAAAAATATGCGCGGAACAGCACGACCGCGCAAAATCTTCGGGGTATGTGTCAAATCGCGCTCGGAAATTTTTCCGAAGCGCGGCGTATATTCGAGCGAATATTGGCGCAGTATCCGAACGACGTCAACGCGAGATTCGGCATGGCCGAGCTCGATCTTTTCAGCGGAAAAATTTCCGCCGCCGAAGGAAAATACGCCGAAGCGCTCGAGCGAGATCCGTCGAATCGCAAAGCGCTTTTGAGTCTCGCCTTCATTTCAGCCGAGCGGGGAAACAGCTCCGCCGCCTCCGGTTATATGTCGCAGGCGCTGCGCTGCTATTCGGGCGAAGCGGAAGTGCACTATATGAACGCAAAGCTTGCCGCTATGCAGGGTAAGCTTTCAGCCGCCGAGCGGGCGGCTCGCACGGCGGTTGAAATAAACGGCCGTTACGACAAAGCGTACGAGCTGCTCGCTTCGATATTGTATTCGGAAAAAAAATATGCCGATGCGATCGACGTTTCGGATTTCAGAATAACGAGGTCGAGAAACGCGGGCGGCGCGTGGTATTTAAAAGGCCTCTCCCGGTATCGCGAGGGAAATACGGCGGCCGCGATCGCAACGTGGACGACGGGGCTTTCGGTCGATCCCTTCGACGAAGTGATGCGCGCGGCACTCGAACTCGAGGTCAATAAAACCGTCCCGATCGAAGATGCGCGGAGAAAGGAATGGTCGAAGTGGCACATAAAAAATGCGGGTGAATATATGAAGCGCTTCGACGGTACGGGTGCAAGTTACGAGTACCAGCGGGCGCTGAAGGTAAACCCGACGGATACCGCCGCGCGCAGAGCCTTTGCCGAAATGCTCGACATAAACGGTTTGCACGAACTCTGCCTCGAACAGCTTAAATTCGTACAGGATAACCGCGATCCCCTTTCAAGCGTTTCTTCGGAAGCGCGCCGTACGAGCGAAAGGCGCTTGGACGACACCGTCGAAGCTTACGATTCGCTTTTACAGGATTCGCTTGCAAAGCGGTGGAACATCGAACCTTTTTACCTCGATAAAATACGCTGGCATATCGGCCTGTACCATGAGCAAAATACCGCGCAGTTCGTTCACGCGGATTTTCCGATGATCACCGCCCGGTTCGCCGCCGATATGTTTTCGGGTGTTTCCGTCACTTTCGTGCGCGCGAGATCCGCTCCCGTTTCGGGTTTCGGGGAAGCGTATCGAAAAGCGCAAAGCGCGGGCGAAGATTATTTTATTATGCTTTCGTTCGACGAAGGCGAACGCGACATCGTTCTCGATGCGACGATGTATTCCGGCCGTACGGGATCGGCAGTCCGCCGCATGTCCTTTTACGGTACCGGAAGCGGTCGCTATACGAACGTGCTGCGCAGGTTTCGATCCGCAGTTCTTGCAAGTTTGCCCGTCCGCGGAAAAATCCTCGACAGAAGCGGGACGAATTTCCTGATCGATGTCGGACGATCGGAACTGCTGCAAAAAGGCGCGGTGTTCGCCGTCGTGCCGAAGGGCGCGCTCAAAACGGCGGATTCGAATATCGGATTGACGTATGCCGACAGGGACGTGCTCGGTACGCTTACGATCACCGAAGCGGGAGAAGAAGTGTCTGAAGGCGAGTTCGTAAAGAGCGGATTTTACGATCGGGTAAATACGGGCGATGAAGTTGTTCTTGTTTCAATGCCGGATAAAGCTGCGGAAAGCAAATCGGGAAACGCTTCCCGCGTCGTCGATAACGCCCCTGCCGCCCGTGCGAGGGGGGGTGCCGTATCGGAAAAGCCGAAAGCGATTTCCGCGAACGATTTGGGCGAACGGCGGAATCCCGCACTCGTCGATATCATCCGCAGCATTTATTAATTATTAATTTTTCGGCAGCTGCATGAAGTCGAGGGACGAATCGATCCATTTTTTTGCGAGGGCGGGGTAGTCGCCGATTACATATAAAAACGCGTTGACCGCATCGGCGTAGTTTCCGCTGAAGTAATACGATTCGCCCAAATAAAAACGCGCTCGGGACGTAACCGCTTCGTTCCTGTTCGTCGCAAGCAGACGCAAAAGTTCGGTTTCGGCATCCTTGTATTTCCGTTTGATAAACGTCGTTTTCAAAACGTCGAACAAAAGGTAATCGTCGCCTCCGTCGGGCGAAATCAAATCCTCTTCGAACACATAGGGCAAAAGCGGCGTACGTGCGGTTTCCGCGGAACCTGCGAGAAGGCGCGCCTGCATAAGCGCATTTTTGCTCATAGCCGTCCGTTTGTTTTCGTTTACGCTTTCGATTAAATCGATGTAGGGAAGCGGCGTTTCGCGCATGACGCCTTCGGGGTAGAGCTTTTCCCGTGCGGATGCGCTCGTATCCTTTGCGGCATTTTTTCGGGGAATCCGAGCGTGCACGCCGTTTACCGTTGCGTTTACCGAGGGAATGACGATATCGTAGCGCCCTTTTTCCGTAACGGCGACGACGGTGTAATAATAATCTTTATAATCGGGAACGTTGTCGATAAACGACGCGCTGTCTTTTACAAGCTCCGCGACGGGTACGAGGGACGCTATCTGCGAAAAAGAGGCGGCCGGCTCTTCCGTTCGGAATACGACGAGAGAAGTGACGGCGGGTTCGGGATTTTCAGGCGGCGTCCACGTCACGGAAATGCGCTTTGCCGATCCGGCTTCGGCTTTTATCCCGGTGACGATGGGGCGCTCCGATGCAAAAGCGGCGAAAGATACGGATATAAAGACTGCCGTGATGACAATCGGTCGAAAGCGTTTCATGAGATTATGATAGCGCGAAACGGCGCGAAAATCAATTCTCGCGCGTCCGTTTGACATAATTCGCTCTTTCTTTTATGCTTATGCGATATGTTCGTGTCGGTTGTTCTCGATCCGGGCGGAGTCGATACGGCTCAGTCGCTCGCTTCGGTGCTCGCTCATTACGGATTTCACAAAGTGCAGCGCGCATGCTGGGAAAGCGCCGACGTCGGCGTTTTGCAGCTTTCGCAGCTCAAGCGTGAAATCGACCGCGTGACGAATTACTACGACACGGTTCGCATGTATCAGTATCCCGTGCGCGGTATGTTTTCCATAACCGAACTCCATCGTAAAAAATGGAGGAGATGCGTTTTGAAAGCGGACGATGCGGAAAACGAAGGCGGTATAAATCCGTCGAAGGAACATGTCTGAAAATTGTAATTTCAAAAAGCGATATTATTAATCCGGATACCGGTTATTGATTTTGAATGGTGCCGCTTGTTGATATGAAATGCGATTATTAATTTTGGAGTGTCTATATGATAGAAGATTTAAAAATGCCCGTTTCCGCCCTTCGCGAAGATATTATGAATGTTTGGGGGCGTCTTTGACGCTGCGAGTATAGATAAAAAGATCGCCGAAAAAGAAGCGTTCACCGCATCTCCCGGCTTTTGGGACGACAGCGAAAAAGCCGGCGTCGTCATGAACGAAATCAAACGCTTGAAAAACCGCGTCGAGCCGTGGCGCGCTTTATTGAAAAAACAGGACGATTTGGAAGCGATGCTGGAGCTCGCCGAAGAAAGCGGCGGTGCGGATGAAGAAGCGGAAGTCGAGCAGATGTATGAAGAGACAAAAGCCGAATTCGAAAAGCTTAACATCTTGAATCTGCTTTCAGGCGAAGTCGATCCGAACGACGCTTTCCTTTCGATCCACGCGGGAGCCGGAGGAACGGAAGCGGAAGACTGGACTTTTATGCTGAGCCGCATGTATACGAGGTGGGCGGAGCGGCACGGATTTAAAATCGAAATCGTCGATCAGGAAGAAGCGGAAGGCGGACTGAAATCCGTTACGATGCAGATTTCCGGAGATTATGCGTACGGTTATTTGAAATGCGAAGCGGGAATCCATCGGCTCGTGCGTATCAGCCCCTTTGACGCGAACGCGAGAAGGCATACCTCTTTTTCTTCGGTGTACGTGTATCCCGTTCTCGACGATACGATCGAAGTGAATATCCGGCCGGAAGACCTCCGCGTGGACACATACCGCGCGGGCGGCAAGGGCGGACAGCACGTCAATAAAACCGAATCGGCAGTGCGCTTTACGCATATTCCGACGGGCATCGTCGTCGCGTGTCAAAGCGAACGCAGTCAGCTTATGAACCGCGAAATCGCGATGAATATTCTGCGCTCGCGTTTGTATGAGTATTACCGCGAACAAAGAGAAAAAGAGAATTCCAAATACAGCGGAGAAAAAAAAGACATATCGTGGGGCAATCAAATCCGCTCCTATGTGTTCCAGCCGTACACGATGGTCAAAGATCACCGTACGAAGTGCGAGTCGGGCAATATCCAGGCGGTTATGGACGGCGACATCGATCAGTTTATGGACGCATTTCTCATTGCCCGGTGGAAAGGTCTTCCGATGGAAGGCGGCGGAGACGATGACGAAGAAGTGTAAATATTTGATTTCGAGTTTTCCAAAGATCGAATTTTTCCGACCGTTTCGCCGTTCAAGCGTTAAATTTTTTTTCTGCGGCTTTATTTATCTTTTCTGTCTGATTTCGATTGCGCCCGCCGCCGATACGTCCGCACGTTTCGATTGGGTTATCGGAGCTGAAAAATTTACATTTGCAAATAAAAAAGACGTCTCTCCGTCCGACGATGCTGCTTCCCGTACCGTTCCTTCTCTCATACTCGAACAGCTTGCGGAAAACCTCGAGCGTGTGCCGACGGCGGAAGAACGGCTCGACCGAAGCGAATATGCGCTTTCGAAAAGCAGAACGGATCTCTTTTTACAGCTTTCGCGGGAAGTGCAAGTGCGGGATTCTCTCCTGCTCGGCAATCATACCGAAAAGCAGCTTGCAGCGAAAGTGCGGGAGGCGGAAAAAAAAATTGCGGAATTGAAAATAAAAATCGAAGAAAATCTTATCGAAGAGGAAAGTCAACGCGAAAAAGCCGCTCCCGATATGGAACGCGAAAAGCGGAGAAAGGAAAACATCGAAGCGGGCGCGGTCGTGGAAGAAAAAAGACCCGATGCGGAGCGCAGCGACAGAGAGCGATTTATTAATTTATTTCGCCGCGATGAGAATGAAGCGCCTGCAAGCGAGCGCGTGAGTTTGTATAAAGACGATTTTTCCGTACTTTTCGATGCGGGAGAAGAGGCGAAAAAAACGGGGTATGAAAGCCGCTCGTTCGAAAACGCCGTTGTCGCCGCAAAGATCAACGCGCTTTTAACCGGTACGATGACTTCTTACGGAGGCTATGTTTCCGTAAGCGTGTCGCTCATCGTCTATCCGGGCGCGAAAGTTATCGGTACCGTAACCGATGTCGGAAGTTTGTCCGACATTCGCTCCCTTGCCGTGCGTATTGCCAGACGCCTTACGCCTGAAATAACGAACGGCATGCCCGTGGAATTGCTTTTTACGGTTTCGCCGCCGGAAGCGGCCGAACACATTACGATCAGCGTCGACGATATCGTGTACCGGGAAATCCCCGACCGCCTTGTCGTGCAGGCGGGGGTGCATTCCGTTTTGTTTTCCGCCCCCGGTTTTAAACAGGCGGGCACATCCTATGCGTTTCGAGGGGCGAGGACTTTTGCGATTTCCGCCGAACTCGTACCTGATAATCCGTCGGCGCTTTTTATCCGTTTAAAAAAACCGATCGTCGGGACGCTCTTTGCAAACGGATCGGAAGCGGGTAAAACGGACGAAGAAAATATTCCGTTGAAATTGACAATCAATAACGAACCCGTACTCGGTCAGTTTATCACGGAAGACGGATCGGCAGCTCCGTTTTATATCGCCTATCGAATGCTCAAAGAAAACGCTTCGCTTGCTTTCCGCGCCGAACCCTTTGACCGAAGCAAATATATCGATACGAGGCGGCGCCGGTTGTATACGTCGTACAGCGTGCTCATCACATCGCTTTTGGCGACATTTTATACCTACGGCAATTTTTATGCGCAAAACGCCGCGTATGCAAAAGGCTATATCGATATCGGAAACGTAAAAGGATGGCAAACCGCTTCTCAAGCTTGTGTCGGCGTATCGGTCGGATGCGGTGCGTGGTTTATATACGAGCTCGTGCGGTACTTTATTGCCGCGGACAAAGTGCTTCCCGCCCGCGCCGTAAAAGACGGCAAAATTGACGATGCGGGAGATGCCGAGTCGATTTCGATCGGAAGATAACGGAGATACGATAAAAAGCGCCGTCTGAAATATCGCCGTCGCTAAAGTCCGGAGACGAAAAACGCTGAAGCGTTTTTCTATATTATGGGAGACACTCGCGATTTCTGCGCATTGCTCGAAATCGCAGCGTTCTTATCTCGAGTTTGCAAGGATGTTTGCGGAAGTTATGTGTACGTATCATTTTGATGAAAATCGAATGAATACGATACAGTATAGTTTCGCAAACTCGATTATTGAACGTGTGCGCTTTTGCGCACGACTAAAAACTTTTTCGGATGTTGATTCGAAGTCCGCGCAAGCGGACATGTAGAATCGGCTCTTTGTAGAACGAGCCGCAGGCTCTAACATCCTGCAAAAGTTTTTATGGGAGCGTTTATGAAAAACAACAAAAAAAGGCGTATACCTTTAAGAGGAGCGGCGCTCATCACGGCCGCGTTTTTGTTCGCCGGCTTCGTACTGGGCTGTACGAACGGCAGCGATTCGGGCGGGAATACGCCCATGCACAAGGTAATTTTCAGCGTGGAAGGCTCGCCTGCGAACGGTACGCTCGAAGCGAAAGTTGACGGCAAAAAAATCACTTCGGGCGACTCGGTGGAAGAGGGTAAAACGGTTGAGTTTACCGCTACGCCCGAAAACGCCGCAACGCACGATGTGGACTTTTGGACGATAAGCGAAGGCGGGTTTGATGCGGGAACCGGAGTAAACGGCAGCACGAGCGCTCGTATAAAGGTAAAACAGCCGGTAACCGTAACGGTATGCTTTAAGCTTAAAAGCGCGCAGTTCTCTAAATGGCCGGTCATATTCGGCGCAAGCGGCGCGGGCGGTACGCTCGAGGCGAAAGTTGACGGTCAAAAAATCACTTCGGTCGCCTTGGTGGAAAGCGGCAAAACGGTTGAGTTTACCGCAACGCCCGACGCAGACTACAAAGTGCTGAAATGGACGGTTACGCCGAACGCTGCACTGCAGGCAGGCGGAACCGAAGGGGCGAGCACTGCAACGGTAAAAATCACTGCAACGACAGAGGTGCATGTAACATTCAAGTTTATCGATAAAACCGATCACACCTATACGAAAGACATACCTCCCTTTACGATGAAATACATTGCCGCCGTAACGGACGGCTGGGTTGGAGATGAAGGGGAGCCCAATAACAAACCGCACAAGGTAAGCCTTTCCGCATACCGGATAGGTGAGACGGAAGTAACGCAGGAGCTGTGGCAAGCGGTGATGGGCAATAAACCGAGTTTTTTTGATAATAATGGAACTAAGGAGAAATGGCATACTCACTTTGATACAAGTCCTGATGCCGGTGAAAAACAGGAAAAACGGCCTGTAGAGCAGGTAAGCTGGTATGACTGTATAGCGTTCTGCAATAAGCTGAGCTTAAAACTTAAGCTGGAGCCGTGTTATACGGTAACGGTTGGCGGAAAACCGATAGATTTTTCAAAGCTTACAGTCGGCGACATACCTACAGAGCATGATCGGGCTTGGAGCAGTGCCGTATTGGATATGAGCAAAAACGGCTTCCGCTTGCCGACCGAAGCGGAATGGGAATGGGCAGCCAAAGGCGGCAAAAATGACAAGTGGGCGGGAACGAACAGCGAAAGCAAGCTTAAAAGCTATGCGTGGTTGTGGTCCACACCTTCCAATAGCAAAACCCACGAAGTAAAGAAAAAACTGCCGAACGGTTACGGCTTATACGACATGAACGGCAACGTATCCGAATGGTGCTGGGACTTTTCCACAACATTACCGGATCCGGTACCGAAGGACTATGCCGGACCGGGAGCCGACTATTATCTGGATCCATCCGTCGTCCGCGGCGGAGGCTTTAACACTGATGCGCGCGCCGCCACTTGCGGCTATCGGGGGCTTGGAAATCAAGCCGAGAAAAAAGAAATTAGTTGTGGCTTGCGGCTGGTATCGCGTCCGTGATAAAAGCTGGGGCTGTCCAAAAACTTCAGTTTTTGGACAGCTTCCTTGATTTTATGTGCGACGTTTAAAATTAAGTCATTATAATATAAAGACTTAATTTTAAACTCGACAGGCTGTCGAGAAAGTAACCGACTTTTGAGACAGCCCCATAGTACATGAAGGAACCTGTCCGAAAACTTCGGTTTTCGGACAGGCTCATGCTTGGAACCGTCGCCGTCCGTACATACTCATTACAAATTACCGATTTTCAAGCCTTCGCGCTTTTAGAGCGAGCGCCGTTACATAGGTACGCTTCATGCACACCGAGATAAAGACCGGAAAAAGCGTTATTATCATGCGTATGCCTTTTTTTCCGCGCCTCGCTTTCCACGCGCGAAAAACCGCCTGCCACACGGCGAATACTTCGGGGATGAGCACGATTAAAAGCGACAAGGATTCCGAAAAAAGCAGCCGGCGGTATTCCGTTTTTTTCCGAAAGATACGCACGACACCTCTTTCGATCGATTCGACGGCTTCTCTGAGTTCGAGGGGACTGGTCGTGCGGTAGACCGCGTTTGCGATTAAAAAGGCGAGGGCGAGGCGGCACAAAATGACGATGTCGCGTTCGGAAGGGATGAACGGAAGCGGAAAGGGAGCGTGAGCGAAAAGGGCGGATACTATCGACGAACTGTAGAGTATAAGCGCGTAATACACAAGGGGCTTCAGCGATGAAAGGATTTCTTTCATCGGAAAGCGGATGGCAGGGGAAAGCGCAAAAAAAAGTGCGATGCAGGCGAGTGCGGCGTTTCGGGGCAAGATGAAAACGAAGGTGCCGAGCACAAAAAGCGAAACGAGTTTTATGCGGGCATCGCATTTGTGCAAAAAAGACGAACCGCTTCGGTAGCCGAAAAGTCTTACCATTCGAGATCCCGAAGATTTTTATAGGAAGCGAGCGGATTTTTGATATCCCAAGCTTCGAGCTTTTGCTCCAATCCTTCGGAGGGTTCTCCGTCGAATACTTTTTTTCCGCGGTAGAGCACAATAAAACGGTTACAAAGCGCAAGCGATTTTTCGAGTTCGTGCGTGAGGATGATGATCGTCACTCCTTTTTTTTTCAGCAGTTTGATAAGCGCGTTTACGTGCCGCACGCCCGAATAATCGAGGTTCGCATAGGGTTCGTCGAATATGACGAGCGGCATATCGAGCGCTATGATGCCCGCGACGGCGAGCCGTCTTTTTTCACCGCCCGACAAAAATCGCGCGCTCGATCTTTCTTTTCCCGCAAGACCGACTTCGGCGAGCACGTCGAGCGCTTTTCGTTCGGCTTCCCGTTTTTTTAACCCGATATTTTTTAAGCCGAACAGCACGTCTTCGATCGGCGTCTCTCCCAAAAGCTGCATTTCGGCTTCCTGAAATACAAGTCCGCACTGCGCCGCTTTTCCGCCGCATACGAGTTTTACCGTACCGGAATCGGCTTTGTCGAGGGAAGCGATGATCGACATGAGCACGCTTTTTCCCGAACCGTTCGCTCCCGCGATGAGGGCGGTATCTCCTTCGCAAAGCGAAAACGACACTTCCGAAAGCGCGGTAAACCTTTGATCCCCCTCATACGAGGGGAAGGTTTTCGTCACCTTTTCGACGGAAAGGGAAGCGCCGTTCTGAACCGAAGTGCCGTGCGGAACTGAATCGCCTTGAGTCATTCGCTTTTGTCGGTAAAATAGCGAGCGGCAATCGTGCGGAGTTTTGCCGCAAGCGGAACTGAGAGAACGAGCTTTATGAGATCTCCGGGTATAAACGGAATGAGGCAGGCTGCAATCGACGCGGAAAAACTTCGGTGAGTCAGCTGCATAAAGCGGAGGATGCCCGGAACATAGATGAGGGTAAATCCCGCAAGAGAGGCGAGCGACAGCTTTACGATATTTTTTATGCCGAAGGCTTTTTCACCTGCGCGAGGCTTTCCTGCGATGCAGCCTGAGACGAGGGCTGCGAGTATATAGCCTACGAGAAATCCGCCCGTCGGCCCCAAAAGGTGCGCGATCCCGCCCGCGCCGCCTGAAAAGACGGGAAGTCCGAGCGCGCCGGCTGCGACAAAGAGCAGCGCCGAAAAAAATCCGCCGAAGCCTCCGAGCGTGAGAGCCGCAAGTACGGCGAACATATTTTGCATGACGATCGGAATACCGCCGGGGCCTATCGGTACTGCGATAAAGCAGCCCGCACAGATGATCGCCGCAAACAAAACGATAAAGACAAAACGAGTGGTATTTGTTTTCATAGCGCAAGTTTACAATCAGTGTTCGATAAGCGCAATAGGTTGACAATTAAAATGCGAGTGTACGGAAGTGCGGCGTGATGATTGAAGCGACCGTTGCCGGTACGGGGATCGGAATTGCGTCGTGTACACGGAAATCAATTTTCAATGAGTAATTGTTAATGTGTAATGGGTAATTCCTTTAATTGGTAATGTGTTTATCCCCGGCTTCTCAAAAGCTTCCCCGCGCCACTTGCAACGAGCACGAAGTGCGAAGTTCCCCGCGCTACTTGCAACGAGCACGAAGTGCGAAGTTCCCCGCGCAACCTTGCAACGAGCACGGAGTGCGAAGTTCCCCGC
>ERZ772960.2030-NODE-2030-length-15174-cov-6.514650_pt1 | contig 15174 bp, 7 predicted proteins | sample MGYA00580678_ERZ772960 | MGnify/ENA primary metagenome ERZ772960 (study PRJEB29015, sample SAMEA2737930) | human oral metagenome | biome: human oral; feature: human-associated habitat; material: dental | place: China | collected 2059 ... | reverse complement strand
TTGTTCAGCTTATCACATTACCACTTGTTCGTTTTCCTTTTTATCATACCTCCTATAAAAACTTTTGCAGCCATCGCTGCAAAATATGTGGTTGTTATACGGACACTTTGCCGCGTCCGCCCGGTGACGAAATAAAAACTTTGCTCTCGCCGTCAACAGTATAGAAGTTTTTTGTTAAAAATGTCAACGGGAGGATCGGACGTTACAATGCCCCGCACTCAAGCGCTCTTCGCCGCACAAATCGCTACCGCGTCAGCTTTCTGTACACGACCCTGCGCGGTACTTCGACATCGTCTCCGAATTGGGCTTTCCGCCACGCCGCGTACTCCGACCAGTTGCCTTCGAAAAAGCGTACTTGACTGTTGTTTTCAAAGGCGAGTATATGCGTACAGATCCTGTCCAAAAACCAGCGGTCGTGGCTGACGACGAGCGCACATCCGGCAAAGTCTTCGAGGGCTTCTTCAAGCGCGCGCACCGTCTGTACGTCCAAGTCGTTCGTCGGTTCGTCGAGCATCAAAACGTTACCCGCTTCTTTGAGCATCATGCCGAGATTCAGCCGATTTTTTTCGCCGCCGGAAAGCACGCCGATCTTTTTGTTCTGTTCCGCGCCGGAAAAATTGAACCACGAACAATAGGCATGCGCGTTCACTTCGCGAACCCCGCCTTCAAGTGCCCTGCCTTTTTCATCGACCGCGCCGAGCTTGACGATATCCTGTCCGCCGGAAAGCAGTTCGTACACCGTTTTGTCGGGATCGAGCTTCGAGCGGAGCTGATCGACGTAAACCAATTTTACCGTCGAGCCGATTTTGATTTCACCGGAATCCGGTTTTTCTCCGCCCTCTTTGCCGTCGAGCCGTTCGGCAGTTTGACCGGCCGCATCCGCGATCAATTTGAACAGCGTCGTCTTTCCCGCGCCGTTCGGCCCTACGATGCCGACGATCGCGCCCGCCGGAATGTGAAACGAAAGATTTTCGAACAGGAGTTTGTCGCCGTAGGATTTTGTTATATTTTCCGCATCGATAACCGCCCCTCCGAGCCTGGGACCTGCGGGGATCGAAATCTGCGTGTCTTTGAGCGCGGCTTTACCGCTTTGCGAAAGCAGTTCGTTATAGCGCGTAATGTGTTCTTTGTGTTTCGCCTGCCTGCCCTTCGCACCCATGTGGATCCACTCGAGTTCGCGCTGCATCGCTTTGCGCCGTTCGCTTTCACCCTTTTCTTCCAGCGCAAGACGCGCTTCTTTTTGCTCAAGCCAGCTCGAATAATTGCCTTTAAACGGATAACCTTCGCCGCGGTCGAGTTCCAAAATCCAACCGGCCACGTCGTCGAGAAAATAACGGTCGTGCGTGATCGCGATGACCGTACCCTCGTAATCGTTCAAATGCTTTTCAAGCCACGCGACCGTTTCCGCGTCCAAGTGGTTCGTCGGTTCGTCGAGCAAAAGGATATCGGGCTTTTGCAAAAGCAGCCGGCACAGCGCAACGCGCCTGCGCTCGCCGCCGGAAAGCACGTCGACGATTTGATCTCCCGGCGGACAACGCAGCGCTTCCATAGCGAGTTCCAAATTCGCATCGAGATTCCACGCATCGAGCGCATCGAGTTTTTCCTGCAGCTCCGCCTGCCGCGCGCCGAGTTTGTCGAAGTCCGCGTCGGGATCTCCGAACGCTTCGTTTACTTTATCGAATTCCGCAAGGAGGTCGGTAATCTCTTTGACGCCTTCGCCGACGATCTCTCTGACCGTTTTCCCCGCTTCGAGTTCCGGCTCCTGTTCGAGATAGCCGATCGAATAGCCCGGCGCGAGATGCGTTTCGCCCGTAAACTCCGTATCGCGTCCCGCAAGTATTTTAAACAGACTCGATTTACCCGATCCGTTCGGCCCGATGACGCCGATCTTTGCACCGTAATAATACGAAATGCCGATATTTTTCAAAACGACTTTTGTGCCGTACGCGCGGCTCACATCGTCCATCGTGTAGATGATTTTTTTATTGTCAACCGTCTTTGCCATGCGCACATCATATCTGAAAAAATCGAATACTGCAAGTTTTCGATTGCGTTTTCCGATTATTAAAATTTAATAATATCGATTGACAAATTATTAATATATTTAACCGCCCGTATTTTTCGTACCGCTGTTTGGGTGTTTATTAATTTTCAGGGCGTGCCCCTCGCTCCGTTCGGGTCGGGCTTTGCGGGGTTCCGCGCCCGCGCGCTCCATTCCTCCGCGCGTTCATCGCTCGCTCCGGAACTTTCGCCCCTCCAATCCCTCACGCTCCGTTCCCTTACGCCTTATATTTCTATAAAAAAACGCTTTTAAATCCGCGTAAAAAATGCATTTGCACACGATATATAGGCGGAATGTCGAGTTTCGAAAGTATTTCTAAATAAAGCTGTGCTTTCGGCGAGGACCCGTCCGCTTAGCCGGGGTCGAGCTTTTTAGGCAGGCTTCCGCAGGCCTAACGCTCGAAACGGCACGCAGCCGGAACCTCGCCTCCGCTCATTTTTATTCATTTTCGAAACTCACCGCTCATTGGACTGTAAGTAAGGTTGGAAAATTTCGAGTTTTCTAAAACTCGAAATTCAGGCTATATAGGCGGGCTGCAAAGTGCCGTGCGGAAGAGCGCGTGATACATGCGTTTCCGCGCGGTATGCGGCTTTGAGGTGCAGTATGAAAAAATCGACGCTTTTCCTTGCGCTGTTTGCATTGTTCGTATGCGGCTGTGCGGGAAAAAAATCCGGCGAATATGCGGCGCTTAAAAATTCCGGCTTAACGGGAGACGCGCTGTATGGAAAACTTATCGCCTTTGATAAAGAGCATCCCGGTTCTTTCGACTCGAAGCTCGACTTGGCTTCATATTATTTTATTTCGGGAAATCGCGTCGATGCATGGAAATACGCATTGAAAGCCGAAGGTTTGCTTGCCTCCGTAAAAAGCGCCGTACCGCAAAAACGGGCGCTGCTTTTCGCCCTTCTTTCGGCTTTGTATGCGGCCGACGAAGATGCCGATAAAGCTCGAGCGTATGCGAAAAAAGCTTACGAAGTGCCGGAGTCCGGCGCGGAATACGGATATCTCTATGCGAAAATGCAGCTTTTGCACGGCGCCGAAAGCGAAGCGCTCGCTTTGTTCGATAAAACGTACTCGCGTTATCCCGAACGCATTGCACCCGATGAACTGCGCTCGTATATGTATTTGCTTGCCGATGCCGGCGAGTTTCAAAAATGCGCCGAACTGCTCGAACCTTATTTTGAAACCGGCGGTTTTTTCCCAGGGCTTGGCCTTTTCGCATCGACCGTATATGAAAAACTCGGCGATACCGAAAAAGCGGTGCTGTGCGCCTTCCTCGATTACGAATACGCAGCGAACGGAAATGCGGCAGACGATGCGTTTTCGGCAAACCTGCAATCGGTTGAAGCTTTGCTTCCGTCAGGCGGCAGTTCCGAAGCGCTTGAAAGCATCAAAGCTTTGTTCGATATGCGGCTCGAAGCGAAAGCGCCTTCTTCGCCGTTTTTCATTTCCGACTACGTTTATTGTAAAGCGAAACTGCTGCGAAACGATTTTTCCCCCGCCGATTTTTCGGCGCTTTTGCAGCTTGAAAAATATTTTTCGCGCTTTCCTTCGTACTATTGGACGGTGTGGGAAGCTGTCCGTGCGCTCGAGCCTGAAAACCCGAACGATTGGCTTCGCGTACTCGAAAAGACGATCGCGCTTATGCCTTCGTCTTCTTACGCGTCGCTTGCAAGAGAGGCGCTGGCATCTTGTATCGGCATCGAGAGAAAAAACGCGGCCGCTTTGCTCATGCCTCAGGAAGTAAAAGCCGCGCTTGAGGCTTTTGCGTCGACGGCGGACGAGGGCAGGCTTTTTCCTCTGTACGCTTTATTGGATCTCCCCGACTGTTCATACGTCTATGCCGGCGTGCAGATGGTAAAGACGGCGGCTTCCGAACCGATCGTTCGCGTCGCGCTCGTAAAAAAGTTTGACCGGTCGTCGGGGCGCTTAAAAGACCGGCTCGCATTTATTTTATCGTGAGGCGCTATGAAGCGAAAACTTGTATTCCTTTTGCCGTATATGTTTTTTTTCTTTTTTTCGTGCAGAGATTCGCGAGGGGCGGAAGCGCTGTACGCACGCGCGACGGATGCGTACATACGCAAAGATTTTTCGAATGCCCTTGCGCTTTCGGATGAAGCTTTGCGTGTCGACGGAAATTGTTTTCAGGCAAAACTGCTCAAAGCGAAAGTATTGATTTTTACGGAAAAAACCGACGATGCGGAAAAGATTTTGCGCAGCCTGTGCGAACGGTATCCCGAATTTACCGAAGCGCGGCTGTGGTATGTGCGCGCTTTGATTATGAGCGAACGATACGATAAAGCCGAAGCCTTTCTTGGAAGGGAAGTCTCGCTCAATCAAACGGACTGGCGTTTTTATTATCAATACGCGCTTTTGGCGCAAAAACAAAATGCGCTTGATAAACGTCTTGCAATGTGCAGAAAGGCGGAGCAGGCTCTTTGCGATTCGGAAAAGCTGTATATCGAAACGGCGGATATATGGCTTATGCTCGGCATCCGCGCGAATGCGCTTGCCGCACTCGACAAAGCGTATGCCGTTTCATCAGAACCGTCCGCGGTCGCGGAAATAATACATTTTATTAAAAAAGGAGACGACATACGATGAAACGAAGAGTTTTCGGTGCAATGCTGCCTCTGCTTCTTTTTTCATGCGCTTTGATTTCATTCGACGAATACGGCGTTTCGTGCAGCCGAAATCCCGCAGCGCGGTACTTTGAAGGCGAGCGTATCGATTTTTCATTCAACTGCGATGTCGTTCATTATTATGCGGAACAGGCCGTAACGATAAAATCGGGGAACCATCGCTATGATGCCGAATATGTGTGGGACGGACGTTCTTTGTCCGTAAAACCCGAAGCCGGATGGATTCGGGGAAAGCCGTATCTTGTGAGCATCGACGGTCTCATGCACACGGAAAACGATGCGTCGTTTCAAGCGTATGCGGTATGCGCGTTCATATACGGAAACGAAGCTGATCGCTTTTGTGCGGTTACGCTTCCCGAACATCGGTACGATGCCGATCTGCAAACAAAGCTCGTATTTTCATTTAATAAAAAAATAGAAGAATCGCAGTTTGAAAAAGCCTTTTCCCTTTCACCCGCTGCCGAATATTCGACGGCTTTGTCGGATGACGGAAAAACGGTTGTCGTTTCGCCCTCTCCGAACTGGAAGATGAATACGACTTATGCGTGGACGGTAAAACGGCTTTTTTCATCGGACGGTTTCGAAATGCAGGAGACGCTTTCGAATACGTTTTCGACGAAAGAAGATCCGGAAAATCCCGCGCTCGCCGCTTTATGTCCCGTAACGGATATGTCGCCCGATGCTCCGTGGCTTACCGATATTCCTCTCGATAAAAACATTTCGGAAAAACAGGCGATCGGTTTTGTGTTTTCAAAGCCGATGGATTTCGATTCGGTAAAAGACGCCGTTTCGATTTCTCCTCCGATATCGGGCTATATGATTCGGTGCGGTGATTCTTCCGAACGTTTTTTATTCGTACCGGAAGAGCATTATAAAAGCGGCGTCGAATATACGCTTTCGATTTCCGCTTCGGCTCAAGACAAAAACGGCATGCCGCTTTTTGAAAAATATATTCATTGTTTTTATGCCGCTGACGTGTACCTCTCCGTCGTCGGTCTTTTGCTGGATGCCGATGCGGTTTCCGATTTTTCCGGCGGCTGTATCGAACACGTGTTTTATAAAAATGCCGACGGCGACGGGGAGTTGACCGCGCATATTCTTTTTTCGCACGCGCTTGCCGACGATTTTTTGACGGCAGCTGCGAATGCGGTGACGGCTTCGCTCCTATTTCCGTTTACTTCGTCAAGTCCCGTCAAAACCGCTGTGTTTTGGAACGAAGACAGAACGCGGCTTACGGTAACGTGGACGCGCTTTACGGTAAGCACGAGCGATGTATTGTCGTACTATCGATTGAAAATCGCAGGCGGCCCGTCGGGCATAACCGACGGGCGCGGCGGCTATATGGAGAAGGATATATGCATAAATCTTTTGGCAAAATAAGAATTGCGGAATTAATAATTTTTTCGGCTATGCTTACGGGCTGCGCTTCGCTTTTGCTTCCCGAAATGCGGATCGAATCCTGCACGTGGGACAAAGAATCCGTTTCGATCGTATTTTCTCTTGAACCCGATATGACATCGATCGTAAAAGCGTTTTCGCTGACGGAAGACGAACAGCCTTCTTCGGGGATTTTTTCACGTTCGGGAAAAGAAGTGCGCTTTTTTCCGGTCGGCGGCATTAAAACAAATTACGATTATGTGCTTACCGTTTCGTCTTCCGCCGAAAGCGAAAAAGGCTATTCGCTCGGCGCCGATTATTGCAGAACTTTTTCGACCCGTACCGATAGTGTACGTCCCGAAATAATTTCCTTTGCGCCGTCAAACGGCAGTTTCGTTGCCGACGTTCCCGATATAACGATTTCGTTTTCCGAACCCGTCGCTCGGGAATCTTTTGAAGCCGCCGTTTCCGTGAGTCCGCCGTTTTCGTATGCAAAGATTTTTTTCGACGGCGACAGAAGCGTTCGTCTTGTACCGACTGAAAAACCGAAAGCGAATACGCTGTATAAAATTACGGTTTCGGAAAGCCTTGAAGATTGCGCGCGCAACGCTCTTGCAAAAGAATTTCATACGTCGTTTTATTACCGGCACGATTCCGATTTGCCGCTTTGCACTTTTTCGCTCAAAAATAAAAAAGGTTTTCAAACGGAAGCCCTTTCCGGCGGCGTATATTCTTCCGTTCCGAAAGACTGCATTATCGGTATGGATTTTTCGAAAGAGATGAACATCGATTCGCTTTCTTCCTACCTTTCGATCATACCGACCGCATCGTATTCGATAAAAACAAATGCGCTTGATAAAACGCACGCCGAACTTGTCTTCGATGCTCCCGCTTGGGGAAAGACGTATACGTTCCGTATGCGGAAAGGCGTGCAAGCCGTATCGGGTAATAAAACCGAAAGCGATACAAACTTCGATATATGTTTCAATGCGGAAGGGGACAAGCCGGTCGAATTTCTTAAAGGGTTTTTGCAAACCGGAGTTTGGAGTGCGGGTAATCTTTCCGAGGGTGTGCATTATAAAACGATAAACGGCGAATCGAATTTTTCGGCGTTGCTTTTCGATCCCGTTTTCTTTTCGGTTTCGTCGGACACGGCTTGTACGCTGTATCTCGTGTTTTCCGTTTCGCGGGAATCCGCCGGTATCGATATGCTTTCGATGTTCGATTCTCTTTCGATTGCGGCGACGAACGGCTGTTGTTCGGCGGTGATAAAAACATTCGCCGTTCTCTCCCCCGATGACTGCGCTCAATTTCCGGTAAATGAACTTATCGCCCTTACGGACGGTATGAGCATCGTAAAAGCGGGACTCGAAATTAGAAACGGCAGCAAAGCCGGCATAGTTACGATAACGCTCGGAGACGGTATAAAAGATTCGCTCGGAAATACGATGAGGGCGAAACGGGTTTTTACGTTTACGAAGTGACGGGGAGACGGTATGAAAGACGGATTTAAATCGATTGTTCCGCTTCTCTTTTTTTGTACCGCAGCACCGATGTTTTCCGACACGGTTTTCCGTTCGGCTGAAGAAGCGGCTTTGTACGCCGTATCGCATTCGAAAGAATATTTGCTGAAAAAAGAATATGTCGAAGCGGCGTACAAAGCTGCCTGTCGGGCAGTGCAGGATTTTTTACCGTCGCTGAACATATCGTGGTCGGAAAACGACGCCGTCAAAATCGGAGGGGCTGATTCGCGCAGCAAATCGATACAGCTTTCCGTTCGGCAGCTTGTTACCGACGGCGGCCGCCGTATCGTTTTATACAATATGAATAAAACCGATGCGTATTATGCGGTAAAGGCCTATGAGCAGGAATTGCAGGCCTTTCAATCGTCCGTCATAGATCAATACGGTGCCTGTCTGCAGCAAAATGAAATTATTAAAATTAAAAGCGATTTGGAAAAGAACGCTTCCATGCAGCTCGAAATTATTAAAAAAGAATATGATCTCGGTCTCGCTCTTGAAAACGATTATTTGGAATATCTTATTTCGTTCAAAACGATTCAAAACGACAAAAAGAAAGCCGAGCGTGAGCTTAGGACGCGGATGCGCACGCTGAAATCGCTTATCGGTATGGATATCGATGAGGCTCTGCGCATCGAAAATACTTCGACGGAACAAAGCGGACTTCCGTATCTCGAAGGGCATATGGCCGAACTGCGGCGTATGACCGACGAACGCAATCCCGCCGTAAAAAAAGCTGAAGCTGCGCTGCATTATGCCGAACGCCGCTTGGCGTATGCGAAACTGTTTTTTATTCCCGAAGTGAGCGTCGAGGGCGGCGTTTCGTTTTCCGGTACTGCTTATCCGCTGAATAAGCCTTCGTATTCGATAAAACTGTCGGTGAGTTTTTCGAGTATGCCGTTTGTGCCGACGACGGCCGGCAACGGATACGGTTTTAATAAAAGCGGACTCGGAGGCATCGATAATTCTCTCTCGGCGGGTTTTGTGCCCGACATCGGTTATTTTATTAAAAATAATATTAATAAAATTTCGGTTAAGCGCGAAGCGGAACAGCTGCGTTTGCAAAAGCATGCGTTGTATGAACGGCTTTTTGAAAAAACGGCCGCCTATGACGACGGTAAAGATTCGATCGCCCGTATTTCGGAATCGATCGCTTTGCGCGAACGGCGTATTGCCGTCAGTGCCGAACAGGTTGAAAAAGGCGAAATGAAGCGAATCGATTACCTTGCCGAGTTGATGGAAATCGCGGAAGAAAAAGTCAAACTCGTCGCCGCGCAAACGGCCGTCCGTGCCGCCGCGCGCGATATAGAGATTATGATATGCGTTCCGTTTGGAGGGTTGGAAAAATGTTTTTAATAAAATACGTATGTTGCGCTTTGTTTATTGCGTTTTGTTTTTCGTGCGCGCCTTCCGGTTTGAAAAATGAAAATACCGATAGTGCGGCGGAAGTATACGTCGTTCGTGCGGATGAGAGGCCACTCGACGATGAGCTTAAAAGCTTCGGTTCGATTTCATATAAAACGAAAACCGATGTTACGTGTATGGTCGGCGGAACGATCGTGTCGTTTTTTGTAAAAGAAGGCGATGCGGTGAAAAAAGGGCAAAGGCTTGCACAGCTTCGAAACGTTCAGCTTGAACTGCAAAAAGAACAAAACATGAGTGCGCTCGATGCGGCGAATGCAGCTCTCAAACTTGCATATGCGAAGCTTCGTGAAGAAACGCTTGCAGCCGAAAGCCGCCTCCTTGCCGTAGAAAAATCGAAAATGAATATAGTGCAAAAAGAGCTCGAATCGGAATTGTTGAAAAATACGCTTTCGAATAAATCGCGGCTTCACGAACTCGGCGGCGTTACCGACTCTTCGCTCGAACAGTTGAAACTGCAAGTCCGCTCGATGGAAACGGAAATCGCAATTTTGAAAAAAGAACTCGACGCGCTGCTTTTGGGTTTTCGCGATGAAGATTTGATAAAAGAGGGGATCGTTCCTTCTCCCGATTCGGACGTGCGGAAAAAACAGCTTATCGCACTCAATACGAAATCGGGCGGCGCGGAACTTGCATCGGTCGAAGCGCAGGTAAAGACGGCAGGGCAGCAGCTTACATCCGTGCAAAAGCTTATCGACGAGCTTACGATACGCGCTCCGGCGGCGGGTATCGTCGGCGCGCGTTATTACGAAAACGGCGAATATGTAAAAGAAAATGAAAAACTCGCAACGCTTATGGATACGTCGTCCGTTTTTGCGGTGCTGTCAGTACAGGAGCAGGATGCCGTCGGTTTTATGCAGGGTACGCGAGTTTCGCTTTTTTTGCCGTCGCTCGGAAAATCCTATGAGTCCGTCATTGCCGAAATATCGCCGGCGGCGGATCCTCAAAGCGGAAACTTTTCGATTAAAACCGAAATCGATAATAAAAACGGCGCAATCAAACCGGGTATGTTTGTACGATGTGAAATCGAACGTTCGGCTGCAAAAGATATGCCGTGTATACCTGAGAGCGCATTGCTCGTGTCCGATGAAAAAAACGGAAAAATTTTTTCGGTTGTAAACGGCTATGCGGTGCAAAAAAATATTTTAATAAAAGCGCATCGCGACGGTTTTGTGTGGGCCGGCGGCGGTCTTTCCGCCGGAGAAATTATTATCGATAAGCCTTCTCCGTTTTTGCGCGAAGGGCAGGCGGTAAGGGTAAAAGAATTATGATAAAAAAGATCGTTTCGTTTTCGGTATATCATCCCGTCTCCGTGTTGATGCTTCATCTCGCATCGGCGTTGTGCTGTTGTATAAGCCTTGCCCTTATTCAGTTCGATTTTATGCCGAAAACGGGAGAACGATTTTTGCTTGTCGTAACCGATTTTACCGGAGTGAACGCGGACGATATGCGATCTCTTGTTACGCTTCCGGTGGAAGATGCTGCGGCTTCGCTCAAAGGAATAAAAAATATTTCATCGGTAACGCGCGACGGACTTTCGCTTGTCATCGTCGAACTGCATTGGAATGTCGATGCCGATCTTGCCCTTACCGAATGCCGCGAAATTATCGATCGGTGCTACGAAGCGCTTCCGAACGGATGTGCGAAACCGACTGCATCCGTTTTCAATCCCGTGCATCGGGAACTTCTTACGCTCGCCGTTTTTCCGAACGACGGTGATTTGGAATACGCCCGTCATATCGTCGATTCGGATATACGTCCGCATCTTCAGCGCGTCAAAGGTGTCGCTTCCGTTTCCGTTACCGGCGGGGTAAAGAGCGAAGTGCAAGTGCGGCTCGACAAAGCGAAACTTGAAGCGCTCCCGTTGTCGCTGCAAACGGCGGCCGATATTTTAGCGCAGTCCAATTTCGAATATCCGTCGGGAAATGCGCGCGACGGAAATAAAGAGCTGCTTTTCAGAACTTCGGGTTTGTTCACATCGCTTGACGATATTGCCGATACGCCTGTCTTTTACGGCGACAGCGGCGTGCTGAAAATAAAAGACATCGGAACGGCGGCATTCGGCACCGAAAAAAAACAGAGCTTTTTTATATACAACGGCAGAGAAGCGCTGTGTGTAAAAATCTATAAAAAAGCCGATGCGAGTCCGCTTTCGGTTTCAAAAAAATTAATAAAAGAGATTGCGGAGCTTGAAAAGCTCTACGGCGGAAACTTTACATTGAAAGTCATTTTCGATTTATCGGATGAACTTACGGCGTCGATAAAAAATTTATGCGCATCTGCCCTTGTCGGTGCGGCCATAAGCGCCCTCGTGCTGTTTTTGTTTTTGCGGTCGCTGCGTATTTCCTTTTTGACGGCAAGCGTTATGCCGTTTTCGATTGTTTTTTCCGTATTCGTTCTTTTTCTGTGCGGCAAAACGATAAACGTATTATCCGTTTCGGGTATTACGATAGGCATCGGTATGGTAATCGATCCCGCCGCGGTCGCTATAGAAAATATATCGGAAAAAATAAAGCGACAGCCGACATCCGACGTTTCGAATGCGATTATTCAAGGAGTTTCCGAAACGGCTCTTTCTTCGTCCGGCTCGGCGGTAACGACTATAGCGGCTTTTTCTCCGTTGTTCTTTTTTCCGGGATTGTTCGGAAAACTCTTTTCCGACATGGCTGCAGCCGTTATCGCTTCCATTGCATTTTCGTTCGTACTCGCTATGACCTATATTCCCGCGATGACGGCATTTCGGCCGAAGCTTTTAATAAAATTATGCCGGCCTGATCATCGTATCGCGTATTTCGAAAAAATATACGGCGGCTGCTTAAAAACCGTATTTGCAAAAAAGCATATTCTTTTCGTTTTGCTTTCCGGCTGTATTTGCGTCGGCATATTGAGCGCCGTGTTCTTAAAAAAAGAACTGCTGCCGAGCATGTCGGGCAATGCAGTTTCGGCGACTGTCCGGTACGGCGCTTCTCCTTCACTTGACGCACTTTTTTCCGATGCCGCAGTTATGCACCGGCTCTTATCCGCGGACGCTTCCGTCGATACGGTGTGCATATCGGGCGGAATCGAAAAAGACGATTACGAATTTCTTGCAGATCCAGGAGCGAAAAAGGAAACGCTCCGTATAACGTGCAGCGGAAAACATCCCGAAAAAATCGCTTCTCTCCTTAATAAAATTTTACGGGAAACCGATATGCCCTATACGATCGAAAGCAGGCGCAATCTGCTTGAAGAGACGATTGCATCCGAGGGCGCGCCGCTTATTATGACGGATTCTTCTCCCGAAGCGCTGAGAGAAAGGGCGCTCACTTTTTTTGATGAGCGGGATGTAGTGCCTTGCGATATTTTGCCGGAAGCCGTTTTTGTTCCCGATCGAAGCGCATGCGCGAGGTTTTCCGTTTCCGCTTCTCAAACCGCTTCCGCAGCCTATGCTGCGCTTGAAGGAGCGCCGTCAAATGTCTTTTATCGAAACGGGAGAAAAATACCGATCCGCGTATCGTTTACCGCGGGGACATATACCGCAGTTGAAGATCTCATGTATACAAGCGTCGTTTCCGGAAATCTTGCCGTACCTCTTTTTGCGCTCGGTACGATCGAACGCAAAACGAATGAAAAAACTTTGTTCCGTTGGAACAGAAAAGATGCAAAAAAAATTAATAATGTAAAAGGCGGGAAATTAATCGACAGCTTTACCGCAGAGCAGCCGGGTATTAAAGCCTCCGCACGAATCAACAGCTTCGCTGCAAAGCGTCCGAGTATCGAATCCGTCGGTCTTATTCCGCTTCGGGATATGAGGATGAAAGAACTTTTCAAAAGTGCTGCAGTACTGCTTGTCATCGTATTTCTTTTGCTTTATTGCATTATGGGCGCACAGTTCGAATCGTTTATCGTTCCGCTTCTCATGTTCGCTTCGATACCGCCGGCCTTTGCCGGTGCGTTCTTTTTGCTTTTTTTGTGCCGCCGTTCACTCAATATAAACGGGATAATCGCCCTTGTCGTGCTTTTCGGAACGGCGGTCAACAACGCGATTATTTTATATGAAAGCATCGTCCGGCTGAAAAAAATTACGGAAGACGGCGTTATTGCGGCAAGCGTTTCGAAACTGCGTTCGATTTTAATAACGACACTGACGACGATATGTGCCGTTATTCCGTTTGCGTTCGATCCGTTCCGTAAAAACCAACAATCGTCGATGGCCGTTGCCGTTATCGGAGGGCTTGCGGCATCTTTTGTCGTCGTACTCGCCGTTATGCCGCCGCTTTTCCGTGCGGTTTTACAAAAGAGGAGAAAGTCGTGAACGAGCGCTCGTGGTACAACCGTCCGAAGCTCGCATTTTTCGTGTTCGCGGCCGTAACGGTGTGCCTGATCGCATGCGCGATCCGAATCGAACTCGGCGAATCGAATGACAGGCGCACTGCCGTATTCACCGTCGAATTCGATTATTACGGAATGGACGCCGATAAAATCGAGCAGCTCGTGACGATTCCGCTTGAAGAAAAAATATTGCCGCTTTCGGGGCTTTTGGAACTCGACTCTTCGGCGGAAAACGGCAAATCGGTGACGACGGCGTATTTTAATAAAAATATTTCATCGAAAAATACGTATCTTGCTCTCAGAAACGGAGTCGATACTTTGTATGCATCTCTCCCGCGCGATGTGCAAAAGCCGCGCATATATGCATCGGATATGCATTCCGCGAGCGTTTTATGCGTTGCATTTGAAAAAAAAGACGAGCGTACGAGAGAAGCGATCGAATCGGCATTGAAGAAAAAAATCGAAAGCGTACGCGGTGTTTCCGAAGTGATTATAAGCGGCGGAGCGCAGAACGAAGTACTTGTGTCATTCGATCCGGAAAAAGCGTCGGCTTCGCTGCAAAATCCGTCCGATTTTTCGGCGGTCGTCCGCGACGGCAATACGGTGAGCCCCTCGTGCACGATACAAAGCGCAAGAAAAAACGAATCGATCGTATTCGACACGAAGCTGAAAAGTCTCGACGAACTCCGCTCTCTCCCGATAAGGGCGGGTAGGGGGTATTCGAATTTCGGTTATCTCGCGGATGTACGAATGCGCCCGCGGGAGCCTGACGGGATCGTGCGAATTGACGGGAGAGAATGTATTGCGTTGAATGTAAAATGCGCATCGGACGGAAACGCCGTCGTGCTTTCTTCGGCTTGCAGAAAAATTCTTTCGACGGCCGACTTGCATGATATCGATTATACGATTTTATACGACATCGGACGCGAACAGCTCGAACTTATCAAATCGGTTGCATGTGCATTTTTGCAGAGCTTTATCTGCGTCGCTCTTATTGTTCCGTTCTTTTATAAATCGATTTCGATCGGATTGTTTATTTTATTATTATTAATTACCGACAGCGTATGGACGATCGGTATACTGCAGCTTTCTGGTTTTACGCTGAACTGTCATACGATTGCGGGTATATCGATCGCGCTCGGTCTTATCTCCGATCCGGCTCTTATTATCAGCGAGCTTGCCGAAACGAGTTCGACAAAAGATGAGTTTTTACACAAAGTCCGAAAAACGTATGCACCGCTTGCCGCTGCCGGATGCACGACGCTGCTTGCCGTCGTTCCGCTTTTCTTTTTCGATGCCGTTGTGCCGGGTACGAAAAATATTGCGGCGGCAATGTGCATAATGATTTCGCTTTCGGTAATTATAACGGAAGTTTTCCTTCCGTGCTGCATTTACGGAAAAAATCGATTTTTGCCGGAACTTATACCGTACCGCAAAATCGAATCGGTCTATGTGCGAGCTTCGTATTACGCTGCGCTAAAAAGCGTTTCACACCGTCGTGCGGTATGTATAACATATATATGCTGTATTGCGATTCCTCCGTTTTTATTTTTAATGAGCGGAAAAAATCTTTCGTCGGAAGAGCGCGGCAATATCGTATTTGCATCGGTCGATTACGAGCCGGAACTCGGAGCGGCGTATATAGATGAAAGCATAAAACGGATCGTACCGTATTTAAAAGAACATACGGACGTTTCGTTCATCCGCACGGAAGCGAAGAGGGGTTCGGCGGATATCGAAATCGGATGCAAACATTCTGCAGATACGGCTCGCATCCGCGAATATGCGGCTTCCTGTTCACGCTTTATTCCCGACGGGTTTTTCCATGTGCCCGGAGGAA
>ERZ772960.2027-NODE-2027-length-15183-cov-5.808964_pt1 | contig 15183 bp, 17 predicted proteins | sample MGYA00580678_ERZ772960 | MGnify/ENA primary metagenome ERZ772960 (study PRJEB29015, sample SAMEA2737930) | human oral metagenome | biome: human oral; feature: human-associated habitat; material: dental | place: China | collected 2059 ... | reverse complement strand
ACTCGAAATAAAAAGTGTCGGCGATATTTCAGACGACACTTTTTATCATACCTCCTAAAAAAAAATTGCAGGAAGCTTCTGCTTCCGAAAAATTTTTCGGTTCGTAAGATAATGTTATTATAACATATAAACCTGTCAAGATATGTCAAGTTTGAAATCAATCGGATTTTTTATGATGTTTCGCTATTTTTTCGGCAAAGACGGCGATATCCCGTTTCAGGAATTCCGGCTGAACTATTTCGACATCGATGCCGAGCGACAAAATAAAAGCGCACAGCCATGAATCGATAGGCAGGCATGCCGAAAGCGTATACGAGCGGTCTTTGTTTTTTGTTATGCATTCGGCAGGAAATTCGTCGTAGAGCCGATAGGCGGTTTTATTCGTACATTTTAATCGTATGTTTGAACAGGATTGCGACGCTTGGGCGTCTTCTTTGCGAGGCATTTTATGCAGCAACTGCGCGCGATCAAAGGTTTTCGGCATTTTCCTGATAGAAAGAATTCTTGTCAGGCGAAACAATCTGAAATCTTTTTTTTCGGTACAATAACTTTCAACGTACCACGCTTTCGATTTGAATAAAAGACGCAGCGGATAAACGCTACGCTTTGTTTTTTTGCCGTAGGAATCAAGGTATTCTATCACAATCGCTTTGCATTCCAAAACGGCCTGTTTTATTGTATCGAATACCGATGTGTCGTTTTCGGTATCCCACCGTGAATAATCAACCTTAACCCAATCGGCATTGCGCTGAAAGACTGCGGATAAACGGTTTAAAATCGATTCGGTATGCATCTCGTCTACGGGCGACAGACATTGCAGGGCAAGCAGAATTTTTTCCTGCTCTTCTTTTGTTACAATCGATTTATCTATCGTGTACGCTTCATCGATAAAGATTCCGCCGCCCGTACCCTGCATCGTATAAAGCGGAATACCGGCACAGCTTAAAATATCTATATCGCGGTAAACGGTACGCGGCGACACTGCAAACTTTTTTGCAAGTTCATGAGCCGTGGTTCGTTTTTTGTTGAGGAAAATAAAGAGAATTTCAAAAAGCCGTTCCGAGCGCATACCGATAAAAGTATAGCATAAAAAGCAGACGGATTCCTATGAATAAATAATTTTTAATCGAAAATCTGTCCGGAAAGCTTTCGTTTTTCTTTGTACGGAAAGCCCGCTTCATATACTGCAAACTCATTCGGATACTCGTCGCAGGCTGAGTATCCTTTCGGCGCGGCATATTCTCCGGTAATATCGGACAGATAACCCGGAATCAATTCTTTGCAAAGGAAAAAGGACGCATCCGCTCCCTCCGGTAATCCGTGATATCTGATGCCGTATGCACTCGCATAAGAAAAACCGCTCTTACCGTAAAAATCGATATTGCCTTCAAAGCACACGGCTCCGCAGCCGAGTTCTTTCGCCTTTTCAAGGGAATAGTCAAGCAGAATCTTTCCGTAACCTTTTCGCTGTAATGCCGGCGTAATACAGATCGGTCCCATCGTCATAATCGGAACGTCACTCCCGTTGTCGGCTTTAATCATTGCTCTGACAAAGATATTTTGCCCGATGAGTTTGCCGTCCTTTTCCATCACAAAATCAAGCTCGTGAACGAATGCGGGATCATTCCGCAGCTGTTGTAGAATATAGTGCTCTTGACATCCCGGACGATATACATTCCAAAAACTTTCGCGTACAAGGTTTTCAACTTTTCGGTATTCTTCTTTCTTTTCCAAACGAATGATACAGTCGTTTTTATTCATTGATGTTTCCTTATCGTTTTCCGCCGCCCGTACCCATCCTATTTCCTATACGGGCGCTTCCAATGTTTGTACGTAAAGCGCGCGATCGCATAGCGGCCGAGCAATCGGCTCGCTGCGGCGAAAAGTTTCCACTTCCATGTCATGAGCGCGGTTTTTTTCCCTCGCTCCGCGCACTTTAAACAGTGTGCGACCGTTCTGCTGGCTGGGACGCCGTGCAGCACTTCTCTACGCGCGCCGTTCGATGCAACTTCCGCGAATTCGGTGCTCACGGATCCGGGACAGAGCGCACATACCCGTATGCCGCGATCCCTCACTTCGGCTGCGAGTGCGAGCGTAAAGTTCAGCACGTAGGCTTTCGTCGCGGCGTAGACGGCAAAATTTCCGAGCGGCGAAAAAGAAGCGAGACTTGCCGTGTTGATGATGAGCGATCCCTTTGTCATATACGGAAGAGATACGCCGCAAAAGCCGGTGAGCGCCGTACAGTTCAAGTCTATCATATCGAGTTCGCGCATGACGTCGGTTTCCGAAAAGGGGCCGTAAGTGCCGAAGCCCGCGTTATTGACGAGTATGCCGACGGTAAAATCGCCGCCTTCTTTTTCAAGCAGCTTTGCAAAACGTTCGACCCCTTCGCGTCCGCTTATGTCCATGCAGACGGCGCGGGGGACGACGCTTTTTCCCGCTTCGATTTTTTTGCAGAGCGCATCGAGCTTCTCTTTTCTGCGCGCGATGAGCCAGACTTCGTCGCACCTCTTTTGCCGTGCGATCTCAAGCGCGAATTCTTCACCCATGCCGGAACTCGCTCCGGTGACGATGCCGATTTTTTTCATGCGTTCAGTATAAACGATAAGCGTTTTCCGGGCAATTACGATTTCGAATACGTGCCGAAATTTAATAAGGGGGAAAGCCTTCCCCTCGCGCGCACTTCGTTGCGCGCTGCCCCTTCCGGCGGGGACACCCCGCAACGCCCCGTTTGTGCCGATTTCAGTGCGGGAAACTTCGCGCTTCGCGCTCGTTGCAAGTGGTGAGGGGAACGTCTTTCAGCGCACGGTACGGATGCCGTGTCGCATCTTAGCACAGCAGCCGCGTATTTTTGCGTAAAGCAAAAATACGGTAGTGAGGGGTACACGGATGTACCCCGAACGAACTCTTGCGGTATCCCCCAAAAAGGCATATACTCCGTTGTATGCGGAGTGTACGGAACGGTGTTGCGTTTTTTTTGATTGCAGCTTTTGTTTTTACTTCGTGTTCCGTGTCCGAAAGACGGCAGATGCGGCGCGAGCGGACTATGAGAGAGGGTGCGCGCGTTGTGCATGAAGATGCCGTCCGCACGCTTGCTGCAAAACGGGATGCGGTTTTTTCGTATGTCGCATCTCTTACGATCGAAGAGAAAGCCGCCCAGCTCTTTATGGAAAACCTCGTCGGCGACGATGTCTTCACTCCTGTCGAATGGACAGATCCCTCGCGCACTAAAGCGCTCATGCCCGGCGGCTATATTTTCTTTTCATACAATATCGCCGACACGCCGGAAAAAATTATTAATTTTACCGATTCGATTTTTTCGTACTGTTCTGCACACGGCTGCATTCCGCCGTACCTCGCCCTCGATCAGGAAGGCGGAGACGTATGCCGGCTAAAAGCGGTTTCGGGAAAGCTTCCCGCAAACGGTGTCGTCGCCGAAACGTTTTCGGTTTCGGACGCATATCGCCTCTATTCGCTGCAGGCATTGCAGATGCGGCTGCTCGGTTTTACCGTCAATATCGCGCCCGTCGTCGAAACGCGTACCGAATCGAACGAAGCCTTTATTGGAGATCGAAGTTTCGGCGATGCGTCGAGCGTCGTTGTATACGGAACGGCATCTCTCAATGCGCTGCAAAATAACGGTGTCGCCGCGGTGATAAAACATTTTCCCGGCAACACGAATATCGATCCGCACACGGGTTTGCCCGAAATCGATATCTCCGAAGAAGAATTTGATAAAACGGTTCGCTATCCGTTTTTCCGCCTTGTCTCTCGCGGCAGCGCAGGCGTACTCATGTCGCACGCGCGCGTTTCCCTTGCCGATCCCCGTACGCCCGCGTGTCTTTCGCGCATTTGGATAGAGGATACACTTCGCGGCGAGCTCGGATTTAAAGGCCTCGTGTTTTCGGACGATATCTTTATGGCGGCGCTTTCGGAAAACGGTTATCCTCCGGAGCGCGCGGCGCTTTCGGCGATCGAAGCGGGCGTAGACGTGATTATGATTTCCGAAAAAAAGTTTGCACGCGAACATACGCTGCTCGTCGCGCGCGCGATGGAAGACGAAGCCTTTGCAAGGCGGATCGAAGAGTCCGCCCGCCGCGTTATCGATTTTAAAATCGAACGGGGCATTCTCTCGCTTGAAAAAAGAGACGACGTTTGGCGTGTCGTTCAAAATTCCACAGCGCCGTACGCAGGCTCTGTCTTTCAAAGCGTAGGTACTTCGTCGTCCAGAGGCTCTGTTTCTCAAAGTACGGGTGCGTTGCGGTACGGCGGAGCGGTATGGATAGAGGCGGGGCAGGCGAGGGAGGAAGCTTTTCTCATTGCAAAAAAAGAAAACGATGTTCTCGTCGCCGAAGTGTATTCCGGTAAGCGTACGCGCGCATCGAAAACCGATGCGGACAGAAGCTCAAAGCATTAGCGGTAAGCGAATGGGAATAGGAAACGCCGGCGGAAAGCGGTGAATGAGCGGAGCGATATGCGAAAAGATAGAGGGGCGCAAAAGCTTTCGGGAAGAGCGGGATTCGAATCGTACTATTCGGCTCTGTACGGAGAGCGATGGCCGAAGCTCAAAGAAGCGCTTTCAGGCGATGTCCGCTATGCGGTGTGGAACGCGGGCGGAAAGGAGCCGTATTTTCTCGATGCCGCAAGCGTTTTGGCGGCTTCTTCGCTTCCGCTTTCAGGCGCCCATACGGTTCTCGACCTTTGCGCGGCGCCGGGCGGCAAAACGCTCGTCCTCGCATCCCTTATGGAAGAGGATGCTCAGCTCGTTGCGAACGAGCGTTCCCGTGAACGCTGCCGGAGACTCAAGCGCGTCCTTGAAAATTGTCTTCCTGAAACCGTTTTTGTGCGCGTAAAGACGAACTTGAGCGACGGTGCGAAGATGTGCCTCGACGAAAACGCGCGCTTTGACCGCATCCTGCTCGACGCTCCGTGTTCGTCCGAACGCCACGTTTTTACCGATGCGAAATACCTTGCCGAGTGGACGCCTTCGCGGATAAAAACTTCGGCGATCGCTCAGTGGGCGCTGTTGTCGTCGGCTTACCGTATGCTGAATCCTGAAGGCTGTATCCTCTATTCGACCTGCGCTCTTGCTCCCGCCGAAAACGACGGTGTCGTCGAGCGGCTTTTGAAAAAATTCGACAGCGCAAAAATTGCGCTCGATGTCATTTCTCTCGAAAGACAAAGGCTCCTGCCGTTTTGCGATACGCTTTTTCCGGAAGCCGAAAAGACAAAATACGGTTTTCATGTTCTGCCCGACGTACAAAACGGAGCGGGGCCGATATATTTTTCTCTGATTCAAAAGGCGGCGATATAATTTACGTTGTATTTTATTTTAAACGCGGATATAATAAAGAAGAGGGGGATTGAGTAACGGATTTGTATTCGATAGCGTATTAGGAAAAAGTGTACATGAAGCGGATAAAAAAAAGTATGCTGCAAAAAGAGCAAAAGCTGCAAAAAATTCTTGAGCTCGAAAAAAAACTTGAAGAAATCCAAGACATCGACGTGCTCCTCGAACGCATTCTCACCGAAACGCGCGCTATCGTCCGCGCGGATGCGGGTTCCATCTACGAAATCGAAGACAACAAGCTGCGCATAAAATACGCGCAAAACGATACGCAGCTGAAAAAGCTCAAACCCGGAGAAAAACTTCCATATCTGTCCTTTTCCGTTCCGATCAATGAAAAGTCGATTTCGGGTTATGTTGCGCTGTCGGGAGAGCCGGTTAATATTCAGAACGCGTATCGAATTCCTTCGGACAAACCTTTTGTTTTTAATAAAAAAACCGATATCGCGACCGGCTATCATACAAAATCGATCTATACGCTGCCGCTTAAGATGCAGTCGGGAAAACTGCTCGGCGTCATGCAGCTCATAAATGCGCAAAACGAATCGGGAAAGATTATCGGCTTTGATAGAGACGCCGTGCTCTATATCACACACTTTGCGTCGAACGTTCGCCAAGCGCTGCAAAATACGTATCAGACGAATTTGATGGTACAGCGCATGCTGAAGATGGCGGAGCTCCGCGATCCGAAAGAAACCTATCCGCACGTTATGCGGGTCGCCGAAAATTCGCTCGAAATATACGACCGCTGGGCCTTCGATCACCGTGTTCCCGAACACGAAAAACATCGCTTTCGCGACTGTTTAAAAATCGCCGCAAAATTTCACGACATCGGCAAAGTCGGCATTCCCGATGCGGTGCTTCACAGCCCGAAGCGCTACGGCCCCGACGATGAAAACCGCGCCATATTAAAAGGGCATACGTGCATCGGTGCACAGATTTTCGGAGACGGTACTTCCATGCTCGATTCGATGTGTCGAGACGTTGCGCTCCATCATCACGAAGCGTGGAACAAATCGCCTGCCGGCTATCCCGGCGATATCGATTATCGTGCGTATAAAATAGGCGAGCCGATTCCTCCGGCAAAAGCCCTCGGCGGAGATGAGATTCCCCTCGCAGCGCGCATCATAAGCGTCGCGGACGTATTCGACGCGCTCAGCCACCGCCGATCGTATAAAGACGCGTGGTCTCCCGATGAAGCGTTTGCAGAGATCGAAAAGGGGGCGGGCACGCAGTTCGACCCCGAAATCGTCGAAGCGTTTTTGCAGGTAAAAAGCCGCATCGCGGCAATCCTCCTCGCATACCCCGACGAAGAATCTCGCCCCGAAGAAAAGGGAAAATCGGTTTAATGACGTCGATTCTCCGAACATCGTAAACCGGGCACAATGCCCGCTGCAAAAAACGCGCGAGCATCGTTTGCAAATACTTTGCGAAAAGCCGTATTGTTTACAGCAGCGAGAGAGAGCGCTCGCGGATCAATTTGATTATCTCTTTGTCGAAGCATGCTGCGAATAAGGCGAATTCTTTTTTGCCGTAGACGTTTTTTTTATTGCCCGTAAGCCCCGCCTCTGCAAGCTGCATATTGAAATTCCTGTCGGCAAGTTTTTTTTTCGCGCTCTCTTTCGTATAGGAAATTCCTCGATCATTTAAAACGCACAAGCCCCGTTCGGCAAGCTTTGCTGCAAGCGGAATGTCGCGCGTGACGATCATATCGCCTTTTTCCGCACTGCCTGCGATATAGTCGTCGGCCGCGCCGGACCTGTTTTCGCAAATGACGCTTTCGAAAGATAATTTTTTATCGATTAATAATTTTTCATCGACGGGGACGGCGCGGTTTGCGACGAAAGTGACGGCAAGCGAAAGATCCGCCGCTTTTTTAATGATGTAGTCGCGTACCGTTCGCGGACAGGAATCGGCATCCACCCACACGTGCACGGGCTTCACTCGAGCGCCTTATCGATCCTGTCTATCATGCGGAGCGTAAGGCGTTCGGCTTCTTCATCGTCGGTCGAGTCGCCGCCGTTTAAGAGTTTTGCGTTTTTCGATTTTTCTTTGTACAATTCGTCGACGAGCGTGATGCCGCTCATGATCGCTATTTCGACGGGCTTGGTCAAGCCGCCCGTTTTTTTCACTTCTTCGGTAATGCGTTTATAATAGCCGAGCAGTTTTTCAAGGTAGGCGGACTCTTCGTTCGCTTTGATCGCAAAAGAAGAACCGAGCAAATCGATTTGAAGGGAACCCATTTAGAAAATGTCGAACTGGCCGCCCTCTTCCGATTTTTTCGGTTCGGCGGCGGGGCGGGCGGGCGCGCTTTCGTGCGCTTTCGGGGGCTGCTGCACTTTTGCAGAAGAAGCTGCGCTTCCGGCTCTCAGTACGGAATTTTCGATGGAGTTGAGCCGGTCGAGCGCTTTTAATATGCCGTTTTCGATCTTGCTCTGATCCTGTTCGATAGAGGAAAGCCGCTCCGATTTGTCGGCAAGCGCATTTGTGAGCTCGGCACACTTGGTGCGCAGAGCATCGTTTTCCGACTGCAGCTGTGAGATTTTTTCCACAGCGCTTTCCACTTTTCGTTCAAGAAGAAGAATCTGATCGAGCGATATCATATTATGCCTTCAGTGCGTTCTTTGCGATATCCACGACGGCTTTGAACGCCGCGGGATCTTCGATTGCCATATTCGCGAGTGCTTTTCGGTTGATCGCGACTCCTGCCTTGGTACAGCCGTCGATAAAGCGCGAGTATGAAAGTCCTTCGTCGCGAACGGCCGCGTTGATGCGTGCGATCCACAACGAGCGGAAATTGCCCTTTCTGTCGCGTCTGTCGACATAGGCGTGGCGCAGCGCTTTTACGACCGCGTCTTTTGCGGCTTTGAAATTCGATTTTCTGTCGCCTCTGAAACCCTTTGCAAGCTTTAGAATTTTGATGCGGCGGTTTTTGCGTTTTGATCCGTCTATTGCTCTTGACATGTTTTAACTCCTAAAAATCAGCCGTACGGCAGCATCTGCTTTCTTACTTTTTTTGCAGAGTCTTCGGCCATAATTCCTGCAGCACGGAGCTGGCGTTTCCGTTTTGAAGAACGCTTGGTGAGAATATGGCGGAGGTTCATTTTCTTGTACTTGACTTTTCCGCCGCCCGTAAGCGAATAGCGCTTGGCTGCGGATTTTTTCGTCTTCATCTTAGGCATTCGATTTTACCTCACTTGTTGTTTTGGCTTTTCCCGAAATGGTCATCGACATAAACTTGCCTTCCATAGCGGCCGGTTTTTCGACGACGTACGCGGAAGTAAGCCTTTTTAAAACTTCCTGCAGGACTCCGTATCCGAGCTCGGTGTGTGCCAATTCTCGTCCGCGGAAGCGGATCGTGATTTTGACTTTATTGCCTTCGTCGAGGAATTCCTGCACATGCTTGGCTTTCGTGTCAAGGTCACCCGGGCCGATTTTCGGCTGCATACGGATTTCCTTGAGCTTCAATACCTTTTGGTTTTTCTTGGAGTCTCGGAGCTTTTTTTCCATTTCAAACCGGTATTTGCCGAAGTCGAGTATTTTGCAGACCGGCGGATTCGCGTTTGGCGAAACTTCAACAAGGTCGAGGTCCTCATCCCTAGCCATTCTGAGCGCATCAATCGTAGGTACGATTCCTTTTTGATTACCCTCATCATCTATTAACCTGATTTCCCGTACGCGGATTTGTTCGTTAATCCGTAAACCCTTATTGTTGTTAGTATAGGCCAACTATCCTCCCTGTGTCTGAAAACACGTCTACCATGTAATGTAAGTGTTATTATATAATAATGTATGCCGAAATGTCTAGTGCTCGATCTCATAAAGAAAATTTCGCTGTCCTAAGATAATGCGTTTATGCAATCCGCTTATTGAATAAAAACGTCATACCTTGTACACTGAACCAATGGATGTTCAATCACGACGGCGTGTAGTCATTACGGGTTTGGGTGCCGTAACTCCGCTCGGAAACGATGTCGCATCGACATGGGCGGGCATTAAAGCCGGCAAAAGCGGCATCGGAAAAATTACCCTTTTTGATGCTTCCGATTATCCCGTAAAGATTGCGGCCGAAGTAAAAGATTTTTCACTCGACGCGTACGGTTTGGATCACAAAGTCGTGCGGAAAATGGCGCGGTTTACACGCTTTCTCACAGCGGCTTCCCTGCAGGCCGTTCGCGATGCGGGCTACGACGAATCGTCTTTCGGGCAGGACGCGTCGGGCATCGTAAACGGCGTCGGCATCGGCGGATACGACGCGATCGAAGACGGTTTTAAAAAATACTGCGATCCCCGCTTCGGCGTGAGCCGGCTGCCGCCGCTCACCGCTCCGATGATGCTGCAAAACGAAGCGGCTGCGAATGTCAGTATGCTCCTCGGCGTACACGGCCCGGTATGGACGATTTCGACGGCCTGCGCTTCAGGTACCGATGCGATCGGTCTTGCCTCCGATTTGATTCGAAGCGGCAGGGTCGACGTGTGCATCGGAAGCGGCACGGAAGCGTGCATTACGGGATTCAGCATCGGCTGCTTTCAAGTGCTGCAGGCGCTCGCTTCTTCGTTCAACGATTGTCCGGAAAAAGCGAGCCGTCCCTTCGACAAAGCGAGAGACGGCTTTGTCATGGCCGAAGGAAGCGCCGCCCTCGTGCTCGAAGAACTCGAACACGCCAAAAAGCGCGGTGCGCGCATCTATGCGGAAATCGCGGGCTACGGATCGTCGAGCGACGCTTATCACATAACCGCACCTGCTCCCGACGGTTCGGGGGGAGCGCTTTGCATCGAACGCGCTTTTGCCGACGCGGGTATGCAGCCTTCTTCGGTTCAGTATTACAACGCGCACGGTACGTCGACGCAGGCGAACGACGAAACGGAAACGAAAATGATAAAGCGCGCTTTCGGCGATCACGCGTATACATTGGCGGTGTCATCGACGAAGAGTATGACCGGTCACATGATCGGAGCTGCGGGTCTTATCGAAGCGCTCTTTTGCGTCAAAGCGATTGAAGACGGTTTTGCACCTCCGACGATGAACCTCGACGAACCCGATGTCGAGCACGGCTGCGATTTGGATTACGTTCCGAACAAAGGCAGAAAAATGCGCATCGACGCGGCGGCGAGCGTATCGCTCGGTTTCGGCGGACATAACGGGTGCGTCATCGTTAAGCGGTACGAATAAAGAGAGGCGGAAGTTGATTCGAAGTCCGCGAAAGTTTTTATGAGTGTTTTTATGAGAGGTACGATAAAAAGCATCGGCTGAAATAGCGCCGCTGCTGGAGTCTGGAGACAAAAAACGCTAAGGCGTTTTTTCTATATTTGAGACACTTGCGATTTCTGCGCATTGCTCGAAACCGCAGCGTTCTTTATCTCGAGTTTGCAATGCAAACTCGCCTATAATACGTGTGCGCTCTCGCGCACAGCTAAAAACTTTTTCGGAAGTTGATACTTCCTGCAAAAGTTTTTATGAGAGGTAGTTATGATTATTAAACCGATGGTTCGAAGCAGCATTTGTATCAACGCGCATCCTGTAGGCTGTGCAAAAGAAACGGAAAACGAAATCGCGTATATCAAGGCGCAAAAAGAAAAGCGCGGTATCAAGGGCGCAAAAGAGGGCGGAGCGGGGCCGAAAACCGTGCTCGTCCTCGGCTGCTCGACGGGATACGGACTTGCGAGCCGCATCGTCGCCGCATTCGAATACGGAGCCGACACGATCGGCGTTTCCTTCGAAAAAGCGGGAACCGAAACGAAGGGCGGCACACCCGGCTGGTACAATAATTTGGCTTTCGACCGCGCGGCAAAAAAAGCGGGACTTCAATCCGTCACGCTGAATGCGGACGCCTTTGCCGACGAAACGAGAGCGCTCGTCATCGACGAAGTGAAAAAACTCGGAGCCAAATTCGATTTAATAATTTACAGTCTTGCAAGTCCCGTGCGCACCGATCCCGATACGAAAGTGCTGTACAAATCGGTAATCAAGCCGCGCGGAAAACCCTACAGCGGAAAGTGTATCGACATTATGACCGAAACGCTCAAAGAGTCGAGCGCGGAGCCGGCGACGGAAGAAGAAATCGCAAGTACGATCAAAGTGATGGGCGGAGACGACTGGAGGCGCTGGATCAAACAGCTGTCCGATGCGGGCGTGCTTGCACAAGGCTGCCGAACGATCGCGTATTCGTACATCGGACCCGAACTCAGCCATGCGATTTACCGCGACGGCACGATCGGCACGGCAAAGCTCGATTTGGAAAAAGCGGCGCTCGACTTGGACAAAGAGCTGAAATCGTCGGTAGGAGGAGGCGCGTACATTTCCGTCAACAAGGGACTCGTCACGCGTTCGAGCGCGGTTATCCCGATCATATCGCTGTACCTGTCGATTTTATTTAAAGTGATGAAAGAAAAGGGAACGCACGAAGGATGCATCGAACAGATGGAGCGTCTTTTTGCCGAACGGCTTTATACGGCCGACGGTACGGTTCCGACCGACAGCGAGCACCGTATCAGAATCGACGATCTCGAACTTGCGGACGACGTGCAGAAAAAATGCCTCGAAAGCATGAAGTCGGTAACGCAGGAAAATCTCCGCGAGCTGTGCGACCTCGAAGGCTACAAGCACGACTTTCTCGCCGCAAACGGGTTCGATATCGCGGGCGTCGATTACGATAAGGACGTCGCGCGTATGGATACGATCGATTGAACGGCGCTTGATGCCGATGAAAATTATTAATTAATAATTTTGCTCCGTCTTTCGTACCGAGTGCAAAAGCGGAGCGGAGCCTAAGCAGCGGAGGATTCGCATGTTGGAAGGACGCCACCTTATAGAGCCGGATGATCTTTCCGTCGAAGAGATCGATGAAATCTGTTCTCTTTCCGAACAGATGATCGTCGATCCTGCTGCGTTTCAAGATGTGTGCCGCGGGAAAATTCTCGCGGCGCTTTTTTTTGAACCGAGCACGCGTACGCGTCTTTCCTTCGAAGCGGCGATGCTCCGTCTCGGAGGCGCGGTCGAGGGATTTTCGGACGCGCAGTCAAGCTCCGCGGCAAAAGGGGAATCTCTTTCCGATACGATCCGCGTCGTTTCGTCTTACGTCGACGTCATCGCGATGCGCAGTCCGAAAGAAGGTGCGGCGCTCCTCGCATCCCGTTTTTCGTCGTGTCCGATCATAAATGCGGGCGACGGAGGCCACTTCCACCCGACGCAGACGCTCACCGATTTGGTGACGATACGAGAGCTGCGCGGCGGTTTTGAAAATCTTACCGTAGGCTTTTGCGGGGATTTGAAATTCGGGCGTACCGTGCACAGTCTCGTGCAGGCGATGTGCCGCTATAAAAATAATAAATTCGTCTTTATCAGTCCGAGCGAACTTGCGATCCCCGAATACATTCGGGAAAGCGTGCTCGATGCCACAGGTGTCGAATACGAAAGCGTGCATCGCCTCGAAGACATCATCGATACGATCGATATCCTCTATATGACGCGCGTGCAAAAAGAGCGCTTTTTCAACGAGCAGGATTACATCCGCTTAAAAGACAGCTACATCCTCGATAAAGCGAAGATGAAGCTTGCGAGGCCGGATATGATCGTGCTTCATCCGCTGCCGCGCGTAAACGAAATAGCGCCGGAAGTCGACGACGATCCGCGCGCGGCGTATTTCAGGCAGGTGAAGTACGGCATGTATGCGCGCATGGCGCTCATTGCAAAATTGACGGGCTGTCTGTAGGACGGTTTTAAAAATTCGGTCGGTTTTTTAAGCGGCCTTACATTGCAGTCTTTTTGGTTCCCGAAAAAAGCGGAGGCGGTGATGAACGTAACGGCGATTAAAAACGGTTTGGTAATCGATCACATCAGAGCGGGGACGGGCTGGCGCATTTTCCGACGGCTCGGCCTCGACGTTTCTTCTTTTACGTCGGCGCTCATCATGAACGTGCCGTCGCAAAAGAGCGGCAAAAAAGATTTGATCAAAATCGACAATATCATCGATATCGATTTTTCGGTACTCGGCTTTATCGATCCCGATATCTGCGTCAATATTATTAAAGACGAAAAAGTCGTTCGGAAAATCAATATGACCCTGCCGCCGCGCGTACAAAACGTATTCCGCTGTAAAAATCCGCGCTGTATCACGGCGAGCGAAAACTTCGTTCCGTCGACCTTTTTGCTTGTCGACCGTACGAAAAGATTGTACCGCTGTGAATACTGCGACGCGCTGTATACGGCGGGTGAAGACGGAAATCCCGTGGAGGCGAAGTCATGACGCGCGCTCTTCTTTTTTACAATGCACATCTCCTCGACGAAGCGATCGACTCGCCCGGAGCGCTGCTTGTCGTGGACGATAAAATCCGCGCGGTCTATACCGGCTATTTTACGAATAAAAAAACGACGGAAGCTCTCGCGCTTTCCGTGCTCGCAGAAGACGGCTATGAGCATCCCTCCGTCGAATACGTCGACGCGCAGGGGCTCACGCTCATGCCCGCTTTTATCGATATGCACGTGCACTTGCGCTATCCCGGGCAGACGCAAAAAGAAGATTTGACAAGCGGATTGCGCGCGGCTTGTGCCGGAGGCTTCGGTACCGTCGTCGCGATGCCGAATACGACCCCCGTCGTTTCGTCGCAGATGAGTGCGCTCGAAATCGACAGGGAAGCGGCTTCTCTCGCTCTTGCCGGTGTGATACAATCGGTGAGCATTACAAAGGATTTCGGAGGCTCGGATACCCGACACATCGAAGAGCTCGACGCATCTCGCGTGCCGCTTATCACCGAAGACGGAAACGATGTCGCATCCGCTTCCGTCATGCTCGACGCTATGACGAAAGCCGCCCGGCGAGGTATTATCGTAAGCTGTCACAGTGAAGACGCATCGCTTGCGGCCGCGGCAAAAACTTACCGCCGTGAAGCGCTCAAACTGATGGAAGCCTATGACCTTGCCGCGTGGGGAGCGGACGACGACGATGACGTTCCCGACGAAGTGCTCGACAAAATCGCGAGCCTTTTGACAAAAGCGAACGATTTGCTCGCGCTTGCGGAAAACAGCGCGACGATCCGCAATATCATGATTGCGCGCGAAGCGGGATGCCGCGTACACATCGCACACGTGAGTACGGCCGCCGCCCTCGATGCGGTGCGCAGCGCAAAAGAATCGCTTTCGGACGATGAAGCGGATTACCTCGCCGACGAAGCGGACGCCGCCTACGAAGCTTCCCTCGACGGTACGCGCTATGTACCCGAAGCGCGGGAAGAAAAACGTTTCCGCGTTACCTGCGAAGTAACTCCGCATCACTTGGCTCTCTGCGGCACCGACGAACCTTTTATACGCGCGCTCGTAAATCCGCCGCTCAGGAGCGAAGACGACCGCGTCGTGCTTCTTGAAGGACTTCGCGACGGTACGGTCGACGTCATCGCAACCGATCACGCGCCGCATACGCTCGAAGACAAAGTCTCAGGCAGTCCCGGCTTTACGGGGCTTGAAACGGCCTTTGCGGTGTGCAATACCGTCCTCGTTGCAGGCGGTCAGCTCGGAGCGAAGAGATTGTCGGCTCTCATGTCGGCAAATCCCGCGCGCATTCTCGGTCTCAACAAAGGCGTGCTTGCTCCCGGTTTCGACGCCGACATCGTATTCGTCGATCCGGAAGAAAAGTGGACTGTGGACGCGAGCGCCTTTTTCAGCAAAGGAAAAGCGACTCCGTTCGACGGCCGGGAACTCGTCGGCAAAGTAAAAGAGCTCTTTGTCGCAGGCAGGCGGGTGTTCCGATACTCTGACTGATTTTCTTTTGAAAATATACAAAAAACGGTTTTTATGCTATACTGCATCCATGCCGATGCTCATTTTAAATAATTTGCCGTGG
>ERZ772960.2026-NODE-2026-length-15190-cov-10.894615_pt1 | contig 15190 bp, 12 predicted proteins | sample MGYA00580678_ERZ772960 | MGnify/ENA primary metagenome ERZ772960 (study PRJEB29015, sample SAMEA2737930) | human oral metagenome | biome: human oral; feature: human-associated habitat; material: dental | place: China | collected 2059 ... | reverse complement strand
AAATCAAAATTATCTGTGCAAAACTCGCAATCGCCTCGCTTAAAGAGCGGAACGGTACCGTGCGTATCACCTTTGCAAAGGTCTCAAAGATTTCCATCGATAAATTGCTCCGCATGATAAAAGAGTCGGCAGGGCGGGTTAAACTCGATGCAAAACAACCGAACGTCATCATGCTTGAAACCGGCTCTATCGGCTTAAAAGAAAAGAGCGAATTTATCAGCGAAAAACTCAATCAGCTTATTTGATAATAATTATTATAAATTATTTTGCTTGCATTTACAAAAAACTGTGCTATAATTATTTTTACCTTTGCAGGGAGATACGGCTGATAGTGTTTTTTTACGCGAAGCAGCCTTCCGGTGGTATGTTTACCGCATCCTGCACTATAAGTTATAGGAGGCTTATATGTCCGTATTGAGTGTTACCAGTGAAATTAAAACGCTGCGTAAAGTATTGCTTCATAGGCCGGGGGCCGAACTACTTCATTTAACTCCCGACACTTTAGACGAACTGCTGTTTGACGACATTCCGTTCTTGAAGGTCGCTCAGGCAGAACACGACGCCTTTGCCAAGATTTTGAGAGATAACGGAGCCGAAGTTCTGTACCTCGAAGACCTTGCCGCAGAAGCAATTAAAAAACCGGAAATTAGAACTCAATTTATTGAGCAATTTATTAACGAAAGCGATGTTTATTCCGAAAAACACAAGGAAAGTCTTCGCGAACTGCTGAACAACATCAAAGATAATAAACAACTGATTTTAAAAACGATGGAAGGCATTGATATTAAAGAACTTAATATCAAAGGTAATGCCTCATTAGTTGACTTTGTCGGCGATTCCGATTCGTCAATGATTGTCAACCCCATGCCTAACCTGTATTTTACCCGCGACCCTTTTGCTACAATCGGAAACGGCGTAAGCTTGAATAGAATGTTCTCCGTTACTCGTAACCGCGAAACAATCTATGCCGAATACATTTTTAATCATCATCCCGATTATGCCGGTAAAGTACCCAAGTTCTATGATCGCTATGATCCGCCCCACATTGAAGGAGGCGATATTCTCAATATAAATGAAAAAGTTTTAGCTATCGGTATTTCTCAGCGCACCAGTGCAAATGCTATCGACGTTATTGCAAAGAAGATTTTCTTTAATAGCGATTCGAAGATTGAAACAATCCTTGCGTTTGATATTCCGGTAAGCCGTGCATTCATGCACTTGGATACGGTATTTACCCAAATCGATCACGATAAATTTACCATTCACCCCGGTATTCTCGGCCCGCTCCGCGTATTCACCATTACCAAAGGCGCTACGAAAGGCGAGTTGAAGATTGTCGAAAATGATACGACACTTGAGAAAACGCTTGCCCAGTACACCGGTACCGGCCATGCAGAGCTCATTCAGTGCGCAGGCGGCGATAGGATTGCGGCAGCGCGCGAGCAGTGGAACGACGGTTCGAATACGCTGTGTATCAGCCCCGGAACAATCGTTGTATATGAAAGGAACGATGTTACCAACGAGCTCCTTACGAAGCACGGACTGAAAGTTCTGACAATGCCGAGCGCTGAGCTTTCACGCGGACGCGGCGGTCCCCGCTGTATGAGTATGCCGCTCGTACGCGACAACTAAATCGTATATTTTGTGCGAAATTTTGTTTAAAATTTCGCACTATTTTTTTAATTTGCCTGCATATAAGCGGGCATAAATTAACGCTATTAATATAGCAAGGAGTTTTTATGGGTGTGAATCTTTTAGGACGCAGCTTCTTAAAGTTGTTGGATTTCAGCTCAGCAGAAATCAGGTATTTGTTGGATCTTTCAAAAGAATTAAAAAAATTGAAGATGACACATACCCCTCACGATCACTTAAAAGGAAAAAACATCGTATTACTGTTTGAAAAAACCTCAACACGCACACGCTGTTCTTTTGAAGTTGCCGCAATGGATTTAGGTATGGGTTCAACCTTTCTTGATCCGGCAAGCTCTCAGATGGGGCATAAAGAAAGCATCGAAGATACCGCACGGGTTTTAGGCCGCATGTATGACGGTATCGAATACCGCGGATTTAGCCAAGAAATCGTTGAAAAACTGGCAAAATATGCAGGCGTACCGGTTTGGAACGGCTTAACCAATGAATTTCATCCCACTCAGATGCTCGCAGACGTACTTACCGTCGAAGAGCACTTCGGCCATTTGAAAGGCATTAAGCTGACGTTTGTCGGCGATGCACGCAATAATGTTGCCAATTCGCTGATGATTGTATGCGCAAAGATGGGGATGCACTTTACTGCATGCGGCCCCAAGGATTTGTTCCCCGCTGCCGACTTGGTAAAGACCGCTGAAGCGATTGCAAAAGAAACCGGCGCAACCATTACACTTACCGATGATGTGGAAAAAGGCTGCAAAAATGCAGACGTATTATACACCGACATTTGGGTATCGATGGGCGAACCCGACAGCGTATGGGAATCCCGCATTAAGCTGTTGAGCAAGTATCAGGTGAACAAGAAGATGATGTCCTTGGCTAACCCCAATGCCATCTTCCTGCACTGCTTGCCTTCATTCCACGACCTGAACACAAAAGTCGGACGCGAAGTGAACGAAAAATTCGGTATTCCCGAAATGGAAGTAAGCAACGAAGTCTTTGAATCGGTACAGTCAAAGGTATTCGATCAGGCTGAAAACCGTATGCATACTATTAAAGCGGTTATGTATGCAACCTTAAAATAAAGCGAGCGGCAATACGGATATGAAAAACGAAAGAATTGTTGTAGCGCTCGGCGGAAATGCACTTGGAAACAATCCGCAGGAGCAGCTTGCGTTAGTAAAAGAAACGGCAAAATCAATTGTCGCACTGGCAGAAAACGGCTATGAGATTGTTATCGGACACGGTAACGGACCTCAGGTCGGTATGATCAATTTGGCGATGGACTATGCAGCAAACGGAACCGCAGGTACGCCCGCTATGCCGTTTGCCGAATGCGGCGCTATGAGCCAAGGATATATCGGCTATCACTTGCAGCAGGCAATCGGCGATGAGCTGAAACGCCGGAATGTTAAGCGCGAAGTCGTATGCGTTATCACACAGGTTTTGGTGTCCGAAAACGATCCCGCGTTCACAAATCCCAGTAAGCCCATCGGTATGTTCTATACAAAAGAGCAGGCCGATAAGATTAAGGCTGAAAAACCGGATCAGACCTTTGTTGAGGATGCCGGTAGAGGCTACCGCCGCGTTGTTCCGTCTCCGCAGCCGGTTGCAATCGTCGAACGTCCCGTTATCGAAGAGCTGGTTGCCGCAGGACACATCGTTATTACCGTCGGAGGAGGCGGTATTCCGGTACTGCAAAAGGCGGACGGTTTGCATGGTGTCGATGCGGTTATCGACAAGGATAAGTCTTGTGCGAAACTCGCAGCGGATGTTAAAGCCGATAAGCTTGTCATCTTAACGGCAGTTGATCAGGTTTGTATCAATTTCAATAAACCCAATCAGCAGGCTTTAAGTAAGTTGAACATTGCCGATGCGGAAAAATACATTGGTGAAGGGCATTTTGCAAAGGGCAGTATGCTTCCCAAGGTGGAAGCATGTTTACAGTTTGTCCGCAATCACAAAGAAGGACAAGCGGTTATTACCTCGTTAGCAAATGCAGGCAATGCGCTGAAAGGCGGAAACAGCACGGTTATTACCGCCAACTAATCTACGGCGCTGCGGATAAATATGTATTATTTACCGCAGTGTTTCCGGTTATTTCCGGTACTTCGATTGAAAAGGCGCCGTCTTTTCAATCGAAGCTTGCATCGTATATCGTATTCCTATTGTAGTATTGTATATATAATGCGAATCGATTTTTAAATAAATTGGAGGAAAAAAATGGGGAAAGATAAAAAGAAGAGAGCTTCCCTCTCCGCATTCTCGATTTTGTACATTATTTTACTCGTGTTGGCGGTAATCACATGGATTATCCCCGATGTACAGAGTGCAACGCTCGGAACCATTGTTATGGCATCCTACAACGGATTTTCCAATGCGCTTGATGTGTGTTTCTTCGTATTGGTACTCGGCGGTTTCTTGGGTATTGTAACAAAAACCGGCGCTCTTAATGCAGGAATTACGCACCTCGTAAAAAAATTAAAGGGCAATGAGCTGATCCTTATTCCGATTCTGATGACGCTGTTCTCAATCGGCGGTACTACTTACGGTATGGCTGAAGAGACTGTTGCGTTCTACGGATTGCTTGCTGCAACAATGGTTGCTGCCGGTTTTGATTCGGTTGTCGGTGCCGCGACGGTATTGCTTGGTGCAGGTGTCGGCGTTCTCGGTTCAACGGTAAACCCCTTTGCAACCGGTATCGCTATCGACAGTGTCAACAAGAGCTTTGAAGAACTCGGTATTCAGAGCAACGTAAATAACGGTATCGTTATTGCGTTGGGTATTGTTCTCTGGCTTTCTTCTCTCATTATTGCATGTACATTTGTAATGGCTTATGCAAAGAAGGTAAAGCGGGATAAGGGTTCAACCATTCTTTCCTTGCAAGAGCAAGAAATCATGAATGCGGAATTCTCAAAGAAGGACACGGACGTTGAAGTTGAATATACCGGAAAAATGAAACTGACGATGGGTATCTTTGCATTCGGTTTCTTCGTGATGATTATTTCCGTTATTCCGTGGGATAAATTCAATGTTACCATTTTCGAAGGCTGGTCGTCATTCTTAACGGGCGCTGCAATCGGTGAGTGGTGGTTCGGCGAACTCGGTATGTGGTTCTTTATCATCGGTTTGATCATTGCATTTATCAACAGATTCACCGAAAACGAAATTGTTTCCGCATTTATGGAAGGTGCTAAAGATATCATGGGCGTTGTCCTCGTTATCGCTGTTGCCCGCGGCGCTTCCGTATTGATGGGCGAGACCGGTTTGGATAAGTATGTTCTCGAACATGCGTCACAAGCGTTGGAAGGTTTACCGGCATTTGCATTTGCACCGCTTTCATACATCTTGTATGCGTTGCTCTCCTTTGTTATCCCGTCAACCTCCGGTTTGGCAACCGTATCCATGCCGATTATGGGGCCGCTTGCGCAGAACTTAGGCTATAACCCCGCTGTTATGGTTATGATTTTCTCCGCAGCATCCGGTATCCTGAACCTGTTTACCCCCACGAGCGGTGTTGTTATGGGCGGTCTTGCGAGCGCACGTATCGAATACAGCACATGGCTCAAATTTGTCGGTAAGGTACTTGCTATGCTGTTTATCGTTAACCTCGTTGTTCTGACTGTAGGAATGATGGTTCTGTAAAAATAATATTTTGGTGTAAAAGTCCAAGGTATTAGGCGCCTAAAAATTTCGGTTTTTATGTGCTACACATATTTAATAAATGAAAACAGCCTATTAACTCAAACGGGTTAATAGGCTGTTTTTTTACTTTTAGAGGGAATCTCATCAGATGTTCGACCAGCATTGCCGTACGGTTTCCTTAAAACGAAGCCCTCGGTCAAACTCGTTCTTAAACATACCGAAACTCGTAGCGCCGGGGGAAAACACGACGATCTCTTGTGTTGTAGTATGGCTGTTTTGCGGCACCGTATTGTTGCTTTGCGGTGTACTCTCGGCGCTTTGCAATACCGTGTCTGTTTGCGGCGTTATACCATTTTTTTGCAGTGCCAGTTCGCATTCTCTGCGGAGCGCCTCAAGCAGTGTCGGAAGGTCTGTAAAGGGGCCGAAGTACGGAGTGTGTTGTGCTTGCAGCAGCGGGATTAATTTATCGGTACCCGTACCGGCGAGTAAAAACAAGGCTTTTGCTTTTTTAAGCTCCGGCGCAAGCGCGGTAAAATCGAGTTTTTTGTCGGTGCCGCCGGTGATGAGGATAACCGGTTTTTCAAAGGCATTGACCGCTGCTGCCGCTGCTTCGGGAATTGTTGCTGCGGAATCATTATAGAATTTGAACTGCTCCGTTTCGTAAAAAAATTCGAGCCGGTGGGGAATGCCGCCGTAGTTTTGCATAACAGGCGGAATTTTTTGTAAATCGGCGCCGTATAACGCAAGAGCGAGCGAAGCTGCCATAACGTTTTGCTTGAGCGCTGCGCCGGGCACCGCAATCCGGGGCGGCAGAAGCGGCCGGTCATCGCCCGGTGTCAGCCGTATCCGTGCGGAGCCGTCGGATGCTATCCACGCGCCGAAGAGATGCGGCGGCAGCGGATGTGCACTGTACCAAAAAACCTGTCCGGCGGTTTCCTGTGCGAAGGTCTTTCCCCAGTCGTCATCGTAATTGCAAATGGTATAATCGGTTTTATCCTGATTGCGGTAGATGATTTTTTTGTCGGCGACATAGCGTTCCATCGAACCGTACCAGTTTTGATGATCGGGCATAATGTGTGTGATAATCGCTATTTTCGGTTTTAACTGCGGACTTTGCGCAAGGTCGCCGAGCTGCCAGCTGGAAAGCTCCAGTACCACCGGCGTGTCGGCGCGTGTTTCCGTTAAGAAGGTGAGCGGACTTACCGTGATGTTGCCGCCGAGGAATGCCGGTATGCCGCATTGCTGCAGTCCGTAGTACAGCGCGCTGACGGTTGAGGATTTCCCTTTACTGCCGGTTACGGCAAGCACCGGCGCGGAACTCAGCTGTAAAAAAATCGAGATATCCGTTTCGATGCAGTGCGCTGCGGCAAGATACGGATTCCCTTCCGATTTTACGCCGGGGTTTTTAATCACCATATCTACCGTACGGAAATCTTCAATATTATGGCCGCCGAGCGCAAAGCGTACATTAGGATAGCGCCGCAGCTCTGCAACGGAGGGGGCAAGCTCTTCCTCGGTTTTCATATCGGTTACGATAACTTCTTTTGCGCCGTTTTCCGCAAAAAAACGCGCCGAAGCAAGCCCGCCGCCGTTTAATCCGAGTCCCATAACCGTTACCGAAAGCCCTGCAATATCGTTCACATTCCGTATCATCATTCGGCAATAGTATCAAAAAAAAAGCCTTTAGGAAAGAATAGTGAAAACACCTGTTGCAGGGCGCAAGCGCATCGGATTATTTTTACCGGCCTTGCAGGATACACAAAGATGATGATTTGATGATCGGCAATAATTAAAAAATGCTCATTATCAGCTGTGCTGATGGGGCATCTTCTATTCCTAAGGATACGAAGCGAATCTATACCTGAGTTTTCAAATGCCTTAAAATCCCTCGCCGCGCACCAATGCGACAACGCACAAAAACAGTGCGAAGAGCGTGTACACGTATTTACCGAGGTAATACCATCCGTTGCCGTAGCGCTTTTTTGCTCCGGTATTGATTTCGTCCAACAGCTCATCTTTTTTCATCACCCAGAACCACGAAACGGCGCCGAGCACTGCACCGATTGGGATAATATATGTGGAAACCAAATCCATCCATGCGCCCCAGCCGCCGAGAATTGCCCCCTTTGTTTCTGCGATGGGTTCCATAAACACACCGACGCCGAAGGTGATGACGCCGAGTGCGGTAATCACCGCAGTTCGCTTTAAGCCTTTAAACGTATGCATCAGCGATTCGGCGACAACTTCAAGCATATTCTGCAAGGAGGAAATTCCTCCGAACACGACGACAAGGTAGAGGATGATACCGAATATTCTGCCGCCGGGCATTTTTTGAAGGATGGAAGGAAGGACAACGAACAGCAAACCGGGGCCGCCTGCGGGATCCATCCGATAAGCAAAACACGCGGGGATCATCACAAGGGCGGCAACAACCGCAGCGATGGTGTCGAACAGTGCGGTATTTTTTGCTCCCGCTACACAGTCATGATCTTTACTTAAATAAGCGCCGTAGACAATCATCCCCGAGCCGGTAATGGATAGCGAGAAAAAGGCCTGCCCCATCGCGGTTATCCACACGGACGGATTTTTTAAATGATTCCAATCAGGGATAAATAAGAACTTATACCCTGCAAAAACGCCGGGCAAAAATGCCATACGAACCGCCAATGCCGCAAACAAGATGAAAAAAAGCGGCATCATTATTTTATTTGTTTTTTCTATCGTATGTGCACCGAGCACAATGGTCAGCAGCGTTACAATAATAATAACCGCGTGATAGGGTACAACGCTGAACTGCTTAAAGGCAAAGGATTCAAACCACTGTCCGGGTTCTACCGTCATGATGCTGCCCAATACGGACTGCGTAAAGGCTTTGAGTACATACGCGATGATAACGGCATACCCGATAGCGATTGTAATTGAACCTGCTAAGGGCAGCCATCCGACTATCTTACCGATGCCCTCGAGGTCTTTGCGGCCGTGTTTCCACGCATAGGCATAGGAGCCGAGCGTCCCCGTACCGCTGCGGCGGCCGATTGCGTATTCTGCGGAAAGTCCGACATATCCGAAAAGGATAACAAATAAGATATAGATGAGCAAAAAGGCGCCGCCGCCGTTGCTCCCAAGCTTGTAGGGGAAGCCCCACACATTCGCCATACCGACAGCCGAGCCGACGCAGGCGAGAATAAAGCCTATGTTGCTGACAAACCGATTATTTTTTCTTTCCATCTTTTACCTTTACATCCGAGACTTCGGTTCCTGCCGCCGGTTTTGCAACGCCTTTTCCGCTCTTAGAATTGGGAGTGGCCTTTTCCGATTGTTTTTCGCTGTCGGCAGCCGTATCGCTCGTGTCCTGAACCTTACCGCTCTTGTCCTTCGTTTTACCGTCCTTATCCTGATCTTCTTTGTCCTGCTTTTCTTGCGCTTTACCGTCTTTATTCTGCTCTTCCTGATACTGCGATTCTTTTTCCTGCTTTTCAGGTTTTTCCTTCGCTTTCTTGATCTTTTCTTCCAGTTCGGCTATAGCCTTGTTTTCGGTGCTTTCGGTAAATCGAGTTTTCAGTTCTTTGATAAAAGAAAGCGCTTCGTCATATCGCTTGACGAGAATGAGGATGCGGGCATAATTCAGCGCCGCTTCGGGGTTTTCCGAATCCTCATTGTACAGCTTTTTGTACATTTCACAGGCGCGCGCTTCGTCGCCGGTTGTTGCAAGGCTATAGGCATACGCCTTTGCAATCAGCACATTTCCGGGCGCTTCTTTATACTGCCGTTCGAGGATTGGTTTTGCCTTTCTCCAATCGCCTTGCAGTCCATATACCCGCGCTAAATTATACTCCACCGCGTTTTTATGCGCAGGATCCTTTGCCGCTTTTAGATAGAATTCCACCGCTTTATCGTACTTTGATACTTCGGTATAGGCTTGGGCGATTTCAAAATAGGTCTTGGCGGTTTCGGAATCAACACTGCCCTTTGCAAACAAACCTGCAAAGGTTATAAAAAAAAGCAACAAAAACAGTATTCGTTTTTTCATAACACACTCCGCATTATGGATAATGTCCGATCGGCGGCATAGCAATTACTTATTTTGGAGCACGACATTCTCAATCGCTCTTAACTGATGACGGTAAAGACCCGCGATGGTCGCGCCGTAATCCGCAATAAGCTGAATCATATTCCGCGGATGTTCGGTTTCGTCAACCCCATTAATTCTATCGCCGGCATCTCCTAACCCGGGCAAGATATAGGCAGCGGAATTCAATGCCGGATCCATCCACAACGTATATACCGTACAGTTCTTTAAGGCGCGGGCGGCACACAGAGCGCCTTTGAGTGACGAAATGACATGGAAGCAGCTGATTGATTTCGGTTTCACTCCTTGCCGTTCAAGGTATTTGACAACGGTAATCAAACTGCCGCCGGTTGCATTCATCGGATCTGAGAAAATAAGATCTTTTCCGTTCAAGTCGTCCAAATTAAAATACGACATATCCAAATTGAGCACATACTGCATATCATCGACTTTTTTTGTATCATCCCGTTTAATCTTGAACAACGCGAACGGGGTTACATAGCCGTGTGAGGAATATTCTTCAATCTCTTTGGAGATAATCATTGACGGGAGCAATGCTCCGCGCAGCATAACGCACATCACGGTGTTTTCAATTTTATGGTCGATGTCGCTGATCTTATGTACGGCGTAGTTTTGTACCGGCACGGTAACCGGCGTTTTGGAAATAAGGTAGTTTTTGCTGTCTTCGTGCCTCCCGCTATAGGCAAGTTTGAACAGCATTTCAAAAGCGCGTTGAGTATAGTAGATGAACTCGTTGTGGCCGGTTTCGCTGCTGCGCAGTTTTGCCATAACACGGGAAGCTTCCGCATGGCTTGCAAAATCGGTAATGAACGAATACACCTTGAGTTGAGGCACTTCTTTGCAGATTTCCTGCAAAATCTTTCCCATTTTATCATAGAGTGCAATAATTTCCTTTTCTGCAGCTTCTTTATCCTTTGTATCTTCGGCAGCATCGAGCCGTGTAAATTGCTCCATCGCCTTATTATACAGCTCATCCAATTTTTTGAGGTATGCATTATCCTTCGACGTTAAATACCCCTGTAGTGATTCCGCTTCCATAATAACTTGTCTCATATCAAACTCCTCTATTAAATTAAATACATAAACACGGCCACCTTTTAAGGTACTCGTGTTCACAAAAAAAAACGCCCTTAAAAAAGAGCGTCTTAAAAATTCAATAATAACATAACAATCGGCTGCAAAAGGAGAATCGGCAAGAGACTGAAGCCTCTTGTGCCTCTTTCAAATTAGAACGTACATTCAACATCGTATTACAGCTATGTCTCATCATTTGCGCAGCATTCTAATAGAATGAGAGCAATTGTGCAAGCCGTTCCCGGCCGATTATCTTCATAAAACCGGCAAGGCGCGGACCTTGGTCTTTTCCGATCAGCGCTTGATAGACGGCGGTAAACAGCGCTTTCGGTTCAAGTTCACATGCATGAGCTGCATCATACAGCGCAGTTGAAAAAGCCTTTTCATCAAGCGCATCCATTTGCGGTAACAGCTCATCGCGGATTTTGCAGAGCGCAGCGGTTTCGGCTGCGGGAAGTTCCGCCTTACCGCCGTCGGTACGCAGTGCAAACCGGAAATCTTCCGGCGCACATTCGGTAATCCAATACCATGCGCACTTCGCCCGCGCTTCAAAACGCTCCCGCTGTTCTTCCTTCATATCCGGCAAAAGCTTCATTACTGCTTTAATGTCTCCCGCATTGATCTGCAACAGGTTACAGAGGTGTCTGAACGGAATTTGATAGGCTATGCAGGATGGCATCCCTTCAACCTGTGAAAGTTCATAGATGCGGTGTTCCTTCGCATACACCTCATCGTTTTTAGCCTTATCGACACCCCATGCGATACGCTCGGTTTTATCGTAGTCCTCATAGGTTTTGATAACGTCCAAGTCGAAGCTGATGGAAAACTCCGTGTTCGGCCTCGTTCCGGCAAACAAGTACCGCGCAATTTCAGGCTGATACACGTTCAAGACATCGGACAGACTGATAACCTTTCCTTTTGATGATGACATTTTTCCCGGCAAACCTTTGATTCCGATAAAATCGTAGCGGAAGCTGACGGGAGCAGGCCAATCATATACTTCATCTGCGACAAGCCGCGCCGTGTCGAAAGAACCTCCTTGGCTGTGGTGATCTTTTCCGGCAGGTTCAAAAACCGTTTTTTCAAACTGCCAGCGCATCGGCCAGTCAACTCTCCATCCGAGTTTTAATTCCTTTGAGGTACGTAAGTCGGCCTTTTCCTGATGGCCGCAGCTTGTGCAGCGGTATTCCAATCCGTATTCGCCGTCGTAAGAAACAATCTCGGTAGTGTCTTTACTGCAGTTGCAGCAAAAAGCTGCGACAGGCCAATATTCTTCCGTTGCAGGAATTTTATGCTCATCGTCGCGATAGCGATTTAAACAGTCCTTTATTTTATCGCGGTTTTGCAGCGCTTTTTTCATGCCTTCGGCATACATGCCGCTGCGGTACCGTTCCGCCTGATATAAAAATTCGGGATGAATCCCGACTTTCGGCAACACCTGCTCTACATCCGTTTCGTGATGGCGCGCGTAAGAGGCATCGCGGCCGGTCGTGTCGGGCACCATCGTGATGGGATACCGCAGATAGTTTTGCAGCGTTTCTTTTCCGGGCATATTTTCAGGCACTTTGCGGAACACATCGTAATCGTCCCATGAATAAATAAAGCGTACCTTTTTGCCGCGGTCGCGCAGCGCGCGTACAACTAAATCAACCGAGATAATTTCGCGGAAGTTGCCGATGTGAACGGTTCCCGACGGCGTAATTCCCGAAGCGCACGTATAAGATTCCAAATCACCGCGCTCGCGTATAATCTTCTCCGCGGTTTGATCCGCCCAATGTACTAATTTCCGATTGTTTTGTTCTTTACTCATATCATCCCTGTGTTGAACTCAAACGTCCCTGTCAATTAGGCTCGAAAGGTTGTGTTTTAGTGATTGTTCGAAAAATATTGCGGAATTGTATACTGCGCGGTCGATTGTGTCAACGAATTGCGGGCAAGTCTACATGATAACGGTTTATTTATCCAAAAACTCGATAATACGCTGCGCTACCGGTTCACGCTCGACATCATCGGTAACGATATGACTGCTTTCTTCCAAAATGACATACTCATTCGGCGCTTTGAGCAGCCGGTCGATAAGTTCTTTTTCCTTAAACGGTACCGACTGATCCGATTTTGATAAAACCGTTATCACCTTTGACCGGATATTCGGAAGCTGCTGAATCGCCATCTTCTGCAACTTATACAAGTCCGCCGCCTTGCCGACGTAATCATAGTTGCAATAGTCCTTGACGCAATCATAATATTCGGGTTCTTTATAAAACGTTTTCCCTTCCGTCGGAATGGTCTGTATAAAATATTTTAAGTACGGTGTCAGCTTGATCCGCGAATCGGCGGCCATAAAGGCGGGCGCACAAAGGAATATTTTTTCAGGCTGAAATTTTGCTGCAAGGAGCGCAGTCAGCACACCTCCCATCGAGAGACCGCCGACATATACCGTCTGATATGCTTCGGATAAATCAAGGTACTCATCATATACGCGCCGCAGCCAATCCTTCCACGAACTTGCGATAAAGTCCTCTTTGTTTGTTCCATGCCCCGGCAGACGCGGGATCGATACGGTGTATCCCGCTTTATGCAGTTGCGTACCGAGCCACAACATTTCCCGCGGAGAGCCCGTATACCCATGTATCAACAAAATAGCCTTATCCCCGCCTTCAAAAAAGTGAGGTTTGGTGAACCGATTTATTTTTGCCGGATCATTATTGTAGAACATCTGAGGCTCCTCTCATTTTATACATAGACAAACAATACTCCGTTCCATATTTTTTGTAAATATACGACACATCCTTGGGAATAGGAGGCGCCGAGTGAAATTCGGATTTTTATAACCGCTCTTAAAATCTTGAAGAAACGCACAAATATTAATAATGAAATCTTGAAGAAACGCACAAATACTATGTAATAAATCTTGAAGAAATGCACAATATTCGGTAATATATTAGCATATGGTTTTTAAAAGAAAGGTTTATGATCGACTTTTGGATTGGAAAAAGCATTATGCAGATCATTGTGCGGTATTGCTTGAAGGGGCACGGCGGGTCGGGAAATCAACCATTGCGGAGACTTTTGCCAAAAATGAATACAAATCATATCTTCTTATTGATTTCTCAAAAAGTGCGGATAATATCGTAAAATGCTTTGATGACATAGGGAATCTCACTCTGTTTTTTTTAAGGTTGCAGGCAGAAACGGGCATAACACTGTATGAACATGAATCCCTTATTATATTTGATGAGATTCAGCTTTTCCCGAAAGCACGTCAGGCAATCAAGCATCTTGTTCATGATGGGCGCTATCATTATCTGGAAACAGGTTCGCTGATTTCAATCAAGAAAAATGTTAAAGATATTCTAATCCCATCGGAAGAAATGAAAATTCAGGTTTATCCGATGGACTATGAGGAGTTTTGCGGAGCTGTAGGATACAACTACTCATTGTTACGGCAGATTTATGAAACGGGACGAGCAATCGGGCAAGCGACGAATAGAAAATTGATGCGGGATTTCAGACTGTATATGGCAGTCGGCGGTATGCCGCAGGCAGTAGAGGCATATATCCGCGGAGAAAATTTTACCGGGATTGATCAAGTAAAACGCCAAATTATTGCGTTATACGAAGATGATTTTAGAAAGCTCGATCCGTCGGGAAGGATATCGGCAATGTATCATGCCATACCTGCACAGCTTTCGAAGGGGACGCGAAAATATAGAGCGTCATCGGCCATAGGGAAAAGAAATAATACAAAATCCGAAGATCTTCTTTATGAACTCATTGATTCGAAAACCGTACTGCCATGTTATAATTCGGCTAATCCGAGAGTGAGTCTTGCCGATACAAAGGATTTTGACCGCTACAAGCTCTATCTTGCCGATACGGGCTTGTTTATCACCTTGATGTTTATTGATAAGCCTGCGGTAGAAAACGAACTCTATAAAAAGCTGCTTTCGGATAAACTGCCTGCCAATTTGGGATATCTCTATGAAAATGCAGTTGCGCAAATGATTACTGCGATAGGTCGTGAACTGTACTATCACACATGGGAAAAGGCAGGAAGTACCCATTACTACGAAGTTGATTTTTTGATTTCAGATAATAGTAAAATTTCAGTATTTGAAGTAAAGTCGTCCGGAACGGGAAAGCACGAATCAATCGGTGCATTTGCAAGAAAGTTCTCGGCGAATATCGGCGCTCTGTATGTATTGTCTCAAAAAGATGTGAGTACGGAAGGAGCCTTGCAAAAGAAGCCGGTATATTTGACACCGTTTCTGCTTCCTTAAAATGCAACAGGCGAACAAATCGCAGATGTGTTGTATATTTTCAAAACCCTTGACATTTCTAATACGAAATAGTATAGTCGTTCCGTTCAATTGGATAAATGGCTAAAAGCTGCTTATCCGGTATTCTTTAAGAGTTTTCCGGTGCCGTAAAGCCTTTTTAAGGCAGGTTTCCGCGTTAATGCTGTTAAAAGCATTAAGGGGTTTGCCCTATTACTCTGCAGGATGCCAAACCAGTCATCGGAATGGATTCTGATGATGATCAGGTGGATCCGAATAAGGCTTGTCGAATTGCTATGACAGGCTTGTGCAACACGTCTTTTGTAACGGTGTTTACTGTCTGATTGTCCTTCATTCTATTCTTTTCTGTATTTGGTATCCGATTTGTAACATTTTTTTTCATTTCAATATGGAAATGGTCTCGCTGTTTGATGGGCGGGGTTTTGTTAGTTGCCTA
>ERZ772960.2023-NODE-2023-length-15202-cov-9.817324_pt1 | contig 15202 bp, 19 predicted proteins | sample MGYA00580678_ERZ772960 | MGnify/ENA primary metagenome ERZ772960 (study PRJEB29015, sample SAMEA2737930) | human oral metagenome | biome: human oral; feature: human-associated habitat; material: dental | place: China | collected 2059 ... | reverse complement strand
GCATGGTCTCACTGTAAAGAATCTGGTCGGCGGCTATACCTACATGAAGATGCAGCATGAGGAGAGAAATTAAGATGGTAATTGAGGATCAGGAGCGTCTTGAGGAGGCCGCAGATTTCTTGCGGGCATTGGCGCATCCCGTACGGCTCTGCATTGTACGCCGCCTTCTGCGCGAGGGCTGCTGCAATGTGAGCCATATGCAGGAGTGTCTGGATGCGCCGCAGTCAACGGTGTCCCAACATCTTGGCAAGCTGCGTCAGGCGGGGCTGATTCGTGGGGAGCGCAGCGGGCTGGAAGTCACCTATCGGCTGAAGGATGAACGCGTCACCCGCATTTTGCGGGGACTGTTTGACGAGCTGGAAGAGGAAGGGACAGGGCAGTCGTATGCAGAAGCGAAAACTGGCGCAGGTCGACCGTGATGCCTGCGTGTCCTGTGGAACCTGTCAAAATATATGTCCGCGACAGGCGATCAGGATTGTACATGGTTTGTACGCAGCGGTGGATGCCGCGCACTGTGTTGGCTGTGGGATGTGTAGCCGTGAGTGTCCGGCAGAGGTGATTCGCATGGAGGTGCCCGCATGAAGCTGAGGGGAAAACCGTGGTATCAGTATCTCTGGCTCTTTTCAATCCTGTACTTTTCGCTGGGGTTCTTCAATATCCTGTTTGCATGGCTGGGGATGATCTGCTTTTTGACGCCGCTTGCCTTTGCGCTTGTGCGCGGGGACAAGGGCTACTGTAACCGCTACTGTGATCGAGGACAGCTCTTTCAGCTCCTCGGCACACGGATTGGGCTCTCTGCGCGTCATGAGCTGCCTGCGTGGGTGCGCAGCCGCACGTTTCGCTACGGCTTCATGGCGTTCTTTTTGACGATGTTCGGCAATGTCTTCTTCGTGAGCGTTCAGGTGGCGCACGGCGCGCCGCTACAGGAGTCGGTGACGCTGTTCTGGCTCTTCGATGTGCCGTGGGGATGGGCATATGGCGGGGGCAGTGCGCCGTGGTTCGCGCAGTTCGCATTCGGCTTTTACAGTCTCATGCTGACCTCGGCGATCATCGGCGCGCTGATGATGCTGCGCTACCGCCCGCGCGCATGGTGCGTCGCCTGTCCGATGGGGACGATGACGCAGATGATCTGTCGCGCCAAAGCGCCGCAGGAGGCGCACGGCGATCGTCAGACGAAGGGGATACAGGAGATTTGTGATAACTGCTGATCGCTATACGAGAAAAGAGCTGTCAAACGAAAAACGGGTTCCCGTTTCGTTTGGCAGTTCTTTTTGCGTAGAAAAAACGCCGAGAGTGCATAATTATTGACGCTCCCCTCATTTTCTGTTATAACTTAGTGTATGCTGCGCGCGGCAATGAGTGGCGCTAGCGTATATTTTTTGATGAGGAGTGACGACGATGAAGCTGGTTGTGACGATTGTCGGACGGGATCAGGTCGGTATTGTGGCAATGGTGAGCGGGATTCTCGCGGAGCAGCGCGTGAATATCATGAATGTGAACCAGAACATCATGGACGGTTTCTTCAATATGGTCATGATTGCAGAGATGCCTGATGATGCCGATATTCGCTTGAAGGATTTGCAGGAACTCCTGCGGAAAAAGGGCGAGGAGCGCGGTCTCCAGATCAAACTCCAGCATCAGGACATCTTTCAGGTCATGCACAGTGTGTGAGCGAGGAGCAGCAGAGTGATTACATTTGAGGACATCCGCGAAACAAATCGGATGATTACGGAGAACCGTCTCGATGTGCGCACAATCACGATGGGAATCTCCCTGCGCGACTGTGCACATCCAAACATTGACAAGTTCTGCCAGAATGTCTACGAGAAGATTACGCGCTCGGCGGAGTATCTCGTGCGTACGGGCGAGGACATCGAGACGGAGTACGGCATCCCCATCATCAACAAGCGCATTTCTGTCACGCCGATTGCGATTGCGGCGGACGCGTGTCAGACGAACTCCTTCGTACCCGTCGCAGAGGCACTTGACCGTGCAGCGAAGGCGGTCGGCGTCAACTTCATCGGAGGCTTTTCCGCGCTCGTCGAAAAGGGGATGACACACGGCGACCGCGTGCTCATCGACTCGATTCCGCAGGCGATGGCGGCGACGGATATCGTCTGCTCCTCGGTGAACATCGGTTCGACGAAGGCGGGCATCAATATGGATGCCGTGCGTGAGATGGGCGAGACAATCAAGCGCACGGCGGAGCTGACGCGCGAGCAGGAGGCTATCGGCTGCGCGAAGATCGTTGTTTTCTGCAACGCGCCGGGAGACAATCCGTTCATGGCGGGCGCATTCCACGGTGTCTCCGAGGGGGATCGCGTGATCAACGTCGGGGTCAGTGGACCCGGTGTCGTCAAGCACGCGCTTGAGGATCTCAAGGGGGCAGATTTTACGGAGATTGCTGAGACGATCAAGCGCACGGCGTTCAAGATCACGCGCGTGGGACAGCTTGTGGCGCGCGAGGCTGCACGCCGTCTCGGCGTGCCGTTCGGGATCATCGACCTCTCGCTTGCGCCGACCTCGGAGGTAGGGGACAGCGTGGCGCGCATCCTTGAGGAAATGGGGCTTGAGGCGTGCGGCGCACCCGGCACGACAGCGGCGCTTGCGCTGCTCAACGATGCGGTGAAGAAGGGCGGCCTCATGGCAAGCTCTCACGTCGGTGGGCTCTCAGGTGCATTTATCCCCGTCAGCGAGGATGAGGGCATGATCGATGCCGTACAGCGCGGCAGCCTCTCGATCGAGAAGCTCGAGGCGATGACCTGCGTCTGCTCGGTCGGTCTTGATATGATTGCCATCGAGGGCGATACGCCCGCCGCCACGATTGCGGCAATCATTGCGGATGAGGCGGCGATCGGCATGGTGAACAACAAGACAACCGCAGTGCGCGTGATCCCCGTCCCCGGCAAGAAGGTCGGCGAGGGCGTATCGTTCGGCGGACTCCTCGGCTACTCACCGATCGTTCCCGTGCGCAGCGGGTTCAGTTCAGCGGCGTTCATCGCGCGCGGCGGGCGGATTCCCGCGCCGACGAGGTCGCTGACGAACTGATATGAGAGTAACGAAAGCCATCAAGGCGGAGCAGCTCCACATCCTCCGCAATCTCTATCCAAATGCAAAGCCTGCGCTCGAATTTAAGACACCGTTTGAACTCCTCATCGCGGTGATTCTCTCGGCGCAGTGCACAGATGTGCGCGTGAATCTCGTGACGAGCAGACTCTTCCCTTGTGCGAATACACCGGAGGCAATTGCAGCACTTGGGCAGGCGGAGCTCGAGGCAGCGATTCACGACTGCGGTTTTTTCCGCATGAAGGCGAAGCACATCCTTGAGACCTGCGATATTCTCTTGCGAGAGTATGGCGGGGAGGTTCCGGCGGACTTTGAGGCGCTGCAAAAACTCCCGGGGGTCGGACGCAAGACGGCCAATGTCGTGATGAGCGTCGCATTTCACGCGCCTGCGATTGCCGTCGATACGCATGTGTTCCGCGTGGCGAATCGTTTGCGGCTTGCGGTCGGCAAGACGCCGCTCGAGGTGGAGAAGGGGCTGCAAAAGGCAATCCCGCGCGAGGATTGGAGCGATGCGCATCACTGGCTGATCCTGCACGGGCGCCAACTCTGCAAGGCGCGCAAGCCGCTCTGCGAGGAGTGCCCACTTGCACCGGTCTGTCCGAGTGCGGTTTAACTCGGCATTGGAGAAGGGAGCGTGAGGGCATGATTTACCGAAAGGCACGGTTTGATGACATTGAGTCTGTCTACGGACTTGTGCATATCTATGCGGCGCAGGGCGAGATGCTCCCGCGCTCGCGCAATACGCTCTACGAGAATCTGCGCGATATGATTGTCGCAGAGGATGAGGGGGCTGTCATCGGTGTAGGTGCGCTGCATATCATGTGGGATCGTCTCGCCGAGGTGCGCATGATGGCAATTGCGCCTGAACATACGCGGCAAGGGATCGGCGCTGAGATTGTGCGCCGCCTGCTCGTAGAGGGGGATGCGCTCGGCATCGAAAAGGTGTTCACGCTCACCTATAAACCCGACTTTTTCCGTAAGCTCGGCTTTATCCGCATCAGCCGCGAGGAATTACCGCAAAAGGTTTGGAAGGAGTGCATCGACTGCCCGAAGTATCCGAATTGTGACGAAATTGCTATGATCAAGGTATGATGGAGGCGCATTATGATTGTTGTTATGAATTCCAGAGCCACGCAGGAAAATATCGATCAGGTGGTTGCAAAGATCGAGCAGGCGGGGCTTCGCACCCATCTCTCTCAGGGGGAGGATCGCTTCATCATCGGTGTGATCGGTGATAAGAAACTCATTGCAGGGCTTGAGATGAATATGATGGATGGTGTTGAGAAAACAGTTCGGATTACGGAGAAGTACAAGCTCGTTAGCCGCGACTTCCATCCGGCAAACACGATTGTGGATGTAGCCGGATTCCCCGTTGGCGGCGAGCAGCTTGCGATCATGGCGGGTCCCTGCTCGGTCGAAAGCTATGATCAGCTCTATGACGTTGCGGTCAAGGTCAAGGCGGCCGGTGCTCAATTCCTGCGTGGCGGTGCATTCAAGCCGCGTACAAGCCCCTATGATTTTCAGGGACTGGGACTTGATGGCCTGAAGATTCTCCGCGATGTGGCAGACAAGACGGGGCTTCGCGTCGTCACTGAAATCGTGGACAAGGACGATATCGAGATCGTGTCGGAATATGCCGATCTGCTGCAGGTTGGTGCGCGTAATATGCAGAATTTCCAGATGCTCAAAGCACTTGGCAAGGTGCAGACACCGGTACTCTTCAAACGCGGACTCTCCGCAACGATCAGTGAATGGCTGAACGCTGCCGAGTACATTGCCTCAGGCGGGAACGAGAACATCATCTTCTGCGAGCGCGGCATCCGTACCTATGAGACATTCACGCGCAATACGATGGATCTCAATGCAATCGCTGCCCTCAAGGAACTCACGCATTTCCCTGTCATTGCAGACCCAAGTCACGGGACGGGACGCTGGCAGATGGTGCGCCCGCTGGCGCGCGCATCTGTTGCCGTCGGTGCGGACGGACTCATCATCGAGGTGCACTGCCATCCGGAATGCGCACTCTCAGATGGCGATCAGAGTCTTGTACCACGCAATTTTGAGCAGCTGATGGATGAGGTGCGCCAGATCGCGCCCGCCGTTGGTCGGCGCGTATGAGTGGGACGAAGCTCGCCATAATCGGGGTCGGGCTAATCGGCGGCTCGCTCGGACTCGCGCTCAAGGATGCGCTTGGCGAGGAGATCTATATCACGGGTCTCTGCCGCACGGAGGCTTCTATGCGTGCGGCAATGGGGTGCGGAGCGGTGGATTTTGCCTCATCCGACCTTGAAGCTGTGGTGGGGGAGGCGGACATCATATATCTCAGTCCGCCCGTCCTGCAGATCGTGCCGATGGTCGAGCGCATCCTGCCGCACCTCAAAGACGGTGCGATTTTGACCGATGCCGGCAGTACGAAGGGATATGTTTACGAGGCGCTGCATAGGATTCTGCCGCCGCAGATCTACTATGTGCCAGGACATCCCATGACAGGACGCGAGAAAAGCGGTGTCGCGGAGGCGACGAAGGATCTCTTTGCACACAAGGCGTACGTCATCATCGACGACGAGATGGTGCCGCGGGAAGTCAAAGAGCGACTGATGGCGCTGCTCAGGTATACGCGCGCGAACTTCACGACGCTCGATCTCGCGCAGCACGACCGCTGCGCCGCCGTTATCAGCCACGTGCCACATCTTGCGGCGGCCGCGCTCGTCACGCTGCTGAATCGCAGCGGCGATGATCTGAACTCCTGCCTCAAGCTCATCGGCGGCGGCTTTAAGGATACCACGCGCATTGCATCGTCCAATGCGGATATGTGGGCGGACATCTGCATGACGAACGGCGTGCCGATTGCGGACTCTCTGCGTGAGCTGCAAGCAATCCTCGGTGAAGTCATCACAGCGGTAGAGCGCGGAGACCGTCAGGCGGTGCACGATTATTTCGCCGCATCCAAGGAGCGCCGTGACGGCATTCTGCACGATGCAGAACAAAAATTTGACACAAATTGACGTTTTTTTTCAAAACCCTCTTTTTTTTAGAACGTATATATGCTATGATATAAAAGACTATATGCGTACGAACCTGTCAGGGGGTATTACCGTGAAGAAAACCAGAATATCCACGCGGCGTCAATCCGAGATCTTGCAGTACATCAAAGATTTTTTGGTTGAGAAGGGCTATCCACCCTCGGTGCGTGAGATCGGAACGGCGGTCGGACTGAAATCCAGCTCGACGGTGCACCGCTATCTCGCCATGCTCGAGGAGAACGGTGCAATTCGCCGGGATGCGACGAAGCCGCGCGCCATCGACATCATGGGCGAGAACCCGTGGGGACGTACGCTTCCTGTGCCGCTTGTCGGAACAGTGACGGCAGGCGAGCCGATTCTCGCAGAGCAGAACGTCGAGGAGGTATTCTCCTTCCCGCGCGCGCTGCTTGGAACATCGGAGGATGTATTCATGCTGCGCATACAGGGCGACAGCATGATTAACGTCGGCATTTTTGACGGCGACTTTGTCCTCGTGCGGCAGCAGCCGACAGCGAACAATGGGGATATTGTCGTAGCGCTGATCGACGGTGAGTCGGCGACGGTAAAGCGCTTCTTCCGCGAGAAGACCTGTATACGCCTGCAGCCGGAGAATGACTCGATGGAGCCGTTCTACGAGACGGATGTGCAGATCCTCGGCAAGGTCATTGGTCTCTATCGTCATATTTGAATCGTATGCGGGAGCGTTGTGTGAAAAGCACGACGCTCCCTTTTTATTTCCAGGGAAGAATGTTATAATAACTCTGTTTTTCTCTTGTGGAGATTATTTGTATGGCAAAGGGCGAATTACGTAGCGGATATACAACAGGGGCGTGTGCGGCAGCGGGGGTTAAGGCGGCATTCCTCTATATGGCCAGGGCGGACTGGCACGAGGTCAGTCTGACGGCATTGGACGGCACGCCTCTGACGATTCCCGTGAAGGATGTTGTCGAGACGGTGGAGGGGATTCGCGCCGAGGTCGTGAAGTTCTCGGGGGATGACCCCGACATTACAAACGGCGTCTCTGTGTTCACAACGCTTGCGCTTGTCGATGAAACGGATGATATTGAATTCCGCGCGGGCGAGGGCGTCGGTACAGTAACGAAGCGCGGCATGAGTCTCCCCGTCGGTGAGCCGTCGATCAATATGGGGCCGCGGACATTGATCCGCAATGTCGTGGAGGAGATGACGGGGAGTGTCGATGTCGGCGCGCGCGTGACAATCTCCATCCCCGCAGGTGTGGAGCTCGCAAAGAAAACGCTCAATCCCGTGCTCGGCATCGAGGGTGGAATCTCCGTGATCGGGACGACGGGCGTGCTCCGCCCGATGTCGGAGGAGGCGTTCAAGGACTCCCTCGTGCCGCAGATCGATGTTGCGCTTGCAGCAGGTGAGCCCGTGCTCGTCTTTGTCCCCGGAAAGATTGGGGAACGCATTGCACTTTCGCTTGGTGTCTCACAGTCGGCGCTGATCGAGACGAGCAATTTCATCGGCTTCATGTTGGACAGCGCTGCGGAGCGTGGCGCGGAGAAGATCCTCATCCTCGGGCATACGGGTAAGCTTGTGAAGATGGCTGCGGGTGTATTCCATACGCACAATCGCATTGCGGACGCGCGCCTTGAGACACTTGCCGCCTATGCGGCGGCGGAGGGGCTCGGGCAAGAGGGCGTGCGCGCGGTTCTTGTGTCGAATACGACAGAGGATGCGATGGAGGTCATTGCTGCGGCGGGACTTGCCGAGCGCGTCTGTGCCGTCATCGCCGAGCGCGTGCACGTCCGTGCGGAGCGCTATCTCTTCGGCAAGGTCGAGGTTGGTGCATTGATGGTGAACTTCGCCGGGGATATTCTCGGTGCGGATGCGCGGGCGCGCGATTTTGCCCGCAGCTATGGATGGAGACTATAGGTGAGTCATAAAATTATCGTTGTCGGAATCGGCCCCGGAGATTCTGCGTATTTGTTGCCAAAAGCACAGAAAACAATCGAAAATGCGCGTATTCTTGTCGGGGGGAAGCGTGCGCTTGCTGATTTTTCGCACAGCGGGGTGCGGGAATGCGCCATCGGCGCAGATATTCCGTCTGTACTTTCCTTTATACGGGAAGCACTCGAGACGGATGATGTCGTGGTCATGGTCTCGGGCGACCCCGGCTACTATTCGCTGCTCGATGCGCTGCGGCGCAGCTTTCCTCTCGGTCAGATCGAGGTCATTCCGGGGATCAGCTCCCTGCAGATGGCATTTGCGCGTCTGGCGCTGCCGTGGCACTCTGCGCGCCTCCTCAGCTTTCACGGGCGAGAGCCTCTGGAGGCGGAGCTCGTTCGCTTAGATGGCACGGTACTCGGTATGCTGACGGATGGGCGGAACAATTCGCAGACCATCGCTGCGCGACTTATGGTGCACGGATGGAAAAGCAACGATACAATGTATGTCTGCACGCGGCTTTCGTACGCGGATGAGCAGATTTTAGAAACAACAATTGGAAGCGCGGCAGAGAGCGAGGGCATCGGGCACGGTGTGATTGTCGTCTGCACGCAATGAGGAGAAGCATTGATGAATCTTGGAATCAAGGACGAGGCATTTGTGCGCGGCAAGGTGCCCATGACGAAGGAGGAAATTCGTATCCTCACACTCGTCAAGGCACAGATCGCTCCCGATGCCGTCGTCTATGACATCGGTGCGGGCACGGGCTCACTCTCGATTGAGGCGGCACGGCTCGCGCCTGCGGGTCACGTGTACGCGATTGAGAAGAACCCCGAGGGCATCGGGCTGATTGCGGAGAATGCAACGAAATTCTCCGTGGAAAATATCACCGTTGTGGAGGGGGCTGCTCCCGACGCTCTGGCAGGACTGCCCGCGCCGGATGTGGCACTCATTGGCGGCAGCGGACGACGTCTCGCAGATATTCTGGATCTTATCGGGGAGCGTCTGCGCCCCAATGGGCGCATTGTGGCAAACGCGATCACAATGCAGACGGTCGCCGCCTGTCTGGACTATTTTCATGCACATGTGGACCGTTATACCTATGAGGCGATACAGGTGCAGATCAATAGGCTCGAGCGCGTTGGTTCGTACGATATGGCAAAGGCTCTCAACCCCATATACATTATTACGGCTCAGAGAAAGTGAGGAAGAAATATGATTCATATTGTCGGTGCGGGTCCCGGTGATCCCGAGCTCATTACGGTGAAGGGGGCGCGTTATCTCGCGGAGGCGGATGTTGTCATCTATGCCGGTTCGCTTGTCAATCCCGCGCTTCTCGATATGTGCAAGAAGGGCGCAGAGATTCACAACTCTGCACATATGACCCTTGATGAGGTCGTTGAGGTGATCGCACGGGCAGAGGACGAGGGAAAGATGACCGTGCGTCTGCATACGGGTGATCCCGCGATCTACGGGGCAATCCAGGAGCAGATGGATGCGTGGGAGAAGCGCGGCTTCGACTATGATGTTGTGCCGGGCGTGAGTTCCTTCCTTGGGACGGCAGCGGCATTGCGGCAGGAGTACACGCTGCCCGGCATCTCGCAGACGGTCATCATCACGCGCAACGAAGGGCGCACGCCCGTGCCGGAGCGCGAGAAGCTGCGCAGCCTCGCCTCACATCATGCGACGATGTGTATCTTCCTTTCGATTTCAATGATCGAGGAGGTTGTGGCAGAACTCATTGCGGGCGGCTACGAGGACGCCACGCCGATTGCCATTGTGCAGCGCGCCACATGGCCGGAGCAGAAGATTCTGCGCGGCACGCTCGCGACGATAGCAGAGCAGGTCAAGACGGAGGAGATCGACCGTACGGCGATGATCGTGGTTGGCGACTGTCTTGATACGGAGTACAATCTCTCACAGCTTTATGCGCCGCAGTTCTCACATATGTTCCGGGACGCAAAACAATGAGAACAGCGCTCTTTGCGCTCACTGCGGGCGGGGCGGCGCTCGCACATCGCCTTGCTCGTGCGTTGGAGGGCGGCGCAACGATGCATCTGCCCGAGCGCCTGCGCGGCAGTGCCGTTTCGACTGAGCACGACACCGTGTATTTTGAACGCCTCGCAGATGTCATGCGGGAGGCGTTCACGCGCTATGATGCACTCATCTGTGTGATGGCGACGGGCATTGTCGTGCGCATGATTGCGCCCTATGTAGAAAATAAATTATATGATCCCGCCGTTATCGTCTTTGACGAGGCGGGACATCACGGCATCAGTCTCCTCTCCGGGCACATCGGCGGCGCAAATGAACTAACGCGCAGCCTCTGCGCGGCGGTGGGCGCCGACCCCGTCATTACGACGGCAACGGATGTGACGGGCACACTTGCGCCGGACGCGATTGCCGCGCGGCTTGCCCTGCGTCCCGTGCCGAAATCGGCGATACAGGTGCTCAACACGGCTCTGCTTGAGGGGAAGGAGATCGCGTATTACATTGCAAGCGATCTGCCTCATGCCGCATTCTATGAAGCGCAGCTGCGCGCAGAGGAAAAGCAGGCGCGTCTCTTTCGCGGGGAGGTACCGCCCGTGGGTGCGGATGAGTACCGCATCGTTATCACGGCGGCGGATGATCTTCTGCAGGAAAACGCCCCACGCACACTGTATCTCGTGCCGCGCCGTCTGATTGCGGGGGTCGGCTGCCGTGCGGGTGTGCCCGAGGCGAAGATTCTGCGTGCGCTGACAGAAGCATGCAGCATGATCGGCAGGGAGCCGTCTGACATCGACCTCCTTGCGAGCACGATGGTAAAGCGCGATGAGGCGGGGCTGCTTGCAGCGGCAGAAACGCTCGGACGGGAGATCCGATTCTTCCCGAACGATGCACTTGCAGCAATGATTGAACGATACGGGCTAAAAGAGTCCGATTTTGTCCGGCAGACGATCGGCGTCGGGAATGTATCCGAGGCGGCGGCGCTCTGTGCGGCAGATAAAGCAGGCGGGCGCATGGCGCTCGGGAAAACATCATTTGGGAAAGTGACGGTGGCACTCTTATGGGAAAAATAAGTGTTGTGGGCATCGGCCCCGGCAGTCTGGATGACATGACTTACCGCGCACGGCGTACGATTGAGGAGGCGACGACGGTCGTCGGCTACAAGCGCTACATTGAGCTGATCAGGGAGTTGGTCGATGGGAAAAAGGTGCTCGATACGGGCATGACGCAGGAGATTGACCGCTGCCGCGCTGCGCTCAAGGCAGCCTCGGAAGGTGAGACGGTGGTTGTCATCTCGAGCGGCGATGCCGGCATCTATGGGATGGCGGGGCTTGTGCTCGAGCTGCTTGTGAAGATGGATGAGGCGGAAAAGCCGGAATTCGGCGGCGTCATCCCCGGCGTCTCAGCGATGAGTGCGGCGGCAGGGCTCCTGGGTGCACCTATTATGCATGATTTCGTTGTCATCAGTCTCTCGGATCTGCTCACGCCGTGGGAGATCATTCAGGAACGCGCAGAGCTCGCAGCGCAGGGTGACTTTGTCACGGCACTCTACAATCCGCGCAGCAATAAACGCGTGGGTCAGATCAAGGCCGTGCAGGAGATTTTCCTGCGTCACCGTGCGCCCGAGACGCCTGTCGGCATCGTGACGAGTGCAAGCCGTGCGAATGAGGCGACGCTGATCTCCACGCTTGGTGACTTTACGAAGGAGGACATCAATATGTTCTCGATCGTCATCATTGGCAACTCGAAGACGCGGCAAGTGGGCGACTGGATGATTACGCCGCGCGGCTATCAGAAGCGGGAGCCGGGGCTTTGATATTCACGGCGGCGGGCACGCAGGACGGACGTGAGATTGTGCGCAGGCTCTGTGCGGCGGGATATGACGTGGCGGCATCGGTCGTCAGCTCCTACGGGCAGCAGCTCATTGCAGAGCAGCGCGAGAGCGGCAGCGGCCGCCTCCTCATCAACGACACACCGCTCGATGAGAATGGCCTGCGTGCCTTTTTTGCGGAGCACGGCGTACACGTCTTTGTCGATGCGACCCATCCCTATGCCGTCAACGTCTCGCGCAACGCGATGACGGCGTGCACGGCGGCGGGGATTCCCTACATCCGCTTTGAGCGCGATTTGACGGATATTTCGTATGAGAATGTGCACCTCGTACACTCCTATGAGGAGGCGTCAGATGTTGCGGCACAATTTGGGAAAAATATATTTTTGACGACGGGCAGCCGCAATCTGGAGCGCTTCGTAAAGGCGGAGCCGCTTGCAGACTGCACACTCATCGCACGTGTTCTGCCGACGGCGGAGGTCATTGCGCTCTGTGAGGGGCTGGGGCTGACGCCGGCGCAGATCATTGCGATGCAGGGGCCGTTCTCGCGGGAACTGAACCGCAGTATGTATGAGAAGTACAAGGCGGATGTCATCATCACAAAGAACAGCGGGACGATTGGCGGCACAGATGCCAAATTCCAGGCGGCGGCAGATCTCAATCTGCCTGTCGTCGTGATCGACCGCCCCATGCTTTCCTATCCGCATTTGGCACACAGCTATGAAGAAGTAAAGGCATTTGTCGATTCGGTCAGCGAATCATAGAAATAGGAGTTATTCATGGATTTTATCAAGGAGCCGATGGCGATTGAAAACCGCAGCATGGAGCTGATTGCTCCCCATCTGGAGGGGCTTCATCTGGATGAGCGCGAAACGAAGCTCTATTCGCGTCTGATCCATGCGTCGGGCGATGTCGGCTATGCGCCGATCACGCGTGTGCATCCTGAGGCGATCGACCGTGCCATTGAGGCGCTGAAGGCGGGCGCACATATCTATACCGATGTCGAGATGGTGCGCACGGGCATCAACAAGAAGAAACTCGCCTCGTTTGGCGGTGAGGTGCACTGTCTGGTCGCCGATCCCGAGGTTGCCGTCCGCGCAAAGGAGGAGGGGATTACGCGTTCGATGGTTGCCATGCGCCATTTTGGCAAGGCTCTTGATGGCAGCATTGTCGCTATTGGCAACGCCCCGACAGCACTCTTCGAAGTGCTGCGCCTCGTGCGTGAGGAGGGAATCCGTCCCGCGTGTATCGTCGGCATTCCCGTCGGCTTCGTGGGGGCGGCAGAGTCCAAGGCGGCGCTTGCATCGCACGGGGTCGTCCCGTATATCACCGTCGAGGGCACGAAGGGCGGCAGTCCGATTGCCGCTGCGGCGATCAACGCGCTCATGTATCTCATTGACAACACGCGCCCCTAAGGAGAGATGGATTCATGCAGTGGAATATCCCGCGCATTGTGATTGCGGCGACGCAGTCAGGTGGCGGCAAGACCACGCTTGTGACAGGGGTTCTTGCAGCCCTTCGGGCGCGCGGTCTGCGTGTGCAGTCCTTCAAGGTGGGACCGGACTACATCGACCTCGGCTATCATCAGCTGGCGAGCGGGCGCACGGGGCATAATCTGGACACATGGCTCGTGCCGGAGGCGCGTCTGACGGAGATCTTCGCGCGCGAATGCGCAGATGCTGACATTGCCGTCATCGAGGGTGTCATGGGACTCTATGACGGTGGGCGGCACGGTGTCAGCTCGACGGCTGCAATAGCAAAGGCACTCGATGCGCCCGTCCTGCTCGTCATTGATGCAAAATCCGTTGGGGCATCTGCAGCGGCAACGGCGCTCGGCTTTCGCGTCTATGATCCTGCGGTCGATCTTGCGGGCGTGCTTCTCAACCGCCTCGGCAGCGAGACGCATGAGGAGATGGTGCGTACGGCGATGGAGGGCATCGATCTGCGTGTCTATGGCGCACTGCGTCGTGATGCAGCGCTGGCTTTGCCCGAGCGGCATCTCGGACTGACGCCCGTCGAAGAACACGCAGCGGCAGCGACGATTGCCGCTGTCGGAGAGCGCGTCGAGGCAGGGCTCGATCTGGACGGGATTTTGGAACTGGCTCGCAGTGCCTCTCCGCTCTCCGTTGCGTCTCCTGTGCATACGGAGGCCGCTGCCTCTGTTCGTATCGGTGTCGCACGCGACGAGGCATTCTCCTTTTACTATGCGGCAAGTCTCGCAGAGCTCGAGGCGCACGGCGCAGAGATCGTCACGTTTAGCCCTCTGTATGATGTGGTGCTGCCCGATGTGGACGGCATCATCATCGGCGGCGGCTTCCCCGAGATGTTTGCGGGCGAACTGACGGCGAATCATTCAATGCGTGACTCCATCCGACGCGTGGCCGAGGAGGGCATGCCCCTCTATGCCGAGTGCGGCGGCTATATGTATCTGATGCGTTCCCTGATTGACTTCGACGGGGCAGAACATGAGATGGTTGGGATCTTTCCCGCACGCGCGCGCATGACGGAGAAGCTGCAGATGGTCGGCTATGTGGAGGCGGAGCAGCTGGTGAACACCGTGCTCGGTGCGCCGGGGCTTGTGCTCCACGGTCATGAATTCCACTTCTCTGTGGAGGAGGCGGATGAGGAGGCTGCAGCGGTGCGACCCTTCCGCTTTACGAAGCTGCGCAATCATGCGCAGTACCCCGCAGGTCATATCTATCAGAACGCACTCGGCAGCTATTTGCATCTGCATTTTGCAGGCTGTCAGGAGGCGGCAAAGCATTTCGTGGAGGCATGTCGCAGATGGGGCAGATAATCCTTGTGACGGGCGGTGTCCGCTCCGGAAAATCGGCCTTTGCCGAGCGCTATGCCGCGCACTGTGCCGCAGCGGGGGTACACGTCGCCTACATCGCAACGGCGCAGGTCTACGATACGGAGATGCGTCAGCGCGTCGATCTCCATCAGGCGCGCCGTCCCGCCGACTGGTCGACCTATGAGGCGCCTTTTTTTTCGGAGAATGCCATCCGTGCGGCGGGAGAGTCGCACGGTGTGATTCTCTTTGACTGCATTACGATGTTTCTGAGCAATGATATGCTCCAATACCCCGAAGACGAGCAGGAGCGTGACTCCTTCGTCCTCCATGTGGAGGAGCGGATCGGCGCGCTCGTTCAAGCAGCACAGGAGGTGGAGGCGACGACGATCTTCGTTACGAACGAGGTTGGTGCGGGCATTGTGCCCGAACATCGTCTCGGGCGCCTCTACCGCGATATGGCGGGGCTTGCGAATCAGCAGATTGCACGCAGTGCCGCAGAGGTCTATCTCGTCACCTGTGGCATTCCCGTGAACATCAAAAAAATTGCGGAGGCGATCTGATGGCAAAGAGCATTATGCTGATGGGGACGAGCTC
>ERZ772960.2022-NODE-2022-length-15209-cov-2.646958_pt1 | contig 15209 bp, 10 predicted proteins | sample MGYA00580678_ERZ772960 | MGnify/ENA primary metagenome ERZ772960 (study PRJEB29015, sample SAMEA2737930) | human oral metagenome | biome: human oral; feature: human-associated habitat; material: dental | place: China | collected 2059 ... | reverse complement strand
TAGAGCTGGCTTCAATCCTACGGCAAGTGGAGATATTATTATAGAAGTCGCCCCTGGTTGGAAACTTTTAAACGAGGACACACAGCAAAGCTATACGAACCGAATAGGCGATATTGCGTTCCCTGTTATCTTTTTAGGGAACCATATTCCGCATGAACATATAACTTTACCTATCACAGCCGACAGGATTACACCTACTCTTGCCAAAGCTATTCGCATACGGGCTCCAAACGCGTGCGCTTCTATCCCATTATTTTAAAATAAGCATCTTTCACGCTTCTACTTTTATAAGCATTGAGGCAAGAAAGTAATTGAAGTATGCAGATTTATGATTTATTTTAGTAAATTTGCACATTTAGAAAATAAATAAAAACAAATATATGAATTTCAACAAATTCTTAAAGGCCATGTTCGGCGACAAATCAAGCCGAGACATGAAACTCATACAGCCTCTTGTCGATAAAGTTAAAGAGGCTTATCCGGAAATAAAGAAGTTAAGCAACGATGAATTGCGCGCTAAGACAAAGGAAATACAGAAGTATGTTCAGGATGCAGCAGTTCCCTACCAGAAGAAAATTGCAGAACTCAAAGCTCATATAGAAGAGACTCCAATTGATGAACGCGAACCTATCTTTGATGAAATCGACAAGCAAGACAAAGATATGCTTGAGGCGCTTGAGAAGGCTTTGAACGAAATTATGCCGACGGCCTACAGCATTGTCAAAGATACTGCACGACGATTTTCAGAGAATGAGGAAACTATCGTTACAGCAACCGAATTTGATAAGCAATTGGCAGCCGACCCGAAAAACGACTTTATTACCATCGATGGCGACAAGGCCATTTACCATAATTCATGGACTGCCGGAGGTAATATGGTTAAATGGGACATGGTTCACTACGATGTTCAGATATTCGGAGGCATTGCTCTCCATCAGGGAAAGATTGCAGAGATGGCAACGGGTGAAGGAAAAACCCTCGTTGCAACATTGCCAGTATTCCTGAATGCACTGACAGGAAACGGTGTGCACATGGTCACTGTCAACGACTACCTTGCTAAACGTGACTCAGAATGGATGGGACCTCTTTACGAATTTCACGGTCTTTCCGTTGATTGTATTGACAAACACCAGCCTAATTCACCCGAACGCCGTAAGGCTTACCAAGCCGACATCACCTTTGGTACCAATAATGAGTTTGGCTTTGACTACCTAAGGGACAACATGGCGCTTTCACCGGGCGACCTTGTACAGCGTCGTCATAACTTCGCTATTGTGGACGAGGTCGATTCTGTACTGATAGACGATGCACGTACACCTTTAATTATATCAGGTCCTGTGCCCAAGGGCGAAAACCAAATGTTCGAAGAGTATCAGTCTCTTGTAGAGCGCTTGTATGAAGTACAGCGCAAACAGGCGACTGAACTTTTAGCCGACGCCCGACAAAAAATATCTGAAGGTCATGCTAAAAATGACCAATCGCTCCTGGATGAAGGCTTCCTTTGTCTCTTTCGCTCATATAAGGCACTTCCCAAGAATAAAGCACTTATTAAATATCTTTCCGAAGAAGGCATTAAAAGCGGTCTGCAGAAGACGGAAGAAACTTATATGGAGAACAACAATCGCCGCATGCCCGAAGCTGTTGCACCGCTGTTCTTTGTTGTTGATGAGAAACTAAACAGCGTCGATTTGACCGATAAGGGTGCCGATTGGCTTTCAAATCAGGTAAAAGATAAGGACTTATTTGTCCTCCCCGACATCGCGTCTCAACTTTCTTCACTTGAAAACGAAACATCGCTTAGCGACCAGGAGCGGCTTGATAAGAAAGACGACTTGCTGAATCACTATGCTCTTCAAAGTGACCGTGTGCACACATTGCAACAGCTCCTGAAAGCTTACACCATGTTTAATAAGGACGACGAATACGTCGTTATGGACGGAGAGGTGAAGATTGTCGACGAGCAGACTGGCCGTATCATGGAGGGACGGCGCTGGAGTGACGGCTTACATCAGGCTATTGAGGCCAAAGAGCACGTCAAAGTTGAGGCTGCAACCCAGACATTTGCCACTATCACGTTGCAGAATTATTTCAGAATGTATCATAAGCTGGCTGGTATGACCGGTACGGCAAGCACGGAAGCAGGGGAGCTCTGGGACATTTACAAGCTCGATGTAGTAGAGATTCCTACAAACAAACCAGTTGTCCGTAACGACATGAACGACCGCGTCTACAAAACCGCACGCGAGAAATATGCTGCTGTTATTGAAGAAGTTGAGGAAATGCGCGTCAGTGGGCGCCCCTGTCTTGTGGGTACAACTTCTGTGGTTATCAGTGAATTGCTTTCCAAGATGCTTGCCATGCGCAAGATTCCCCATCAGGTTTTGAACGCAAAGCTCCACCAAAAGGAAGCCATGATTGTTGCAGAAGCCGGAAAGAGCACACGCGGAATGGTTTATCTTGCCTCGGACAACAAGGCTTTTACCGACAAGGCTTCTGCCCTGCGCTATCAGAACAAGCTTATTGAAGCGGCCAACAAGGGAGAGAAAGGTGCTGATACCAATCTTGCTGGACAAGATGCAGAAACGCTTCTTCGCAATGAAGACCGACTTTTAGGCGCTGTCACCATTGCCACCAACATGGCTGGTCGTGGTACCGATATCAAGTTAAGCAAGGAAGTAAAGGAGGCCGGAGGTCTGGCTATCATTGGTACAACCCGTCACGAAAGCCGCCGCGTAGACCGGCAGTTGCGCGGACGCGCCGGACGACAAGGCGACCCGGGCTCATCCGTTTTCTATGTATCGCTTGAAGATGAGCTTATGCGCAAGTTCGGTTCTGAGCGTATTGCCAGAGTAATGGACCGCTTAGGCTTCGAAGACGGCGAACGTATCGAAAGCCCAATGATTTCTAAAAGCATTGAGCGTGCACAGAAAAAGGTTGAGGAAAACCACTTCGGAATACGTAAAAACCTGCTTGAATATGACGACGTCATGAACAAGCAGCGCACCGTTATCTACGACAAGCGTCGCCATGCCCTTATGGGAGAGCGCCTCGGTATGGATATTTCGAACATTATTTGGGACCGAGTTGTCAACATCATTGAGAATAACGATTTCAAGGGTGCTAAAGAAAAGTTCTTCGAAATTCTTGCCATGGAGATTCCCTTTACGGCTGAAGAGTTCGAAAATGCCAGCAAAGCCGACCTCGAAGAGCGTGCATTCCAGGATGCAATGGCCACTTTCAAACGTAAGACAGACCGCATACAAGGCGACTCGTACCCTGTTATCAAGGATGTTTATGAGAATCAAGGCGATGTCTATCAATACATTCTCATCCCAATTACTGACGGAAGAAACGTTATCCAACTGCGCGTAAACCTTAAAGAGGCTTACGAAACAGAGTCGAAGAGCATCGTTAAAGAGTTCGAGAAATTTGTGATGTTGCACATCATTGACGACGACTGGAAAGAGAATCTACGCCAGCTTGACGAGCTCCGTCACAGCGTACAGAACGCTTCTTACGAGCAAAAGGATCCGCTTTTGGTGTTCAAACTTGAAAGCGCCAAGCTGTGGGACAGCATGATTGACGACATGAACAACCGCATAGCAAGCTTCTTAATGCGTGTCCAGCTTCCCGTACAGCAGCAACAAGAGGTAAGAGAGGCGGCTCCCGAAGAGCATCAGCAACGCTACAACGAGCAGAAAGCTGACTTCGATAACGCCGATGAGGCCCAGCGTGCGGCCGCTAATCAGGATACCCGCGGCGGCCAGGCGCAGAAGCATCAGCCTATTATTCGCGATAAAATGCCAAGGCCAAACGACCCATGTCCATGCGGAAGCGGCAAGAAATTCAAAAATTGTCACGGGCGTGGCATTCGTTAAGGCTCTGTAAAATAAGCTATATTTTATGACAGAAGAGGCTATGAAAACTACGGAAGTAGCTTCCATAGCCTCTCTTCTTTTTTAATAAGACAACATACTATGCAGGTAAAACTTCATGAACTTAGCAAGGCGTTTGGTGGAAAAACAGCCGTCGACATTCACGATTTCACGATTAATAACGGTGACATAATGGGCTTGGTCGGCAACAACGGAGCCGGAAAAACCACCCTGTTTCGTCTGATGCTCGACCTTCTTAAGGCCGATTCGGGCACGGTTACCATGGTAACGGCCGATGGACAATGCACTATTGACCCCACTGTTTCAGAAGACTGGAAACAGATGAGCGGCGCATACATCGATGAAGGCTTTCTGATTGATTTCCTCACACCGGAAGAATATTTCGACTTTACGGCAAAAATCAACAACCTTCCCCCTATTGACTGGAAGAACCTTGACGACAGCATCCTGTCGCCTTTCATCCCATTTACCAATGGCGAAATATTCAATCAGAAGAAGCTTATCAGAGATTTCAGTGCAGGAAACAAGCAGAAAATAGGAATTATCTCAGCTCTGTTTACCAAGCCTGAGCTTGTTGTGCTTGACGAACCGTTTAATTTCCTCGACCCGACAGGCCAAAATACGCTGAAACAAATCATCAGTCAGTATGCCCAATCTACAGGTGCAACCGTCCTCATTAGCAGCCATAACCTGCAGCATACCACCGATATCAGCACCCGAATAGCCCTGCTCGAGCACGGCCACATTATTGAAGACTTACCCAATATAAACGGTAGTGCCAACCAGGCATTGGAGGAATATTTCAAGGTTTAGGCCGATTCTGCCAGCCGAAAAGCAAGAAAATAATTATAATAACAGAATATTTCAAGGGGAACCATACCGTAAGCATGGCCTCTTGCAAAGAATTTTATGTGTCGGTTACCCAACTGTTTATTTACGATTACCTACCACACAATCCGTTCCAACAGTATCGACTGCGAACACTTCCAAAACAAATCGCCGGCAATATCATAGCCCAACCACGCACAATAGCTAATTAAAACATCCTTGTTCAGTCGCTGTTTGATGATTCGCCGCTGATACTGGCGCCCGTCCTCAAACGGCAATGCCTCACCCTGACAATAAAACGTCCACTTAGGGTCTCTCATAGCGTAGACCGTTTGCAGGTTGTTACCTTATTCTATAAAGGGCTATAAAACAGGGTAACCCTTTTGTACACAGGCTTTGGCGAAACCGTGCACCAGACTTTGGCTGCTGCTGCCGGTGCGATTCAGGCATCGCGCCTCAATCCTTACGCCTTACGGCTCGTCTTCCGTCGGCCGCCGCACGCGCGTACCACGGTCGCCGCACACATGTTTCGACGGCCACCATACACGCGTGCTACGGCCGTCACACCACAGACATTACAATGCAATCCTTTATATGTTAAATACATTTAAAAACGACATTTAATAGTAACGATATACCCGCTACATCATTGATTTTAAGTAACTTTGCGCCTGATTTTAAAGGGTATGGGTGAACTATGCCCTGTAATTCACATAAAGTCTAACTTTATTAACACATTAACAATTTAAATTATTTATGTCAGATTTAAACGACATCAAGAACGTTCAACCATTAGCAGACTTCAATTGGGACGAGTTTGAGAATGGAACCAGCAATGGCGCAAGCAAGGAAGACCTCGAAAAGTCCTATGATGAAACGCTCAACAAAATTCAGGAGCATGAAGTTGTTGAGGGAACGGTAATCTCAATCGACAAGAAAGAGGTTGTCGTTAACATCGGTTACAAGAGCGACGGCATTATCCCCGCTTCAGAATTCCGCTACAATCCCGACCTGAAAGTGGGTGACAAGGTAGAGGTTTACGTTGAAGACCAGGAAGATAAAAAGGGTCAGCTTGTTCTCTCTCACAAGAAAGCACGCCTGAACAAGAGCTGGGAACTCATCAACAAAGCGCTTGATAACGACGAAATTATTCAGGGTTATATCAAGTGTCGCACCAAAGGCGGTATGATTGTAGACGTATTTGGTATCGAAGCTTTCCTGCCGGGTAGCCAGATTGATGTCCATCCTATACGCGACTACGATGTATTCGTAGGCAAAACCATGGAGTTCAAGGTTGTGAAAATCAACCAGGAGTTCCGCAATGTAGTTGTTTCTCACAAGGCTCTCATTGAGGCTGAACTGGAAGCACAGAAGAAAGAAATTATCTCTCACCTTGAGAAAGGTCAGGTTCTTGAAGGTACAGTCAAGAACATTACATCGTACGGTGTATTCGTTGACCTCGGCGGTGTTGACGGACTTGTACATATCACCGACCTCTCATGGGGCCGCGTAAGCGATCCTCACGAGGTTGTTGCCCTGGATCAAAAGATAAAAGTCGTTATCCTCGACTTTGATGAGGAAAAGAAGCGCATCGCACTTGGCGTTAAACAGCTTACTCCTCATCCATGGGATTCGCTGGATCCAGACCTTAAAGTCGGCGACCACGTCAAAGGAAAGGTCGTAGTCATCGCCGATTATGGTGCATTTGTTGAGATTCAGCCGGGCGTAGAAGGCCTTATTCACGTTTCAGAAATGTCGTGGAGCCAGCACCTTCGTTCAGCCCAGGAGTTCTTACATGTAGGCGATGAGGTTGAAGCTGTAATCCTTACACTTGACCGTCAGGAGCGCAAGATGAGCTTGGGTATCAAGCAATTGAAGGAAGACCCGTGGGAATCAATCGAGCAGAAGTATCCCGTAGGCAGTAAACACACTGCAAAGGTTCGCAACTTTACGAACTTCGGTATCTTCGTCGAGCTTGAAGAAGGTGTTGACGGCCTTATCCATATTTCAGACCTGTCATGGACCAAGAAGGTAAAGCATCCTTCAGAGTTTACTACTGTAGGCGCTGATATTGAGGTTGTTGTACTTGAAATAGACAAGGAGAACCGTCGTTTAAGCCTCGGCCACAAGCAGCTTGAGGAGAATCCGTGGGACAAATACGAAGAACTTTATGTTCCTGGCACCGTACATCAGGGTACAATTACCGAGATGATGGACAAGGGTGCGGTTATAACGCTCGACGAAGGCGGCGAAGGCTTCGCGACTCCCAAGCATCTTACCAAGGAAGATGGCTCACAGGCTAAGCAAGGTGAGGTTCTTCCGTTTAAGGTTATTGAGTTTAACAAGGAGACCCGTCGTATTATTCTTTCCCACTCTCGCACGTTCGAGGAGGGCAAAGACGACGTTAAGCCACGCCATCACAGTGCTGCCCGCAAGCAGAGTGAGGCACCGGCTATCAACAATGTTGTAGCAGGAACCTCTCTCGGTGACCTTGATGTGCTGGCGAAACTGAAAGCAGACATGGAGAAGGACAAGTAAAACAAGTCCTTTCAAACATACAAATCCATAAACAAATCATCAAGAGGCTGTATCTTTATCATAAGATACGGCCTCTTTCCCTTATATATAAATATGTAAGGAAGCCTCATAAAATCACGGGAAATCACAAACCAAAGAAATGTTAATACCTTGATTTCTTTCCCATAAACATTGCATTTTAAATATATTTTCATTACCTTTGCATCACTTTTAATACAGCTGTTTCCGTTCTGGAAACAGTTTCTTACTTCAAATAAACTTATTATACACTACATGTATAGCAAAGAAGAACTATTATCTAAAAGCGTAACAGACCTTGTAGATATTGCTAACGAACTGGGATTAGACTCAACCCGCTATGCTTCACAAGCTGATGCGGTTTATGCTATCCTCGACAGGCAGGCCGAAGTTGAGGGTTCGAAGAACCCGCTTACTTCATCAAAGCATAAGCGTACCAGAATTGTGAGAAAAGATACTGACCATATTTATTCCGTAAAAGGGAAAGCAGGAGAGAATCTTGATTCAACAATTAACAAGCAACCTGCCGCACAAAGCTTGTTTAAAAGTCAGGAACAGCCAGTATCTTCCACAGATAAAACAGGCGGAACCAACAATAATGACTTGCTCAATATGGATGAAAACTCGACAGATGCCATCGCCAAGAAGATTGAAGCATTAAGCAATCAGCTTCAAAACCTTCCCAAACATCGCGGTCCTAAGACCAGACAGGAAAAGGAATTACAGGCCGGAATAGACAAACTTAAAGCACGGCTTGCCGATATGAAGGAAGACGAGCCACAGGGAAAGCGCGCAAATCGTGTGGAAGAAAGCACAAACAACAATGACAATCCGGCCAAGCAAAGCCTCCCTGATAACAATAATACCATCGTTTCAGAAACGGCAAAGGCTTCTGATAATTCAGAGAAAACAGCCAATTTGCCCGATAATGAGATGATTGCAAGGCTGCAGGCGAAGATTAAAGCGCACAACGAAGCATCGGCCAATGCACGCGAACCTATTGCCAATGGCATTTGGAAAGGCGACCCCGGCGATGGAACCGACTTTATTACAGTGCTTGATATCCCAATAGAAGACCAAGGAGCGGTTCCCAATTACGATATGTTCGACAATCCTACAATGCCTGCTTATGGTCGGATTCCGGCGCCTGAATATCAGGATTCTTCCGTGGATGCGGCAGGAAATATGGGTAAAGACTTCGACTTTTCGGACATTATTTCAGCAAATGGCGTCCTTGAAATTATGCCCGACGGCTATGGCTTCCTCCGTTCAAGCGACTATAACTACCTCTCTTCGCCCGACGACATCTATGTTGCAGCCAATCAAATCAAGCGCTACGGCCTTAAAACGGGCGATGTTGTGCAGTGTCACGTGCGCCCTCCTCATGAGGGAGAAAAATACTTCCCGCTTACAAGCATTGACAAAATCGACGGCCGCACACCATCAGAAGTTCGTGACCGTGTTCCGTTTGAGAACTTGACGCCCCTTTTCCCTGATGAAAAGTTCACGCTCTGTGGCGATGCGAAGACAACAAATCTTTCTACACGAATCGTAGATTTGTTCTCTCCCATCGGCAAAGGACAGCGTGCACTCATCGTGGCTCAGCCCAAAACGGGTAAGACTATCCTGATGAAGAACATTGCAAATGCCATAGCAGCCAACCATCCGGAAGCCTACTTGATGATGCTTCTCATCGACGAGCGCCCCGAAGAAGTCACTGATATGGCACGAACCGTGAACGCAGAGGTAATCGCTTCAACCTTTGACGAGCCCGCCGAACGCCATGTAAAGATTGCAGGTATTGTGCTTGAAAAGGCAAAGCGCATGGTAGAGTGCGGACATGATGTGGTAATTTTCCTCGATTCTATTACACGACTGGCCCGTGCCTACAACACGGTAAGCCCCGCTTCAGGTAAGGTTCTCACCGGCGGTGTTGACGCAAACGCCCTGCAAAAGCCCAAGCGCTTCTTCGGAGCAGCCCGCAACATAGAGGGCGGCGGCTCGCTGACTATCATCGCTACAGCGCTTATCGACACCGGTTCAAAGATGGATGAGGTTATCTTTGAAGAGTTCAAGGGAACCGGTAACATGGAATTGCAGCTTGACCGCAGCTTAAGTAACAAGCGCATATTCCCGTCAGTGAACCTCGTTGCTTCAAGTACGCGCAGGGACGACTTGCTGCAAGATAAAACCACACTTGACCGAATGTGGATTCTTCGCAAGTATATTGCCGACATGAACTCCATAGAAGCCATGAACGCTATTCATGACCGAATGGAAAGAACGCATGACAACGACGAATTTCTGCTGTCTATGAACGGATAGAGAAACCAAAAACTTCAGTTAGTCAGGAGCATAAGGACAGAATCCTTATGCTCCTATTTTTTTTACATACCTCCTTATAGCCAATAAACAAAGATTATAACATATTCTTCAAGGTGCTTGACGGGGAGGCTGAAAACGCCTTATAATCAGCTGACAAAGACTGTAACACGTTCTTCAACAGGCTTAACGAAAAAGACGTAACCATCTTATGGTCAGCTAATTAAGATTGTCACATGCCGTGCTTTGTCCTATCGGTGGCTTCCGCCAGCTTCTTATCGGAGACTGCATTACGCGCTATTAACAAGGCGGTTCGAGCAAACAAGTACGGTTATTAAGCTTTACACATGAAAGCATGACTGCTGTCAAATGCGTGTGCGGCGGCCGCCACACGCGCGTACCGCATCCGCCTGAAAACCCGTACGACGGCCGCCACATGTGCGTATGGCGGCCGTCGTACGGGTAAAATTACTAAGAAAAGAATTGACCGTTTAGGCACACTTGCATAAGCATGCTTTCACAAAAGGGTCATGATAATGTAAGGGACGTCAGTTCCCGTCATGCAAATTGCGAACAGAAATATCCGTCATCAGGCGCATTTCTACCTCTGTAATGCCATACTTTGTCAAGAGCAGAAGGTCGTCCTCAAACTTTTCAAGCAGAACACTGCTCTGTTGCAGGGCATCAACAGCATGATTATCTTTTTCGCCCTGAAGCCTTGAAAGATAACCGGCAAAGCATTTTGCAGCCTCCTCTACCCGCTTGTCGAACCACGCGCAGTAGCCTGCGTTCAGATAATCGACGGCTGATACCGACTCGTCAACAATGATTTCATCATAAAGTTTTACCGCCTTTCCGAGCTGACCTGTATATAAAAAGCCGCAGGCTAAGGCACGCTTAACGTTGACATCGGCAGGAAACTTGTAATTTAACTCGAACAAAAGCTTCACGCCCTCGTCCACTCTATCATTATTAATATACAATATGGCCAAGTCTAACTTATACTTCCGGCTGTCGGGATGGGCATCGAGAAGTTGTTCAAACAGCTGTGCCGCCTCGTCGAAATCGCCTGAATAAAACGCTGACATAGCATATCCTTTCAGCAAATGTTCGTTGGAAGGCTCTATTTCAAAAGCCTTCTGGTACAGGCTTTCGGCCATGATATATTCGCCTTGCTTCATGGCGATCAGGGCCCGCAGGCTGATATCGTGCACGCTCGAGGCATCATAGAAAGGCATCAACAGCGCTTTAGCCTCCTTAAACATCTGCCTTTGGTACAGGAAGCGCACCATGCGGACAGCCTGATTATGAAGTGAAGACCTGTAGATTTTATTTGCCAGAAGCATGTGTCCTTCCCTTTCCTGAAACGGATTATAAAAGCATCGCCGGTAGTCGTTCAGCTTAAAGAAACGGTAAAGGTCCTGCAAGTAAAGGCGACGATAGTAGGCAGGCGTCATTGTCTGGCCTTCGTCGCTGCCGATAACTCCCAACGAGACCTCACCGTTCTTGAGCATCTCTCTGATGTTGGCGGGTAACTGATTGAACACCGACGACAGTCCGAGCACAAAACTATACTTGTCAGAGTCGCAGAACGGACCCTGCTCAAATATCTTTTTCATGTACGAGGAATCCAGAAAATCAGCCGAAAGGTGCTGCAGTTGAGGGTGTTCGGCATAAAATGGCATGAACCAGTTGGCAAGAGTATAAAAGAATCCAAAGCGTTTCATCGTGGAGAAGCCGCCAAAATAAATGTCGGCTCCCTGACGTTGCATATCTATGATTTTCTGGATTCCGCTCTCGAGCTCCTCCATTTTACGCTCTTCGTTATCAGGATGCAGGATGTCTTCCAGCGTGTCGTCGTCCTTTTCCCTGATACCGAACTTCGTAATTTCATAGCTCTGGTTATTCAGCAGCGTGGGCATCACTTCCTTTCGTATGCGCTCTTCGTCGCGTTCGGCATTCTGACAATATACTATTTGCATCTGAAGTTCCAGCAAATCGTTGCGAACTTCTTCACGCAGAAGCATATCGTTAAGCTTGTTACAGACCGGCAAAAGCGATACCAACCCGTCTTTATCCAAACAGAACGCCCAGCCCACAAGGGCACGCTGGCGGAGCTTTTCGCTCTGAGCCTGCTCGTAAATGCACATTAACGTCAGCACCTTTTCGGCATCCATTACGAACAAAGTGCCCATCATGATGGCGGAAACAAGCAATTGTGCATCAATGATATCGACGGTTGGAGAGAGTATCAACGAAAGCATGTCGGCAGCCAACTCATGGCTCCACTGTGCAGAACCGGTAATATTGATGAAGACTTCAGACAGATATTGCTGATGGCGCTCGGCTAACTGTTGCGCCTTAACATCCTGCTGCTCCTGCGAATCCAAAGAAAGCAGGGCTATATCTGACACGTATCCCTCCAGCTTCTCACGCATATCGCGGACATCAAGCCCTTTAACGTCGGCCTCGAACAGCGACAATGCATCAGGGTTATACTGCAATTGCAAACTCAGTTCAATGTTACCGAGCAGTCTGTACGTCCTAAGAATCAGCCGAGAATAAAGTTCGCTCCTGCCCGGGTCGCCCATGCCTGTGAGCATATAGTGCATCATCAGGTCATAATCGCTTGCAATAGCGTCGAAAGTTTCTCTGAAATCGGGGAACGAAGAAATAGCATGAGTTTCTGTTTCTGCAATAATACTCCCGATTGACTGCCCCTTTTTTAATTGAAGTTTGAGTGCCCGGACATGTCGAAGCAGGTCTTGCCAACTCATGCCGTCAGGCATATGCGTTGAATGATCCATGAAAAAATGATGCTTAATTTGTTATTTCTTCCAACGCCGTGCAATGCTGATATCACGCTGTCGGGGAGAAGTTGCATGCTGATAATGAAACGATGGCAAGGCCGCCACGGTTCTGGCGTCGGCCCCTGTGTATTTGGTAATAACAGACGAATAGGCTTTTACGCCTCTCTGATTTAAAGAATCGCACATCTGATTATACACCCTCACAAACACATTAAGCTGTTTATGCCTTTCCTTTGACTTTAAGGAACTTACACGAAAAGCAATAACGCCTGGGCGGATATCCTTCAGGCGGCTGTCCATCAGGACGGGATTCTTGTAAAGTGTAGCAGTAGTAGCCTGAGGTTCGGGCAATAACATGGCGTTCATCTCATTGTTAACAAGCATCTTCAAGCGCGTATGAACGTCATTAATCTGTATCCGGTAAACATCGTTTTTAGGCTTGGCGCTGTCTATTGCAAGGTCAGCCAGATAATCGGTAGCCGAGAATCGTGTCATGGCTATCATCTTATCAGACAGCTGTTTAATTTCATTGACGCGTGATTTCTTATTGGCTACCAACAGCCAATAGGCATTGGTTGCAGCAACATATTGCAGCGGAATTCCCTGACACTGCAGTCGTTCAGCGCGAAAAAGGTCGGTTACAATGCCCTCTACATGGCCTCCCGCTATAAGTGTATCACCATCTAACTGGGCATTACAGCGCCTGACACGCACATCAATACCCGCTCTTACAAAGGCACTATCCTCAATGGCAAGGAAAATGGGCAAACAATCCATGGTAGGCACCGTAGCTATTTTCAAGGCTGCAGAATCGGCACGGGCCATTTCTATTCGCTGTGCGCGCGATATTTGTTCCTTTTCCCTATAACTTTGTCCACAAGAAAAGAATATCGTAAGGAAACTGAACGCAGAGATTAAAACACAAAACTTGGTCATTACGTTGCAAAGATAATAAGTTTTTTTGCAATAAGGATATTTTTTATTACTTTTGCAAGAGACGTAGTACAATAAACCTACCTCGTGAAAACATGGCAAAAGACAAGACGATGTTTGTCTGCAGCAACTGCGGATATGAATCAACGAAATGGCTCGGCAAGTGTCCTTCATGTGGCGAATGGGATAGTTTTAAGCAAATAAAGGTTGCACCCGACTACAATAACAATACCGCAAGGAAGACGGCCCTTTCGTTTCAGACAGCCATATCTTCAAAGGGACTTCCGGACGCAGGCAACCGTCCATTGAAATTACAGGAAATATCATCGCAGGAAGGCGAACGAATTTGCACACCTGATGACGAGCTTAATCGCGTGTTGGGAGGAGGATTGGTTCCCGGAAGTCTTGTTTTGTTGGGAGGAGAACCTGGCATTGGCAAGTCTACCCTTACCTTGCAGACGGTTGTCAGCATGCACGGGAAACGCATTTTATATGTGTCGGGCGAAGAAAGTGCGCACCAAATAAAACAAAGAGCCGAAAGACTGCTTTCTGAAAATCAGAAGGAAATGCCTGATAATGTTTTCATTCTCTGTGAAACTTCCTTGGAAAACATATATGGATATGTTCAGGAAGTAAAGCCCGAACTCCTTGTTATCGACTCTATACAAACCATTTCTACAGAGATGGTAGACACATCTCCCGGAAGCGTACCGCAAGTCAGAGAATGTGCCGCTTCACTGCTCCATTTTGCAAAAAACAGCAATGTTCCTGTTATCTTAATTGGACATATTAATAAGGAGGGCACACTGGCCGGCCCGAAGATATTAGAACATATCGTTGATACGGTTATTCAGTTCGAAGGCGACCAGCATTACATGTACCGAATACTAAGAGGTATCAAGAACCGTTTTGGCAGCACGTCAGAACTTGGCATCTACGAGATGCGAGGAAATGGATTGCGTCAGGTATCGAATCCGTCGGAATTGCTACTCACACAGGACCATGAGGGATTGTCGGGAATAGCTATTTCGTCGGCCATTGAAGGCGTAAGGCCTTTCCTTGTTGAAACACAGGCACTGGTTTCATCGGCTGCTTATGGCACACCGCAACGCTCGGCCACAGGCTTTGACCAGCGCAGGTTGAATATGCTATTGGCTGTGCTTGAGAAAAGAGTAGGCTTTAAACTGATGCAAAAAGACGTATTTCTCAATATTGCAGGGGGATTAAGGGTGACGGATATGGCAATGGACTTGAGTGTTATTTCGGCCGTTCTATCAAGCAATGTAGATACTCCCATCGAAAATGGCTGGTGCATGTGTGGCGAAGTGGGGCTAAGTGGTGAGGTTAGACCTGTTAGTCGTGTGGAACAACGTATTGCAGAGGCCGAAAAATTGGGCTTCGAACATATTATTATTCCAGCTTATCATTTGCGGGGAATAAGTGCAAACAAGTATAAAATAGAGTTGCACCCCGTAAAGAAAGTAGAGGAAGCTCTGCGCATTCTATTTGGTTAAAGCAATGTATTATGGCATGGACAACAGCTGTTGCAATAATCGTTCTTCTTATTTATATGCTCAAAAATAAGAAGCAGCATCAAGCAAGGTTAATGACTGAGGGAGATATCTTTAAATCATTTGACAGGAAATACTGGGAATACAGATTAGACAGCCCCACTAAACTCAAAGATAATGCAGAAGCATACATACGCTATAACGGTGAAGTTTGTGCTATGAGGGTTGCTGATTACGGCATGTGGGAATTTCAGTATCAAGATAACTATAAACAGCTTAATCCACACAAAGAACACCCCTATCAAGCATACAAATGTATAAGATTCTGTATTTACGAAGGATTTGTTTATGTA
>ERZ772960.2018-NODE-2018-length-15234-cov-9.088478_pt1 | contig 15234 bp, 11 predicted proteins | sample MGYA00580678_ERZ772960 | MGnify/ENA primary metagenome ERZ772960 (study PRJEB29015, sample SAMEA2737930) | human oral metagenome | biome: human oral; feature: human-associated habitat; material: dental | place: China | collected 2059 ... | reverse complement strand
CTGTACGATGTGCCCGCCGGCTCGTTGACCGCCACCCCGGTGTTCGACGGCGCCACGAATGACGAGATCGCCGGTCTGCTCGCTAATTCCCTGCCCAACCGCGACGGGGATGTGATGGTGAACGCCGACGGTAAGGCCCAGCTTTTCGACGGCCGTTCCGGCGAGCCGTTCCCCTACCCGGTGTCGGTCGGCTACATGTACATTCTGAAGCTGCACCACCTGGTGGACGAGAAGATTCACGCCCGCTCCACCGGCCCGTACTCCATGATTACCCAACAGCCGCTGGGCGGTAAGGCCCAATTCGGTGGCCAGCGCTTCGGCGAAATGGAGGTGTGGGCCATGCAGGCCTACGGCGCCGCCTACACGCTGCAAGAGCTGCTTACCATCAAGTCCGACGACGTGGTGGGTCGCGTGAAGGTGTATGAGGCCATTGTGAAGGGTGAAAACATCCCCGACCCGGGCATTCCCGAGTCGTTCAAGGTGTTGCTCAAGGAATTGCAGTCCCTGTGCCTGAACGTGGAGGTTTTGTCCGCCGATGGCACCCCGATGGAACTGTCGGGCTCCGACGATGATGATTTTGACCAGGCTGGTGCCTCAATGGGTATCAACTTGAGCCGCGATGAGCGTTCCGACGCTGACATTGCCTAACGGTATTTCACCACACTTCTTTAAGAAAGGGAGCTACGTGCTCGACGTCAACTTCTTCGAAGAGCTTCGCATCGGCCTGGCGACCGCTGACGACATCCGCCGGTGGTCGAAGGGCGAGGTTAAGAAGCCGGAGACCATCAACTACCGTACCCTAAAGCCCGAAAAGGACGGCCTGTTCTGCGAACGGATTTTCGGTCCCACCCGGGACTGGGAGTGCGCCTGCGGCAAATACAAGCGGGTGCGCTACAAGGGCATCATTTGTGAACGCTGCGGCGTGGAAGTCACCAAGTCCAAGGTGCGCCGCGAACGCATGGGCCATATCGAATTGGCGGCCCCGGTCACCCACATTTGGTATTTCAAGGGTGTGCCGTCCCGCCTGGGTTACCTGCTGGACCTGGCCCCCAAGGATCTCGAACGCATCATCTATTTCGCGGCCAATATCATCACCAGTGTGGATGATGAGGCCCGCCACAACGACCTCACCACCCTCGAAGCGGAAATGCTGCTGGAAAAGAAGGATGTGGAGGCCGATGCGGAATCCGAGCTTGCGGAGCGGGCCCAAAAACTGGAAGAGGACCTGGCCGAACTAGAGGCCGCGGGCGCCAAGGCGGACGCGCGTCGTAAAGTGCAAAACGCTGCCGATAAGGAAATGCAGCACATTCGGGAGCGCATGGAGCGGGAAATCGACCGCCTGGAGGAGATTTGGCAAACCTTTGTCAAACTGTCCCCCAAGCAAATGATTATCGACGAAACCATCTACGAGGAACTCGTCGACCGCTACGAAGACTACTTCACCGGCGGCATGGGTGCCGAAGCGATTCAAACACTCATTCGGAACTTTGATCTTGATGCGGAGGCCGAAGAGCTACGCACCATCATTGCCGAGGGCAAGGGCCAGAAGAAAATGCGGGCCCTCAAACGCCTCAAGGTGGTCGCCGCGTTCCAACGCTCCGGCAACGATCCCGCCGGCATGGTGCTCGACTGCATTCCGGTCATCCCCCCGGAGCTGCGCCCCATGGTGCAACTCGACGGTGGCCGCTTCGCCACCTCCGACCTCAACGACCTGTACCGGCGCGTCATCAACCGCAACAACCGCCTCAAGCGCATGATCGACCTCGGCGCCCCCGAGATCATCGTCAATAACGAGAAGCGCATGCTGCAGGAATCCGTCGATGCTTTGTTCGACAACGGCCGTCGGGGTCGCCCCGTCACCGGCCCGGGCAACCGACCCCTGAAATCCCTGTCCGACCTGCTCAAGGGCAAGCAGGGTCGGTTCCGCCAAAACCTGCTGGGTAAGCGCGTGGACTACTCCGGGCGTTCCGTCATTATTGTCGGCCCGCAGCTCAAACTGCACGAGTGCGGCCTGCCGAAGCTCATGGCACTGGAACTGTTCAAGCCGTTTGTCATGAAGCGGCTGGTCGAACACGACTTCGCCCAAAACATTAAGTCCGCCAAGCGCATGGTGGAACGCCACCGGCCCGAGGTGTGGGATGTGCTGGAAGAAGCCATTGCCGAACACCCGGTGATGCTCAACCGTGCCCCCACCCTGCACCGCCTGGGTATCCAAGCCTTCGAACCGAAACTCATCGAAGGCAAGGCCATCCAGCTGCACCCGCTGGCCTGTGAAGCCTTCAACGCCGACTTCGACGGCGACCAAATGGCCGTGCACCTGCCGCTTTCTGCGGAGGCGCAGGCGGAAGCCCGCATCCTCATGCTGGCATCCAATAACATCCTGTCGCCGGCATCCGGCAAGCCGCTGGCTATGCCCCGCCTGGACATGGTGACCGGCCTGTACTACCTCACCATGGACAAGCGCGAGGACGAATTCGGCGGCCAGGGCGCCTACCGGCCCGCCACCGCCGACGGCCCCGCCACCGGCGTGTACTCCTCCGTGGCGGAAGCCATCATGGCCAAGGACCGCGGCGTGTTGGGCCTGCAAGCCAAGATCAAGGTGCGCATCTCCCACCTGCGGCCCCCCGCCGACATCGAGGCGGAGCACTTCCCCGACGGTTGGGAGCAGGGCCAAACCTGGCTGGCGGAAACCACCCTGGGTCGCATCCTCTTCAACGAGCTGCTGCCCTGGAACTACCCGTATCTTGAAGGCGTCATGGTGCGCAAAGGCGGCGGCACCGACAAAATCATGCTCGGTGACGTCATTAACGACCTCGCCGCTAAATACCCCATGATTACCGTCGCCCAAACCATGGACAAGATGAAGGACGCCGGCTTCTATTGGGCTACCCGCTCCGGTGTCACCATCGCCATGTCCGACGTGCTGGTGCTGGACAACAAGGAAGAAATGCTCGAATCCTATGAGGCCGAGGCCCAGGAGATCGAGCGCAAATACTGGGAGCAGGGTGCTCTCACCACCCGCGACCGGTACGAACGTCTGGTCGAATTGTGGAAGCACGCCACTGACACGGTGGGTAAGGCCGTGGAAGAGCTCTACCCGGACGACAACCCAATTCCCATGATTGTGAAGTCCGGTGCTGCCGGTAACATGCGTCAAATCTGGACGCTAGCCGGCATGAAGGGCATGGTGGTGAACTCCAAGGGTGACTACATCACCCGGCCGATCAAAACCTCCTTCCGGGAAGGCCTGTCGGTGCTGGAGTACTTCAACAACTCCCACGGCTCCCGCAAGGGCCTGGCCGACACCGCCCTGCGTACCGCTGATTCGGGTTACCTCACCCGTCGTCTCGTGGACGTGGCACAGGACGTCATTGTTCGGGAAGAAGACTGCGGCACCGCCCAAGGCATCCGCGTTCCCATCTCCGAGGAAGTCAAAGACGTTGAGGGTAATGTCGTGGGCTACACACCGCATCCCATGATCGAAACCTCCGTGTCCGGCCGTGCTCTCGCCAAGGCGGTCACCCAAGGCGACGAAGTGCTGGCCGAAGCCGGCGACTACCTCACTGACGAACTGGTCACCAAACTCGTCAACGCCGGGGTGGATCAGGTCCGGGTTCGCTCCGTGCTCACCTGCCAAACCGCCACCGGTGTGTGCGCCAAGTGCTATGGCATTTCCATGGCCTCCGGCAAGCAGGTCGATATTGGCGAAGCCGTGGGCATTGTGGCCGCCCAATCCATTGGCGAGCCCGGCACCCAGCTGACGATGCGTACCTTCCACCAGGGTGGTGTTGGTGGCGACATCACCGGCGGCCTGCCCCGCGTGCAGGAACTCTTCGAAGCCCGCGTGCCCAAGAACCGCGCCCCCATCGCCTCGGTGGCCGGCACGGTACACCTGGAAGACGAAGGCAACTTCTACACCCTCACCATCAGCCCCGATGATGGTTCGGATGATGTGGTGTACGAGAAACTGTCCAAGCGCCAAGGCTTGGCCAACGTGCGTGTGCCCATGAGCTCTAACCCGGGTGCCTGGATCGAACGCACCCTGGCCGAAGGTGACCACGTGAACGTCGGCGACCGCCTCCTGCGCGGCCCCGCCGACCCCCACGACGTTCTGGAAATCCTGGGCCGCCGCGGTGTGGAACAACACCTGGTTGATGAAGTGCAGGCTGTGTACCGCGCCCAAGGCGTGGCCATCCACGACAAGCACATCGAAATCATCATCCGCCAAATGCTGCGTCGTGGCACCGTGATCGAATCCGGCTCTACCGAATTCCTTCCCGGCACCCTCGTCGACCTGGCGGAGGCCAAGGCCGCCAACACGGAGGCCATCAAGGCCGGTGGCCGGGCCGCCGAGCTGCGCTCCGAAATCATGGGCATCACCAAGGCCTCCCTAGCCACCGAGTCCTGGCTATCGGCCGCATCCTTCCAGGAAACCACCCGCGTGCTCACCGACGCAGCCATCAATAAGCGCTCCGACAAGCTGATTGGCCTGAAAGAGAACGTGATTATTGGTAAGCTCATTCCGGCCGGCACCGGCATCGCCCGGTATCGTAATATTGCGGTGAAGCCCACCGAGGCCGCCCGCAATGCCGCGTACTCCATCCCCACCTATGGTGACGCCATCTATGGTGACGATGGGTACGGTGACTTCACGGGTGCCTCCGTCCCGCTGGACGAAGCATTCGACATGTAGTCAGCCAAGAATCCGCAATTTCTGGTCTGCATAACCCGCCCCACCTGGGTAACCGTGGTGGGGCGGGTTTCTCTGTTTCCCGCTTTACGACGCCTAAAGCACCCCGCCGGGCCCGATGCTACGCCGCATCCTCCGTGTCTTCCGCATCTAACTCTGGCTCATCATCCTGTGGAACCCGCGAAGTTAATAACAAACCATCCATATCAAACAGCGGGCGCGACTGCGGACCCGTCATCCGAATATTGAAACCCTGCTCCCGCTCATGGCAACTATGCACCAACGTGAACGAACCCACTGTGATAGTCCCATCAATCCGGGCCCAAAGATTATCAAGCACCACCGGGGAAACAATCCCCACATATAACCCAGTCGACACCTCGGAAAAGAACCGAGTGAGAAACCCCCGCACATGATCGGGAATCGCCGTACAACTAATAACAGCAAACATCACATTCCCCTAACCTGCGACTAGGCATACTGGGTATGCCCAGCAACCTCACGATTACGACCACCAATAAGCCGGTCATCATTCCGCGCCGGAAGATAGGGGGTCAAAATCGTCATGAGAATCTGGAGCATCTCTTCAAGAATCTTGTTCTTCACAATAAGTTTCCGCAGATCACTACGGACCAGTGTCGCATAGTTATCCGAACGAGCATGCTTAAACGCCAAGGGAATCGATATATCCGGCTTATACATATCGGCCAGGTCAAAAAGCAACGAACGAATATCACCCCGGTGAATGATCCCCAACGCCGGATTCACACCAATTGCGGAACAGGCAGCCGCCGCACAACCATAGAGAATAGAATTCGCCAGATTGAGGGATTGATTGATCGGATCCGGCGACTCGGTGTTGCGCTTGAAATCCTTGATCTTATAGCGGGCAGCCACCTGCTTATAGGTTTGGCGCATAAGCCGCCCCTCAAGCCCCCGCATGGTGGCTATGGACGCATTAGTAGGCATGACCTCAATGCCTAACTGTTTCCGATAAAGAATGACAGCGGCCTTCCGCTGGTGAGCCTCATTAGCCACCAGCCGTGCCTGGGCGATTGCCCACCGGGCCGACGACGTGAGTGGCGTCGCCAGGCTATAAGCTGGAACCCCACCGCCGCCACAATACAAAATTGCTGTGCCGGCCCGGGCACACGATGTCGCCGCCGGTTGACTAATGCTGGTTCCCGGACCCAACATCAATACTCCCAACCCAGCCACCGGAAGCTGGATACGAATCCGCTTAGGGGAATTACTGGGATAATCCCCACGTTGACGTGCAATAACACCCGTACGATCCTGCCGCACCTGACAATACTCCAGGTAAAGGTACGAAACCCGATCCTCCAACCGCACCTGGTCTTTTGTCGGGATTGTCGAGAACGCTAGGGCTTCCTCGGAATAGGCCATCAGCTCTCCTTAACGGGTATGAGCCCAAGCCGCTGATCGTAGAACCTGCTGGCATTTTCTACCACCTTGTAGCGGCATAGGATGGATGAATTACTGGTAATGTCTGTGGCCTCGCTGGTCATCGCCTTATAGCTGCTGGTGTCTGGGATTTCCACGACCGCCCGCAGCGCCTCCCGAATAGCTTCGGCATCATGCCATTTGATGCTGTTGAGCTCCGCAATGCTTCCCGTCCAGGCGCCGGGAATCGTCCCGGTCGGGTCATGCAGGATTGCGGGAATGGTGATCCGGTCGATGAGTCGGGTGGCGGTCTCGGCGAGCTCATCTTTATGAGTGATGGTGAAAAAATCGGTGTTTGTTGCATCGTCGGCAAGCACCGTGGAGAAATCAATGCGAGCATTATTACCGGCGTTGATCTTGTGGATAAGCTCGGCGATCTCGTCCATGCCGCTCGCATTATCGTCTTCGTCGTCGTTCAGGGTGGTAAACAGTTCGGTGAGCCCCATGGACGATTGATTGATAAAATCCTGGATTTGGTCGGGAAAGCGCAGCGGCTTCTTCCCATCAACCTCATCAAGCACAGCAATCCAATGGGCCACCCGGTCGAGTTGCGCCGCAAAATACGGCTTGGTCTGCCACTCCTTAGGATTATCGATGGCGGCAATGGAAATGGTTTTATGCGCTAGCCCAGGCACCCGATCCGCCCGGGCAGCATCGTCGCGGCGCCAAAGCCGCCCGGCCCGCTGAATGAGCGACTCCGCCGGGCAAAGCTCGGTGCGGAGCACATCAAGGTCGATATCCAGCGACGCCTCTATCGCCTGAGTACCAACCACAAGCACGGTCGTTGCCGCGCCATTCTTACCGATACTTTGTTCGAGTTCCTCGGCATTCCGTCGCCGATGCTCGGCGGTCATGCGCGAATGCAACAACACCGGGTTCTCATGATCGAATGCCTGCACGATTGCCTGCGCCCGGTCCACAGTGTTGCAAATTATTCCGATGCGAGCCTGCGGATACGCCTGGCGTTGGGCCTGAATCCACCGAATATGGCTGTCCACCAACTGGTCGTAAGGAACCGGGTCAACAGTGAGATCAATGGTGTAAGGCTCCGTCGGTATTACCACGGGAGGCGCGTCCGTGGCCGGAGCCGAGTCGATCTCGTCCCCCGACCGGGGAAGCCACGTGGTGAAGCTAGGGAAGCGCGCCGGGTCGCTGTCGTGCTTGCTGTAGGCCTGCTTGAATTTTTCCTGCTGCCACGCCGGCATAGTTGCGGTGAGGAAAGTAATGGGGGTGTGGGTGGCAGCCCACCAATGCAGCAAGTCTTCGAGCAGCTCGGATTGGTAGGCATCCAGGGTGTGCACCTCGTCAATGACCACATGAGCGTTGGCGAGGGCCAGGAGCCGTAGGTGATTGAACTTGGTGGGCAGCGATCCTAGAATCGCCTGGTCAACGGTGCCAACGCAGACCGGTGCCAGGAGCCGCGAGGCCCCGGACTTCACAAACTCGGTGGGGAACAGGCCGCCGTTATCTTGATAATTATCTCCCACCATCACGTCGGACACCGAAATGTTCTGGGAATAGAAATCTTCCGTGATTGCTAAGCCATGAGCCAACGATGCGACATTGGTGGTGCCCTTAAAGGCTTTCTGCACTCGACGCATGATGGCGTTTGTGGTGGCCTGGGTGGGGAGCAGGAAAATCAGGCGCTCGTTCCGGGTGGCGTGCCGCAGCAGTGCCGCCTCGGTCTTGCCGGAACCCGTGGCCGCCATGACGTTCCACAGTCCGTCGTCCTGCTCCAGTGCCGCTGCCTGCGCGAAGCGGGGTGGGAAGCCGTCGAGAATGTCTGCGCGTGCGGCCTCCCGCGTGGGCCAATTCTGGTAAAGCCCCACGGTTTTCTTGATGATCTCCACTGACTCGGCCGCCCGATGCGCCACCCATTGTTTCGGGTCTGCCAGGTTAATGATCCCCTCGGCCATCTCGCGTTGCGCGGTTTGCGTCCAGTCCAATTGCGAGGCGATGCGGTCGGCCAGCACGACAAGGCCGGAGATGAGCACGGTCACTGTAGGGGAGACGTGATCGGGGAGTTCATCTCGACTCATCCCTACCCCGAGTTCCACCTGTGTTATGAGAGCTTTATGGATCTTGCCCCACGGGGTGGCATCGAAAATTTGTTTGATTTTAGTGATCTTGAGATCGGTTGCTCTCGTGGGATTAAACGCGGCAAATTTTCCGTGATGCCCCACCAATGCCAGCGCTAGCCAAGAATCCGCTGCATCCATATCGGTTTCGATATCTTCATCCAGGATGATTGCGGAATGATTCTCATGCCGTCGCATAGCTCGTGTTTCCGAGAAATAGCTCATGTAATCCGGGCTCACCGTAAGTCCGTGCCGCCGGAGGTTTTCCCGAATCGCCGTAAAAGTCTCCCCCTGTTGCTTGTTTTGTTGCTGGAAATGTGGATTGGCTTTCCCAATGTCATGCAGGCCCGCCACGAGCATTAAGAGCTTGTCGACGTGTTCCCCTAGCTCGTCGACAAGCAGGGAGCGTAACCCCGGACGCAACCAGCGATGATACAGTTCACCCATAACTGCGCTGGTGTCTAATAGGTGCCCTAGCAGTGGGTAGGGTGTTTCGAGCCCCCGCTCTTTGGCCCACACCACATTCATATCCACACCCAGCGGCGACATTATGCGGCCCTTCTCGCGGTGAGGAGTCCGCAACCATAGGCTTTTGCGCGGCCTATGCCGGCATGCATGATGTGCTCCAATGCTTGGCTGTTGGTCACTACCCCCATGCAATCAAAAGTATCAATTTGCAGAGCCCTGGAAACCTTAGGGACTTGTAATACTTGCCTATTATGATTGAGGAATTCTATCCCTTGCAATGCTGTGGATAGTTTATATGCTACATGCTTTTCCGCTGGATTTAATCCGGTTTCCGCATCAAGCGGCTGCAGTGCAATAGGGGTGATCACTTCTCGTTTTCTACCGTTTGTTTCGATGGTTCGGCGGGTAACCGTATTCAGTGCTAGCCGGAAGATTATGGGAGTTCCATTTTCGTACGAAGGGTATTCCACCTGTTTCGTTTCTATCACCCCTTCCAAGTCTGGTGCAACCACATCGCAATCCGATTGCACCAGGAAATATGGTGCTTGACCTGGTATGAATTCATATCGAAAGAGAATATTATTTCTGGAGCGCGCTTGATTATCCTCAAAATCCGGAAATAGTCCCATCACTGCCCGGTGCCGAAACTCGGGATCATCCACTCGCCACCGCTGGGTCTTTTCCGGTTTTCGCGCTAGGGCAACATGGACCGGAAACTTGGTCAAATAAGTCATAAATGACATGTGAGATGCATCTCCTTATCTCGCACTGGGGCTTGGAAAGAAATGATGTCAACGGGGGTAAATACCTCTGTGCAATTTTCTCTTGACTAGCAGTGTATCAGACGGTTAACGTTAAGGATAGAATTATTTAATTTTTGGTATTGAGGAGTTGTCCATGGGTCCTATGCCGCTCACGGAGGTAAAATTTATTAGGACTTTTTTACGGGATGAGCCTGTCGATATGACGGTTGAAGAGGTTCTCAAGCATGCAACTGACCCAGATTTCCGACTAAACCTTGATGTTTCCGGCATGGAATTCATGTCGATTATTCGGCTTCTTTCGCATATTGGTGCCCGTATGCTGCAGAAGGATGATTCTCTTCACCGGAAACGTAGAAAGAAGCCGTTGCCAGATGGGCTTATTGTGGAAACCCTGGCGGAGCTGGAAGCGGATCGGCCGCTTTATGGTGGTAAACAGAATTTTTTCCAGATCCCGGATTCAAAAGGGGTGGTTGGCAGGGGAAAACAGCCTACCTCTAAGCTATCGCCCACGGCTCCGGGGGATAATTCGCAGGCCTATTGGGATCGTGATAAACACAAGCCTGTAACCCTTTCGGCCGAGGAGGCCATGCGGCAAATACTGATTTTCAGCATGTATTCTTCGGCTGGAAATAATAAGTTTGAGAACCGTAAATGCCAGAATGGTTCCCCGGGAATCCGATTTCTTGGTGCCGGCAATACTGCGACCGAAGTGATGGTGCAGTCGAAAAATTTGTGGGATAGTCTGCTATGTTCCATTCCAGCAACTTGGGTGGCTGGATCCGGTATGCCTGCCTGGGCAGATCCAATGGGGGAGCAGTCGAAAACTGATACCGGCATGCATCCATTGTGGCAAGCTTCTTGGATGCCTAATGGTGTGAGCGGTTATTGGGAGGGTGGGGAGCTAGTCGGTGTGGGGGTTGGCGGGGTACCGCCACAATATTTGGGGTCGTTCTCTAAAGTGTGGAGCCCCTATGGCGATAAGGACGCTAAGGAATCTTATAAAACGTGGTTTAAGCAGCGGGACACGGAAGACCCGTTCTACCTGTACATACGGGATTCCAAAACAAATGATCCCAAGGCAAAGCGGTTGGATCTCAGCAAGGATCTCATTCAGCTCGCTGTGGAATGGGCTCGGGAGGGGACTATTTCCAAGCTTGATAGCCTCATGGCGGGGCGGGTAGCGGCCCCTAATTTTAAGCATGACAAGCTATTATTTGCGCGACATCAGATTGGCGGTAATGCCTCGACACCGGTTATTCGGGAATCAGTTACCACCAATACCGCATCGTCGCTGTGGTGCCTTGACCAGGATTCGGAGGTGCAAGACCGGATTATTGGCCAGGCGGAGTTTATCGATACCCTCAAACAGCGGGTTTGCGCACCATTTCGCAGGCAAAGCGATAAGGACCATCCCACCTTTGATGATCTCGCGGATCTTCGCCCCATGATGGAAACGGAGTTTTGGCGCCGCATCACTCCCGTGTATGAGGAAGTGATTAGTACCGCACAAGCGGCAGATTTTAATGTGGTGGAGCTGTATGAAAAAGGGGTAGCCGCCACCATTGCCGCACTTGATGCAGTTATTGATCCGTATTTGCTGCAGAACCCTAAGCGAAACATCAATGTCAAAGAGCGGACAATACGCTTCCTTTATGCACTACTCAAGGATAAGAAAGGTCAGTAATGTCAGAGCTCAATATTTATCACTTCGTGCAACACATTATTTGTCAAGCAAAGCGGAAACAAGAATCGCGGGATTCCCAGGCGGTAAGGGAAATAGCTGCGCTTCGCTCGGGAATGTCCATCACCACGGAATATCGGGCCTATCCCTATGTTTTGCCATATCTTGGTAATGCTTCGCAGCGGGAGCGTATGGTTGCGTTGCGTTGTGCCGCCATGATTGCGGAATATGCTGATCTGGGTGCTGATTCGGATGATGCGTCGCCGTTGCGGTTTGGCGTCTGGGCGAATCATCTTGCTCGGAAGATCGGTGATGATGATTCGGTGGATGGCATGATCGCTTCTCGCCTGGAGTATTTGCATACGCAAGATGTAGAGGAAGCCATCACTACAATCCGGCGGATTTTACAGTATGCCCAAAGTGCTGGTTTTACCCAAAGAGTTGATTTTATTCAATTGTTTAAAACCTTTTGGTACTGGGGGAATGGCTATAACAATGATTCCCTGAATCGCCGACTGCAAATCCTGCGAGATTTTTACGGCACTTTGAACCCCGTCACTACCAATTAAAGGAGGAAACTCATGTCCCACCATCTAACCCTGCATATTATTGCCTCGGTTCCCTACTCCAATCTGAACCGTGATGACACCGGTACACCCAAGCACGTTCGTCGTGGTGGGTATTTAGCGGCGTTACTGAGCTCGCAATCTATCAAAAAGGGAATCCGCACGAAATACGAGGCGAATTCGCTGGTAACATCTGTGCGTTCTGGGCAGTTGGATGCTGATGTGGTGAATCGGGCGCTTGCTATTAATCCCGATGCTGATGAAAAAGCGTTGCGTAAGAAGGCCAAAACCCTACTTGGTAAGCTCACTAAGGCAAAGGAATCCGATCCAGAGAAGGGTAAGGAATCCGATCGGTCCATTTGGTTGAGTAGTGAAGAGCTGGAGGTGGCAGCGGCACAGATCCTAGAAGATACTGATGGTGATTTCCTGCAAGACTATAAAACTGGGTCTCTCGCCATTGCATCCTTCGGTCGCATGTTTGCCGCCGCGCCACAAAAGGGTACGGAGGCAGCACTGAGTGTTTCGCCCGCGGTCACCACGCATGCGGTTGCTATCGCTACGGACTATTTCTCCACCATTGATGATATTAAAGAAGCCAATCGTGATACCGGCGCAACCTATCTTGGCGTGGCCCAGTACACGACCGGGGTGTTCTATCGCACCGTGACTATTGATAAACAGCAGTTGCGTAAGTCCTGGACCGGTTTTGATTCCCCCGATAGCGATGAAAGCCTACGATTGCTTGTCGACGCCATCATCTACGGGCTTCCCCGAGGTAAACAGCACTCCACGGCGCCTTTCGTGCAGCCTGCCCTGGTTCTGGCTGAAGAACAACGCTACCGTAGCGCCTATGATTTTGAAGCACCGGTCCAGCCAGACCGGAAAGAAGGCGGGTATTTGAAGCCAACATTGGAGGAACTAGATCGGCAGTATACTGCTGCACGGGCTTTTGACCGGGACAATTTTGATGGGGTGGAATTTGTTGCTGGTACGGCAGCGGAAGTCCAAAACCTTTTCAAAGATGCTGAACACGGCTCCAAAGATGAGCTCATTGACGCTGTGGTCGCCTGGATTAAGCAATGACAGAAGCATTATATATTCGTCTTGCTGGCCCGTTGCAGTCATGGGCGGGGCCAGCAATTACTGGCAATTTTGTCCGAACAGAGCCGCGACCTACTCGTTCGGGGCTTGTGGGATTGTTGGCGGGTGCTTGCGGCTACGGCCGGGGAGAATACCCCGAATGGCTCACCCAGCTGCATTTCCAAATCCGGGAAGATAATCGTGGGACCCTGGTTGATGATTTTCACACCATCAATCCGCGGGACACGGAAGAGGAATTCCGATCCAGGCTCCTTCTCGCCATGGGGCAGCGGCCAACAAAAAAGCTGCTTAATAGCACGCCTGATGGGCAGGGCCTCACCGCTATCACGGAACGAACCTATATCGCTGACGGTGAATTCATTGTGCAGATTAAGGCCGGTTCACGGGAGCACCAAGAGCTTTTGGCCGAAAAACTGCAGCAGCCCCATTTTGTGACGTACCTGGGCCGGAAAGCCTTTGCGCCATCGTTCCCCTTCTACCTAGGCGCGGGTCCGGACGACACTCTCGCGCGCATCCCTACCGTAGGTGGGGAAGAACCCAAGAAGATTCTGCGTTTTTATGCGTTGGATGATTATGGCTACACCACCACAACGGTTCCCGTCGTGAAAGACCGCAAACAATGGTTGACGGAAGTCTCTGAAATCTTCTGAAGCGCATAGTCACGCCCCAGCTTGCTTTTCGACGAAGGTGGCTGGGGATTTTTGCTATATGAAGCTTATTTAGTTGCGGGGAAATAGGGAAGCTTATTCGACCTCCTCCCACACATATGACTGGACTCTGTAAATTAAGGGATACCAAGCTAGATAACACATTCTTTCTGTTTTTTGCATGTTGGTGTAGATGAGTTTTTCCCAGCGGCTGAATAAGCTTCACGTTGGGAGAATGATAACCTGAGATACCATGATGGGGGTGATGCCGATCATTATGGGGTCTTTTGTGAAAGAGCAATAGATATATCCCGTTGGTCGAGGCTAATGGGGCGAGTAACTAGCAGCGCCAACGGCCAGTACAGGTGAGGTATCCGAGGATTACAGTGTCGATGGCGAGCAGTACAGGTGTGATGATAGGAATGTTCTTGCTGCAAAGGGTGGTAGCAACTGCGGCGCTGTATGTGACAATCGCTGCTATATACATAGGTCGCACTTTCATGGTGTTTTCTCCTTTCTCGGGGGTTCTCGTGGTAGGATGATAGGGCCTCGTTAAGGTATTTTTTAGATCCCTGAGATCACTATGAAGGCTATCTTCGTATATGTGGAGAATACTAGCGCATTAGGTCGTTGATATTCACGGATTTGGAACTACCTCCGCACACGCGGAGAATACGCTTGGCCCCAGCTGACATATGCCGTCCAGGTGGAACTACCTCCGCGTGCGCGGAGAATACCATTGGGCATATGCGCGAGCAAAGAGCTCATCGGAACTACCTCCGCGTGCGCGGAGAATACTGTTCCAGCTGGTCTTTCACAAGGTTCACGGGGGAACTACCTCCGCGCACGCGGAGAATACTTCGCGTAGGGTCATGTGCAGGGGAGCGGGCTGGAACTACCTCCGCGCACGCGGAGAATACCTCCCGCTGTGGTGGTGGCCATGGGGCAGCAGGGAACTACCTCCGCGTGCGCGGAGAATACCCGCCCAGGCCACCGGCCTCACCCCGGTGACGGAACTACCTCCGCGTGCGCGGAGAATACTAGGGGCGACCATGAAGACCGCCCCTACCAGCGGAACTACCTCCGTGTGCGCGGAGAATACCAGCATACATCTTATTAACCCACTTCCCTCTGGGAACTACCTCCGCGTGCGCGGAGAATACGGTTCCAACCCTATAAGCCGTGGGGCCTGGATGGAACTACCTCCGCGTGCGCGGAGAATACCTAACCGGCGTGAACATTAACATGCTGAGCGTGGAACTACCTCCGCGTGCGCGGAGAATACATTGCGTTGGCCATATTAGGCCTTATCAAGTCGGAACTACCTCCGCGTGCGCGGAGAATACCGGGACGGTGACGCGCCGCCGAGCCGGCGATGGGAACTACCTCCGCGTGCGCGGAGAATACACCACGCGGAAACTGTGAAAATTCCCATCGGCGGAACTACCTCCGCGTGCGCGGAGAATACGAGAACTTGACGACATTTTACTCGCCTACCAGGGAACTACCTCCGCGTGCGCGGAGAATACCGTGTCAAAATCATCTACGGCACCAACGGTCATGGAACTACCTCCGCGTGCGCGGAGAATACTGTCGGTTTCCACTGGTGTGGTTTCCCACCCTGGAACTACCTCCGCGTGCGCGGAGAATACATTTTCAGGCCCCCTGCCCGACCGTGCGGCGCGGAACTACCTCCGCGTGCGCGGAGAATACATTTTCAGGCCCCCTGCCCGACCGTGCGGCGCGGAACTACCTCCGCGTGCGCGGAGAATACA
>ERZ772960.2017-NODE-2017-length-15235-cov-5.354084_pt1 | contig 15235 bp, 14 predicted proteins | sample MGYA00580678_ERZ772960 | MGnify/ENA primary metagenome ERZ772960 (study PRJEB29015, sample SAMEA2737930) | human oral metagenome | biome: human oral; feature: human-associated habitat; material: dental | place: China | collected 2059 ... | reverse complement strand
GAATTCCGCGCCGCTATGGGCTTTGGATCTTAAAATTTTATCCGCATTTAGGCGAAGCGGTGGCTGTTTGTGGTTCAAAACCGCGCGCTTGTAGGTTTGCTCGGTCCTATAGACGCAAAACCCAACGAGCTCCTCGCCGCTTAAATTTTGCAGCGCCGCCGAATTGGAATTTTCGCTTGCCTCCGCGCTGGGATTTTTACTTTCCAAGCTGGATTTTTCACACGTCGCATTAGATTTTTTATCAGCCGCGCCGCGATTTTCGAAACTCAAAGAGGCTAATTCTGCCGCGCCGCGGTTATCCGCATCGGAATTTTTACCCGCAGCATCGCGATCTTGGCTAGCTTCGCCGCAATCCCGCTTTGCCGCGCAAAAATCCTGCTTCGGCGCGCATAAATTTTTACTCGCCGCCGCACGATTTTTACCCGTAGCGCCGCCAGCGACTAGGGCGCTAAAATCCTCGAAAATCGCCGCGATTTCAAGCTGTCCTTTGCGCGACATTTTTAAGAAATTTTTTATGCTGATACGCTCGATTTCGGGGAACGCCGCGACGTTGATCGCCTCTATGCGCGCGATCAATGCCGAGCCCTCGCCGATACGCTCAAGTCTCATTTGCCCTCCTTGTCGCGATAGGCCTACCGCGTAAATTTAAAATTTGCCCGCCTCGCTCGCGAGAATTTCATCGCTCGCTCCTAAAATTTCATGAAATTTCGCAAAATTTAAAGGCGCCCCTCTAAATTTAATCCTCGCCGTAAATTCGCTTTAAATTCCCTAGCGTCGCGCTCGCGTTTAGCAGCAGCGCATCGGCGATCGCCAGCCGTGCCATCGCGGTGGCTACGACGCTGCCGCGCACGGCGATACACGGATCGTGCCGCCCGCGCAGCTCGCAGATCGCGTCTGCGCCGCGCACGTCCACGCTATGCTGCGCCATGAAAATGCTCGGAGTGGGCTTAAAATGCGTCGCAATCTCGATAGGCGCGCCGCTACTTATGCCGCCTAGGATCCCGCCTGCGTTGTTGCTTGCGAAATTTGCGCCGATCTTGCCGCCGTTGGTGCGGATCGCATCCTTGCTAGCGCGCATAAAATCGTTATTTTCGCTGCCTTTTAGCGTGCTTGCCTTCACTCCGGCGCCGATCTGCACGGCCTTTACGCCGTTTATGCCCATCATCGCGCCCGCAAGCGCCGCATCCAGCTTGCCGTACAGCGGCTCGCCGAGCCCCGCAGGCACGCCCGTAACGCGCGTCAGCACGCAGCCGCCAATACTATCGCCCGCATTTTTGACGCTTAGAATTAACTCCTTTTGCGCGCTCTCCGCAGCGGGATCGAGTGCGAAAATTTCGCTGTTTTGCGCAAAGTCGAAGTCCAAATTTTCCGCGTAAATTTCGCCCACGCCGTAAATCCCGCTTTTTACGGAAATTTTAAAGTGATTTAGCAGGATTTGCGCGAACGCCCCCGCAGCCACGCGTACGGCGGTTTCGCGCGCACTTGTCCGCCCGCCGCCTCGGTAATCGCGCAGTCCGTATTTGGCAAAATATGTAAAATCGGCGTGTGCGGGGCGGAAAATATCCTTTAGATTTTCGTAGTCCTTTGAGTGCTGATTTGCGTTGCGGATGATAAATCCGATCGGCGCGCCGGTGCTGCGACCGTCAAAAATTCCGCTTAAAATTTCGATCTCGTCGGCTTCTTTGCGCGGCGTAGCGTATTTGCCGCCTGGTTTGCGGCGGTCAAGCTCGCTTTGGATATTTGAAGGCTCGATCGCCACGCCCGCCGGAAAGCCGTCCAAAACGCCGCCGATCGCCGCGCCGTGGCTCTCGCCGAAGGTGCTAAGGCGCAATCTCTCGCCGAAAGTATTCATAGCGCGCCTCCTTGTCTATCCGTATCACGCCCGTTTCGCTCATTGCTTTTTTTAGCGCTCGGCGTGCCGCCTGATGCGCCGGCGCGGTCGCTCTTTTTGCAGCCATGCGCCCGTCCGCTGCCGCCTCGTGAGCCTTTTTTGCCGTCCTGAGCGCAGTTCGCGCCGCTTTGTACGTCACTGGCGCATGCCGTTTGCTCACTATTTTTCGCGCTAGTGCCGTGTGAGGCGCCGTTTTGTAAAAGCTCGATCGCAATTTGCGCGCATTTTTGCTCTGCTTCTTTTTTGCTGGCTCCCACGGCGGAGGAGAGCCGCTTGCCGCCAACAAGCGCCGCCATTTCGAAGCTTTTTTTATGATCTGGGCCGCTCGAGCCTAAAAGAACATATTCGGGCGTGACGCCGAATTTTGCCTGCGTGAGCTCTTGCAGCGCGGTTTTGTAGTCTCGCACGAGCTCGTTAAAACTTATGCGCGGATAGAGGATTTCTAAGATTGCAGTCGCGATGCGGGCGGTGTTTTGCAGCCCGCTCTCAAGATAGACGGCGCCCATTATCGCCTCAAACGCGTCCGAAAGCAGCGATGGCTTCTCGCGCCCGCCGTTGCGCTCCTCGGACAGCGACATATTCAGGTTCTCGCCGATGCCCAAAAATTTTGCAAATTTAGAAAAGCTGCTTTCGTTCACGAGTGCGGCGCGCAGCTTGCTCAGATCGCCCTCATCGCTGCTAAATTTTTTGAAAAGATACTCGCCCACGATCAGATCCATCACCGCATCGCCTAAAAATTCCAGCCTCTCGTTGTTGTGCCCGTTTTTGGCGCTTTTGTGCGTAAGAGCGATCTTGAGGTGGGTTAAATTTTTAAATTTGTAGCCCAGTTTTTCTTGTAATTTTTCTAAATTTTGCATCTTTGCCCTTTATTATAAAATTTTACGAAATTCGCGGCGATCCGCACGCAAACGGCATCCGGTGCGAACAAAACTCGCACAAGTGAAACGAACGCGAGCGGGATCTGCGCTAAATTTGCATTAACGCGGCGAATGAAACGCACCGTCGCCGATCTGAGGCGAATAAAATTTAAACGTAGCCTGCTAATTCTAACGCAAACCGCGCCGAAGCCCACTTGCCGCAAATTTAATCTTCGCCAAAAACGCGCTCGCCGCGAATAGGGTAGCGCTAAAGCCTGCTCGCTGCTAACAAAATCTTCACCAAAGCTCGTCCGCCACAGACCAAATCCGTGCGCAAAATAAGTGCGAGCTTGCGCGAGCAAACGCGAACGAATAGAACGTATCAAAGCTAAACCGCGCCGAAGCCCACTTGCTGCACATACAATCCACGCCAAAAACACGCCTGCCCCCAAATACAAGAGCTCGATTGCGTGAACGAAAGCGTCAAAACCGGCTTCGGGCGATAAAATTTACGCCGAGGCGGCTCTGCGTGCAAAGTAAACGCGGGCAAATCCGCGCAACCACAAGCTTTGCCGCAGAATTTTAGCCCTTTATCGCTTCTGCTGCCGCGCGAGCCATAGCATCGCACTCCTCATTTTGCGGATGACCCGCATGCCCCTTGACCCAGGAGGCTTTGATCTCGTGAGGCGCTGCCGCCGCAAGGTATCTACGCCACAGATCCGCGTTTTTTTTGCCCTTAAAATCGGTAGCGACCCACTTTGCGAGCCAGGAATTTATCGCCTTGACGACATATTCGCTGTCGGTAAAAAGCTCGACGCGGCAGGGCTGCTTAAGCGCGCTAAGCCCCATTATAGCGGCTGTTAGCTCCATTTGATTATTTGTCGTCATCGCCTCTGCGCCGCTTGCCTTTTTTATCGCGTCGCCGTATTGCAGTATGTAAGCCCAGCCGCCCGCTCCAGGGTTTCCGAGGCAGCTGCCGTCGCTAAAAAGTTTGACCGATTTCACCGGTTTTCTCCGAAATTTGCGCTCTGATCTCCATACTGCCTAGCTCGTAGCAGACCGGACAGCGGTGCGAGAAGAGCCCCACCGAGCTTTTGCACTTCGCGCAGGTGTAGCTAAAGCTAAGCCCCGCGTCCTCAAAGCCCGCGTCTTTCATAGCCATAAGCGCGTTGATCTCAAAAATTTTACTCGCGCTCTGCGGCTTTTGATCGCTTTTTCCAAGCGCGTAAAAAAGCGCGTTGTACTCCGCATCCTGCGTGTTTACCGCCGCAGGGAAATCATAGATCAGATCGATCGCCTGCTCGATCGGCGGGAAGCGGTCAAAGCCCTCCATAGGCTCTTTGTTTTTGATAAAAAGCTCCATGCAGAACCGCCCCGCGCCTTTGAAGTTTAGCTTTGAAATTTTAGCGATCTTCTTATTAAACGGCGTATTGGCGTCGTTTGCGATGATCTGGGCGCGCTCGAACTGGCTTTGGGCGTATACTTCGGCATCCTGTTCGCGCAGCGCGTCAAGCACCTCAAGCGCCTCATTAAAGCGCTTCAGCCGCTCATAAATCACCGTAAGATGCGTAAGAGCCTCTTTGTTTCTCGGGCGCAGCTTCAGCGCCTGCAAAAACACCTCTTCGGCGCGCCCCAAAAAGCCCGCTTTGAAATATACGATACCGAGATTGGTGAGGATAAACTCCCTCTGTACGCCGCCGCTAGCCTTACTTAGCGCGATTAGATAAATTTCTATCGCGCGCTCGAAGTCGCCGCTTTTGACGAAAGAGCTAGCTAAAATTCCAAGCGTCGGGATGTCTATTTGCGGGCTTGCTAAAAGCTGTCTGTGCTCCGAGTTAAGCGCGTCTAGGGTGTCAAATTTTTTGATGAAATTCTCTAGGCTCTGCCTCTCGTTTTTTTTAGAAAAAACTCCCCAAATGTAGCTTAGAATCGACACTAGCAAGATTATGCTTATCAGCATGATAAGCCCGAAAATCGGGTCGCGATCGTCTAAGAAAAAATTATCCAAATCAAACCTCGTCGCAAAAATAAAGGGCAATTATAGCAAAGTGCGGGTATAATTTCGCTTATGATTAAAAACGAAAGCATAGAAAATCTGCTGGCCACCGTAGATATCGTAGATGTCGTAGAAAAATATGTCCCGCTTAAGCGCAGCGGCGCAAATTTCGTAGGCGTCTGCCCCTTCCACGACGATTCGCACCCGAGCATGAGCGTGAGCTCAAAGCTTGGAATTTTTCACTGCTTTTCGTGCAAAGCAGGCGGCAACGCAATTAAATTTATCCAAGATTACGAAAAGATAAGCTTCCCGGAAGCGGTCGAAAAGCTTGCGGGGATGTATAATTTCGCGCTGCAATACACCGGCGCCAAAGTCCAGGAGCGCAGCGAAGAGAAGAAGGTGCTTGAGATTTTAAACGCCTATTATCAAAGCTGCCTTTATCAAAACCCCGCCGCCGTGAAATACCTGCACGATCGCGGACTGAGCGATCAAAGCATTCGCAAATTCGGCCTTGGCTACGCGGGGGCTAGTGCGCAGACGATCAGGGTTTTGCAAAACGAAGAAATTCCGCCGCAAGACGCGCTAAATGCGGGCGCGGTGAAGCAAAACGAGCGCGGGCTTTATGCTAGCTTCATCGAGCGCATTACCTTTCCGATCTACAATCACGCGAGCAAGCTTGTGGGCTTCGGCGGTCGTACGATAAGCGATAACCCCGCCAAATACGTCAATTCGCCGCAGTGCGCGCTGTTTGATAAATCTAAAATTTTCTACGCATTCGACCTTGCGAAAAAAAGCGCGATCGCTAAAAAAACCCTCATCATCACCGAGGGCTACATGGACGTTATTATGCTTCATCAAGCGGGCATCGATAACGCCGTAGCGGTGCTCGGCACGGCGCTGACGCCTGCTCATCTGCCGCTTATAAAGCGCGCGGAGCTTAACGTCGTGCTTAGCTTCGACGGCGACGCTGCGGGCATCAATGCGGCGATAAAATCGGCGCGGCTTTTGTGCCTGAATAAGATCGACTCAAGCGTCGCTATAATCGGCGGCGGCGCCGATCCTGCGGATATGATAGTCGCGGGCAAGGTGCGCGAGCTAGAGCAAATTTATGCTAGCGGCATGGAAAGTGGGGAGTTTCTGATCCGAAGAATCGCTAAAAAATACGACCTCGCCCGCCCCGTGCAAAAAGAAGCGGCGCTAAATGAGATCAAAGAATTTACCGCAGCGCTCGGCCCCGTGCTAGCCGAGTCCTACCAGAGCCTAGTGGCGCAAATTTTAAACGTCTCGCCGGGCTCGTTCAACCTCGCTGACGGCGGTAAAAATTTCGGCGCGGGCTTTGAGGGGCGAAATTTTAACGAGGGCGGGAGCTTCGACTCTCGCGATTTCGACTCTTACGGAGGGCGCGGCGCAGACGGCAGGGGCGGTGCAAGCGGGGGCTTAAACGGCGGAAATTTTAATCTTTCGCAAAACACGGCGCGCTATGAAAGCTCTGCGCCGCCTGCGGCTTCGGCGAGGCTCGGGCGGACGCTACTGCGCCGCAAGGAGATCGCGGAGCTTCAGATCATAAAATCGATGCTGCTCGATGGCGAGATGGCACAGCTCGGGCTCGGCTGCTTGGAGCGGCGCGATTTTCGCATGCACGGCGATATTTTCGAGGCGTTTTTGGCTTTCGCTCGCAGCGGCGGAAATTTTAAAAATTTCATCGCGGGCGAGGACGGCAATGTAGACAGCGCCTCCGAAAATTTTACCGCGGGCGGCGCGGGAGAAATTATCCGGGGCGAGAGCGTAAATTTAAAAAGCGGCGAGAGCTCTAGCGAGCAAAATTTTAACGGGCAGAGCTCCGCAGGCGCCGTAAATTTAAAAGGCTCCTCCGCGCAGCAGGGCGCAAACGGCGGCGAGAAGCAAGAAGTAAACAACGTCGCGAAGCAGGGCGAGAGGGAGGCCGCAGCTCAAAATGTTCAAAGCGCTCAAAGTGTCCAAAATACTCAAAACGCCGAAACCGAAGCCCGCGAAAATCTGCGCGCGCTCGCGCTGGATGATGAAATTTTGCCGATCGGCGGCGTGGCGCTTTTTAACGACGCGTGCAAAATTTTACGCCGCAACGCCCTGCAAGATCTGATGCAAAAGCTCAAAAACTCCGACGCGCCCGACAAGATCGAGCGGATCTTGGAGTATCAAAAAAAGATCAATCAACTCAAGTAAAGGAACGAAATGAAGGCATTGGCGCTCTTTAGCGGCGGGCTTGACTCCATGCTCGCAGTCAAACTCATCGTCTCGCAAGGCATCGAGGTGCTCGCGCTGAATATGGATATCGGATTTAGCGGCAAGGACGATAAGAGCGAGATCATGCGCCGCAGAGCCGTAGCCGCGGGGGCGGATTTTAAAAACGTCGATATCAGAAGCGAATATCTGCAGCAGGTGCTTTTCGAGCCAAAATACGGCTATGGCAAGCACTTCAACCCCTGCATCGACTGCCACGGATATATGTTTAAGACCGCGCTTGCGATGCTGCAAAGCGAAGGGGCGAGCTTCATCATCACGGGCGAGGTGCTCGGACAGCGCCCGATGAGCCAACGCGCGCAGGCTCTAGCGCAGGTCGGCGGGCTTAGCGGCGATGAGGAGGGGCTGATCCTGCGTCCGCTGTGCGCGAAGCTGCTGCCGCCTACGACGCCCGAGATCAAGGGCTGGGTAGATAGGGGCGCGCTGCTTGATATCAGCGGGCGCGGGCGGGCTAGACAGATGCAGCTGGCGGCGGAGTTTGGCTTTGAGGATTACGAAACGCCCGCGGGAGGCTGTCTGCTGACCGTGCAGAGCTTCAGCGAGCGGATCAAGGATGCGGTAAAATTTGAAAAGATCGAAACGCCCGCGGACGCTGAAATTTTAAAATTCGGACGCCATCTGCGCCTGCCAGGCGGCGCCAAGCTCATAATCGGGCGGGATGAGAGCGACAACAAAAAGCTTGCCGCCGTGCAAAATCCAAAATTTAGCGAGATAAAATTTAAAGATGACGTCGTGGGCGCGCTAAGCCTGATAAGCAGGGGTGCGAGCGAGGCGGATAGAGAGCTTGCGGCGAGGCTGGCGCTAACATACGCCAAAACGGACGCCGCGCGCCGCTACGCCCTACTCATAGACGGCAGCGAGCTGAGTGCAAGCCCCTTTGAGAGCAAGGATGCCGCCCGCGAGTATTTTGTATGATAAGCCATGTCAATAAATATAGGGATTGGAGTGCAATATGAAGCTTGAACGTTTTCCCGGTATAAATATTATAATTGAAGAAAAACGTGTTGTTTTTGAATTAAAAATTAAAAACCAAAAATCTGTATATATGTGCCACCCATTTACAAATAACACTGGAGATATTGCGTTTGTTGATAGCATAAAATTCTTAGAATTATGGCGTAATAGTAAAATTGATGTAGATAAAGAAATAAGCAATAAAACGGAAGATGGTTGGCGAAACGATTACAAATATAGTTGGGCAGAAGAGGGCTTTAAACAGGGTCTTGGTAATCCTGTGCCATTGGCTAGAGTTTGTTGTTATTCTGATGAGTATTATGTACCAATAAAAGCAAGATGTATTCCGTTTTTTAAAAGGAATATGTGAAAGAAACAAAATACGCTTGTTCATTTTCTGAGGGAATAACACGTGCTATTTGGCTGCTTTCTAATGGAGTGAAATCATTTCCAGTACATTTAAGCTCTTCCGATGAGACAAAAATATTGGCAAAATTTGCAGGTATTACAGAAAATTTTTATTATATAAAGACAGAAATTCAAAGTGAACTGAATTTATGGGATAAGAAATGATATATAAAATTTTAGTCATAAATTTATAGAATTTTAGTTAAAATCCTTTCACCAAAATTTCGCGTAAAAGCTCTGCGAAAATGTCAAATTTAGGAGAATCCTTGAAGCTTCAAATGTCCTTGATGTCGGTTGCCTGCGTCGTAATCATCCTGGCTGGTCTTAAAGCCGCGCAGGCTATCGTCGTGCCATTTTTGCTAGCTATTTTCATTACGGTGCTCGTCTCGCCGCTGGTGCTTTATGTGCAAAAGATCCGCGTCGGGCGTGTTTTTAGTTTCCTCATCATCACTTTCGCTTTCGTGGCGATTATAGTGTTTTTCGGCGCAGTCATCTTCGATGCGATCAAGGAATTTTCAGCGCGCCTGCCCGAGCTTCAAGCAAAATTTGAAGAGGTGCTAGGAGGCGTGAGTGCGAAGCTCTCTCGCTTCGGCATAGAGCTTAACGCCGCAAGCCTGGGCATCGATCCGAGCGAAGCCGCCGCACAGCTATCTGCACTACTGCGCAAAACAGGCTCGATAGTCTCGACGGGATTTTTCATTTTTATAATGGTTTCATTTATGGTCTTTGAAAGCTCCGTAATCGACGAAAAAATCCGCTATTTTTCGCAAAGTAGCCGCGCTACGCACATTTTCGTGAAGAAATTTGCCTCCAGCCTCAAAAAATATCTGCTAATCAAAACTATCGCTTCAGCTTGCACCGGTGCGCTCATCGGACTTGGGCTGTGGGCTCTTGGTGTCCCATATGCTGCGCTGTGGGGGATTTTGGCTTTCGTGCTAAATTTCATCCCCACCATTGGCTCGATCGTAGCGGTCTTTCCGACGCTTTTCGTGACACTAGCTACGATGGATATAAGCTCTAGCATCTGGACTATCGCAATCTATTTGGTCGTAAACGTAGCGATCGGAAATATCATCGAGCCACGATTTTTAGGACAAGGGCTCGGGCTTTCAACGATCAGCGTGCTTGCAGGGCTACTGTTGTGGGGCTTTGTGCTTGGTATCGGCGGGCTATTTTTGGCTGTGCCGCTTACGATGAGCTTGCAAATCGCGCTTGCCTCAAATGACAAAACACGCTTCATCGCGACTCTATTAAGCAACAAGGTCGAAAGATAAAGCGAAATTCCGCGGAATTTTAAAATTCTATAAATTCTAACTTGAGCGCGCTCAAGAGTATTTTTGTCTCTTTTAGATAAAATCTGCCCCAAAGGATTAAAGATGACGAGTGAAAAATTTATTTACGAAGTAAACACGGTGACGAAATTTATTCAAATTTACTGCGATGGCAAGCATGCGGATGCGCCTAAAAAAGATGGCGCCGTGCTTCATGACTACAAAGACGATAAGGGGCTAGTGCAGACGCACTTTCATCTCTGTAGCGACTGCGAGCGGATGCTGCGTTACGCCTACGCGCGCCTTGGTGCCTGCCCGCATACCGAAAAGCCACGCTGTCACCACTGCCCGCATCCGTGCTACGAGCGTGAAATGTGGGTAAATATGGCTAAGATGATGAAATATAGCGGCATGAAGCTTGGGCTTACGAAGATCAAAAAGCTTTTTTCGTTTAAAAAAAGCTAATTTGTACGGGCAATTTAGTTAAAGTTTGCGGGTAAAATTTATCTCTGCAAACCCGCTTCATCTCTACACAAAAAAGTATAAAAAAGCGGCGTGAAAACAAGCACAAAAAGATATAAAAATCAATCAAAATAATAAATCTTAGCGCGTAAAATTCTGCCTCGCAAACGCAAATCCTCCGCAATCCTTGATAATAAATAATTAAATTTGAGTTTATAGTTTTAAGTTAGAATTGTGCCCAATCAAAGGAGAAAATATGAAGGTCATTACCATCGCGGTCGTTAACGGCAGGGTCGTAAACGAAAAGGAATTAATCGCGTCTATCGCCGATTATGACGATTTTACCGCGGTTGCCGAACAACTCCGCAAAGGGCTGAAATCTAGGTATTTTACATCTAGAGAGCATGCGAGGATCTACAAAAAAATCAGCGTCGAGACGGGCTTTAGGCGCGTGCGATTCGACTACAAACCTTATAAAGATAAAATTTCAAACCTTATTGCCGAGGGCTACACCGTCAAGGCGATCTTAAAAAAGATCGGCGAGGAGGACGAAGCGTTCAAAAACGCCGTTACTGCACCCGGGCTTACGCACTTTATCTCCGTGACATTCAAAGATGAGAAAACAAGACTTCGCGCAACCGCAAAAAAAAGCGAAGATTTCTTATACGCATATCGCTTCGAGATCAAGAAAATGCACTTCCAAGGCGTTAGCAATAAAGAAATTTTAAAATATATGAAGGCTCATTACGAAAAGGATTTTGCCAAAGTAAGCGAGCGCGATCTAGCCGCTTTTATCGAGGCAAACGCGGTGCTGGATACCGACCGCAAACTCTCGCTGTATAAAAAGCCGAGCCTTTACGATCCGCATTTTAGCGAGATTATGAAGCTTTACGCAAGCGGTATGCGAGTCTATGACATATGGAAGACGCTTAAAGTCAAATATCCAGAACTAGCCAAGCTTCAGGCGCCGAGCCTTTATCAGTTCATCGCAAACAACGCCCTTGGCAAAGCCAAATATATGCAAAAAGACTGATATGCCCGCGCTTTTTGTAAATTTTACTTTCAAATTTAAAATTTCGCCGCGATAAAGATCGATGAAAGCCGGTGAAATTTCGATGAAAACCTGCGTCATTCTCTGCGGCGGCAAAAGCTCGCGTTTCGGCAGCGACAAAACGCTATTTCCATTCCGCGGGCATCCCAGCATGACGCACTTTCTTTTCTCGCGCTTAAGCCGCGAGTTTGAGCGGGTTTTCGCCTGCGCCAAAAGCTCTAAATTTAACCCGCCGCTTCCTATGATTTATGATGAATTTGAGGAATTTTCGCCGATGGGCGCGCTGTATTCGGCGCTAAAGCCATTTAGCGGCGAGCGCATTTTTATCATCCCAGCCGACATGCCTTTTGTAGAAATTTCCACCATTCGCGCTCTTAGCGAGCAGGAGGGGCAAATTTGCGTGGCGGGCGACGAATCGCATAGGCACAGCCTGTGCGGATTTTTTGACGCAGCTCTCGCGCCGCGCGCGCTTGAGCTCTACCGCGCAGGAGAGCATAAGATCGGCGCGCTCATCGGATCTGCAAATTCCAAAGTGCTAAATTTCAAAAACAAAGAGCAGTTTTTAAATATAAATTATCAAAACGATTTAAAGGGCGTAGATGAAATTTAAAGCTTTAGCGCTCGCGCTTTGCGCCATGAGTCTAGCCGCGCAAGATCTCTCCGAACTATACGCAAAGGCCGGCGAATACGAGGCCAAAGGCGATTACAAAAACGCGATGATCTATTATAAAAAGATCGCCGCGGCAAGCCTGGCGGATAAAGGCGATAAACCGCGCCGAAAAGTCGCAGAAAATTCTACCTCGTCCGCAGAAAACCGCGCTTCGCACGATGATGTCGCCGTTTTACACTCCGCCAAACCGCAAAATTCCGCCGCAGCGGAACCCGTCGCGCTGGATTCTGCTGCGTCAAATTTCTCAGACGCAGGCTCGGCTGCGTCAAGCTCGGCGTCAAATTTAGCATCATCTAATTCCGCCTCGCTCTCGCAAAATTCCGCCGCGCTGGATTCCACGCCGCAAGGAGAGCAAAATGGCCGAAATTTTGGATTTTTGGGGCTTAAATACTACGAGCCGATCTACATGCTCTTTACTCACGATTTTAGCAAGAAACCCGATCGCAAGGCGGATGAGCTGCATTTTGAGTTTAGCTTCGAGCGCCCGATCACATACGACGCGCTGGGACTTGGAGAGAAAATTTCATTCGCTTACGCGCAAAATTCCTGGTGGCAGATTACGCAGGATAGCGCCCCCTTTCGCGAAAGCAACTATCGCCCCGAGCTATACGTTAGCGCGCCGGTGCCGTTTGCGGACGAGCTAAAGATAGGCGCAATGCACGAGTCAAACGGCAAGGGCGGCGAAGAATCGCGCTCATGGAATAGACTCTACGCGCAAAGCACGTGGAGCGCGGATGGATTTTCGATCACCCCCAGAGCTTGGTATGCGTTTTGGCTGGACCGCACGAACGAGGACATCGCGGATTATATGGGCTACGGCGATCTGCGCGCGTCATACACCTTCGGCAAGCAGCGACTTAGCGCTCTTTGGCGAAACAACCTACATTTTGACGGTAGTAACCGCGGTGCGATCGAGCTGAACTACAGCTTCCCGATCTTTAATAGCGGATTTTACGGCTATCTGCGCTACCTTAACGGCTATGGCGAGAGCCTCGCGGACTACAAACGCAGCGTCAATAAGATCGGCATCGGACTTTCTTTTGTAGAATTTTAATGCCATCTGCGCCGAGTTGCGAGCTAAATTTGAACTCACGACTCGTTGTGCGTCTTAAAATCGCATCAAATTTCAACCGCTTTTAAATTTCTTAGAAATTAATATTGTTTTAGCTAAAATCGCAGATTAAATTTTAAACAAAAGGATCAAGAAATGGCACAAATTCAAGAGGCCGAGCTCATCTGGAAAGACGGCAAACTAATCCCCTGGGCGGAGGCCACTACCCACGTTTTGACGCATTCTCTGCACTACGGAAACGCCGTATTTGAGGGCGTACGCGCTTATAAAACCGACAAAGGCTACGCGATTTTTCGCCTAGACGAGCACACTGCCCGTCTTGAAATTTCGGCAAAACTCTGCCTAATCAAGCTTCCGTTTAGCTTCGAGCAGCTTCGTCAGGCCCAGATCGACGTCGTCGCGAAAAACCGCTTCGATCAAACCGTTTATATCCGCCCGCTAGCGTACTTCGGCTACGGCTCGATGGGCGTTTCGTCTACGAACTGCTCGGTAAACGTCATCGTCGCAGCGTGGCAATGGGGCGCGTATATGGGCGAAGAGGCGCTACGCAAGGGCATCAAAGCCAAAATTTCATCGTGGATAAAGCCGGCGCAATTTTCGATGATGGCAAAAGCCAAAGCGAGCGCGAATTATTTCAACTCGCAGATGGCAAATTTCGAAGCGGTCGATGCGGGATACGATGAGGCGATACTGCTCGATCCGCAGGGCTTCGTCGCGGAGGGGCCGGGCGAGTGCCTATTTATCGTAAAAGAGGGCGTCATCATCACTCCGCCGAACGACACCAGCCTAGAGAGCATCACTCAAAATTCAGTCATAGAAATCGCGCGCAGCCTGGGCTACGAAGTCCGCAGAGAGCGCATCGCTCGCGATCAGCTCTATGCCGCTGACGAGGCGTTTTTCACCGGCACCGCCGCGGAGGTCACGCCGATTAGTAACATCGACGGTAGGATCATCGGCAAGGGCGAGATGGGCGAGATCACGAGCCGCTTGCAAAAGGCGTATTTCGCCGTCGTCACGGGCAAAGACCCAAAATTTGAGCACTGGCTCACTTACGTTAAATAAGGACGCGCATGCCTGCGGATTTGAATGATTATTTTAATAAGAAAAATGGCGATAAAAAAGGCGGGAATTTAAATTTTAAAATTCCTAATTTCGGAGGGATGGGCAAGTTTAGCGGCGTGCTTTACGTGATAATCGCGCTAATCGCGCTGCTCGTGATTGCAAAGCCCTTCGTTACGATCCAATCGGGCGAAGTGGGGATCAAGTCAAATTTAGGTAAATACGATCCGACGCCTCTTGGCGCGGGACTTCACTTTTTCGTGCCGTTCATACAGGACGTATTCGTCGTAGATACTCGCACGCGTATCATCAACTACACCAGCAGCGAAGATATGAGCGCGGGTATCGCTACTAAAAGCGGCACCGCGGGCGGTATCATCAGCAAAAACTCGCTCTCGGTGCTAGACTCGCGAAATTTGCCCGTCAGCATCGACATCACCGTGCAATACAGGCTCAATGAAGCCACGGCGCCCAACACGATCGCCGAGTGGGGCTTTTTGTGGGAGGATAAGATCATCGATCCGCGCGTAAAGGACGTCGTGCGTAGCGTCATCGGCAACTATGCCGCCGAAGAGCTGCCTACCAAACGCGATGAGATCGCTAAAGCAATCGATGACGGCATCCGCAAAAATATCGAAGCGCTGGCGAATTCACCCGTAGATCTGCTAGCCGTGCAGCTTCGCGAGATCATCCTGCCGGCGAAGGTAAAGGAGCAGATCGAGCGCGTACAGATCGCCAAACAGGAGGCTGAGCGCACCAAATACGAGGTCGAGCGCGCAAATCAAGAGGCGCTTAAAAAGGCTGCTCTTGCCAAAGGTAACGCAGACGCCGTAAAAATCGAGGCTCAAGGCCGCGCCGATGCCGCTAAGATCGAGGCTGACGCGCAAGCCTACGCCAACAAAGAGGTCGCAAAGAGCTTGGATGCAAATCTTTTAAGCCTCAAGCAGATCGAGACGCAGGCTAAATTTAACGAGGCGTTGCGCGAAAACAGCGACGCGAAAATTTTCCTAACGCCGGGCGGCGCGGTGCCTAATATCTGGGTCGATACGAAAGATAAGGCAAAGCAAAGCGCCATCGAGCGGGAAAATTAAAATTTCAGGCGGTTATGCGCCCCGATTTTGCGAACTAAATTTAATAGCAGGTTGCTCCAGGCGCATAAGCTTAACTCGCGATTTCGTGAGTTAAGCTTATGCGGCGAGTGAAAGCTCGTGACGAGCAGAACTCGCGCTCGTCGCAGCTTAAGTCTAGCGGTCGCTTAAATTTA
>ERZ772960.2002-NODE-2002-length-15307-cov-13.573171_pt1 | contig 15307 bp, 20 predicted proteins | sample MGYA00580678_ERZ772960 | MGnify/ENA primary metagenome ERZ772960 (study PRJEB29015, sample SAMEA2737930) | human oral metagenome | biome: human oral; feature: human-associated habitat; material: dental | place: China | collected 2059 ... | reverse complement strand
GCCAGCGCGCCGTCTCGAACGGCTGCATCTGCATCGTGATCTCCGTGTTGTACTCATTCTTGAGGCGGTACTCGAGCACCTCGAACTGGAGCGTGCCGACCGTGCCGACGATGTAGCTGTCCAGCCCTGCGCCGACCTGCTCGAAGAGCTGAATTGCCCCCTCCTGCGTGAGCTGTTCGATGCCCTTGACAAACTGCTTGCGCTTCATCGTGTCCTTCGCCGCAACGCGTGCAAAACGTTCGGGCGGGAACACGGGGAAGTCCTCGAACTTGAACTTGCGTGCGGGGTCACAGAGCGTATCCCCGATGCCGAATACCCCCGGGTCAAAGAGTCCGACGATGTCGCCGGGATACGCCGTGTCGATAATCTGTCGATCCTGCGCGAGGAACTGCTGCGGCTGGGCGAGCTTGATGAGCTTGCCCGAGGGCGCGTGCCAGACGCTCATGTTGCGGTCGAACTTGCCCGACGAGATGCGGATGAAGGCAAGGCGGTCGCGATGCGCGGGGTTCATATTCGCTTGGATCTTGAACACAAAGCCCGAGAACTGCTCGTCATCGGGTTCGATCATGCCCGCAGAGGACATGCGCGGCGCGGGTGTCGGTGCAAGCCGAATATACTCCTCAAGGAAGTTCTGCACACCGAAGTTCGTCATCGCCGAGCCGAAGAACATGGGCGTGAGTTCGCCCGCATCCACCGCCGCACGGTCGAACTCCTCACCCGCATCGCGCAGCAGCTCGATATCATCAAAGAGTGCGGCGGCAGCCTCCTCTCCAACGCGCTCCTTCCACGCGGGATCGTCCATCTCGAACACCTCGGAGACACGCGTCTCCTGTCCGTGTGTCACATCCTCGGCAAAGAGCTCGATGCGGTTCTTCTCGCGGTCATACACGCCGCGATACGTCCCGTCCGTGCCAATCGGCCAGTTCATCGGATACGAACGGATGCCGAGGACGTTCTCGAGCTCATCCATCAGATCGAGCGGTGCCTTGCCGAAGCGGTCGAGCTTGTTGACAAAGGTAAAGATGGGGATGCCGCGCTGACGGCAGACGCGAAAGAGTTTGCGCGTCTGTGCCTCAACGCCCTTCGCCGCGTCGATAATCATGACGGCACTGTCCACCGCCATCAGCGTTCGATAGGTATCCTCGCTAAAGTCCTGATGCCCAGGGGTATCGAGGATATTGATGCGATAGCCGTCGTAGTCGAACTGCAGGACGGAGGACGTGACGGAGATGCCGCGCTGCTTCTCGATCTCCATCCAGTCGGATACGGCGTGACGCTGTGTCTTGCGCGACTTGATCGAGCCGGCGAGATGAATCGCCCCGCCGTAGAGGAGCAGTTTCTCGGTGAGCGTCGTCTTACCCGCATCCGGATGTGAGATGATGGCAAAGGTGCGCCGTTTTGCGATTTCGCGCGCGAGTTCTTCTTTCAATTCTGCCATAGTCTCCCCTATTTCAACGTCAGTGATACGGGGCAGTGATCGCTCCCGAATACATCCGCATGGATCTCTGCCGCCGCGATGCGATCCTTCAGCTCCTCCGAGACGAGGAAGTAGTCGATGCGCCATCCCGCGTTCGTCTCACGCGCATGGCGCAGGTACGACCACCACGTATACGCACCTGTCTTGTCAGGGTACAGGGCACGGAAGGTATCGACGAATCCCGCAGCAAGGAGCTCCGTGAATTTGCCGCGCTCCTCGTCCGTAAAGCCCGCATTGCGCCGGTTGCTCTTCGGGTTCTTGAGGTCAATCTCCGTGTGTGCGACATTGAGATCGCCGCAGACGACAACTGGCTTTTTCGCACGCAGGTCAAGCAGGAACGCACGAAAGGCATCCTCCCAGACCATGCGGTAGTCGAGCCGTGCGAGCGCGTTCTTCGAGTTCGGCGTGTAGACGGTGACGAGATAGAGATCCTCGTACTCCATCGTAATGACGCGACCCTCGTGATCGTGCTCCTCGATTCCGATCCCATACGTCACCGAGAGCGGCTTTATGCGCGTGAAGATCGCCGTGCCGGAGTAGCCCTTTTTCTCCGCACTGTAAAAATACTGCTCATAGCCGGGCAGATCGAGGATCGCCTGTCCCTCCTGCATCTTCGTCTCCTGCAGACAGAAGGCATCGGCATCCAGTGCCTTGAAGGACTCCATAAAATCCTTCTTGAGAGCGGCACGCAGTCCGTTGACGTTCCATGATACAAAACGCATATTGTTCCTCCGTCAGAGCGTCTTATACTGTGAAATCGGCCAGAATACAAGGAGTGCCTTTCCCTTGATGAGATCGTACGGCACAAAGCCGACATCGGCAAAGCGGCTGTCCTCGGAGTTATTGCGGTTGTCTCCCATGACGAAGACGCGCCCCTCGGGGACGGTCGACTTCGGATACTCGCTGCGCGTCTTCTCGAGGATGTAGTCCTCCGTGAGCAGCTGATCGTTGACGAGCACGCGCCCCTCGCGGATCTCGATCGTATCGCCCGGCGTTGCGATCACGCGCTTGATGAAGTCGCGGCTCGGGTCGCGCGGATACTGAAAGACAAGGACTTCGCCCTTCTCCGGCGGACGGAAGCGGTAGATGAATTTATTGACGACGAGACGCTCCTCCGACTCAAGGGTCGGGCGCATCGACGGTCCGTCGACGACATAGAGCTCCACGATAAAGGTTCGGATGAACATGGCAAGTGCAACGGCGACAACGATGGATACAATCCAGTCCTTGATCTCCGATGCGGTTGATGTTTCTTTTTCCATAAAATCCTCCTCTCATACGACGAATACAGCAAAAATAGGGACTGCCGCAGCAGTCCCTATCCATCGTACAGTTAGCGCTTTTCCCGAATACGAGCCGCCTTGCCCGTGAGTCCGCGCAGATAGTAGAGCTTCGCACGGCGGACGATACCGCGGCGCGTCACCTCGATCTTTGCGATACGCGGGGAGTGCACGGGGAAGAGACGCTCAACACCGACACCCGATGCAATGCGGCGCACGGTGAAGGTCTCACGGACGCCCGAACCCTGACGCGCGATGACAACGCCCTCGAACACCTGAATGCGCTCGCGCGTGCCCTCGACGATGCGCGCATGGACGCGAACCGTGTCGCCCGGTGCAAACTTCGGGATGTCGGAGCGGAGCTGCTCCTTCTCAAGAACCTCGATGATATTCATATGTTTTCCTCCTTCGTTCGGACGTTCATAGTCGGCTCATGCCGCCCAGCGGACCATCCACACACATACCTAGTGACTATAGCATAAGATGACGCTTCGCGCAAGAAAAATTTTCCCTCAGCGATCCCATATCCCCTTCATGGCATCCTCCGGATGATCCGTGCGGGGCTTTTCCTGCTGCGCTGCGCCATTTTTTTGCTGCGCCTTTGGGCGCGGACGGCGCGGCGGCATATGTGCCTTCCAATCCGGCTCGCAGGTGATCTGATTGCGCCCGTTCTCCTTCGACTGGTAGAGTGCCGTATCCGCACGCTTGACCATGTGGTCTGCCGTGTCCTCGGATGTGCCGTACCAGACAGCCACGCCGCCGCTGCACGTCACCTGATCCGACGGATGGATACGCGCCTCGGAGACCGCCTCGCGGATCGTATTCGCAAACGCCGTCGCCTCCGCCCCGTCATAGTGGAGACAGAGCAGGATGAACTCCTCGCCGCCCCAGCGAATGAGGACATGTCGACGGTCGAGGAATCCACTGATCGTCTGCACAAAGCCCACAAGCACCACATCGCCGACATCGTGCCCGTAAGTGTCATTGATCTTCTTAAAATAGTCAATATCGAACATGATGAGGGCAAACGGCTCCCTGATCTCGAGCGAGATCCGCATGAAGTCGCTTGTCGCCGCCGAGAACTTGTTCCGATTGAACGCGCCCGTAAGCGGATCAACCTCCATTTGCCGCGTCACGACACTAACCTCGTTCTCAAGGCTCGCGGAGAGTTCGGCAAGGTAGCGTTCATGCGCCGCACGCTCCAAGATCAGCTGGACAATGAAGAAGCCGATCGTATAGATGCCAAAGGGGACAAAATAGGTGTGCCATGCAAACACGCGATACTGGAATGACAGTCCATCGACGATGCCCAGCAAAGAAAGCGTCCCGAATGCGATAAAAAGAGAACGACATCGCTTGTTCCCGCGCCTGTGGCAGACCCACAGCCAGTATCCTGTCATGAGCCCGCAGACGGCAAGCGCAAGATAGAAGAAGAACCGCATGAGATAGAGCCCGTTCAAACCGAGGAGCTCAAGCACGACAGCGACGACGAAAATGATCGCATGCACGGCACTGGTCTTCAGGATATCCTTTTTATAAACATCATCAATCACACTGTAGATCAGAAGATTGGCCGCGAGCGGGGTGAGATAGGAGGAGACGAGCTGCAGATCCCACCAAAAAACGGGCCAGTCTGCCCAGAGAAGCACGAGACTCGAGGAGCTGAGCATCCAGACAAAGAACACCACGAGTACGACGATCAGCCGCAGATAGATATCGCGCAACTCTTTCTCCGTAAAGAAGTAGACGCCGAGCAACATGATGAAGATCACGAGTGCCGTAATGCCGCTCACATACGGGAAGTCATAGATAAAGACCTCCTCGATCTGATGAGCGGCACGATCCAGTCGAACACGGTCAAACTGCCCGAGCACCCAGATATTGTCCGAATGCACCTGCATATAGAGCTGACGGCCGACTGCCCACGCGGGCAGATCAACGAGATGCCACTTGCGCCCATAGGAAGAATCATGATGATTGAGGTCTCCATAACGATAGATGGATACGCCGTCCAAAAAGATCTGAACCGCCTGATCCGTTGTGGAGAAAAAGAGACTCTCATCGACCCCCGTGTCCGGAGGAATATAGACACGCACCCAGATATAGTGCGTCTCCTCGGGAACAGCCACGCCGAACTGTGGATTGAATCTTCGCCACGTTCCCTCCTCCTTCGGGAATGCAGGAACTGTGCGAGCGGCTTTTTCATCTGCAGCAGGCACAGAGGGCTGCCAATACTCCCACACAAGCGACGAGGTCTCAGCCGATGCCGTATGTCCCGTGCACAGAAGCAGCACAAATAAAAATATCTGCATAAACGTGCACAATCGCTGCTTCATCCTCCGATCACCTCCTTACTTTTATTCGTTGTGAAATGAAGTAAACTTAAATGCATTTAGGAATAAAGTCCCGATAAAATTTTTCGTACGAGTTCCTCCGGTACCTCGCTGTGCACGGAGACGCGGCCAATCTCCTCCGCGAGTACCCAATGAATGCGTCCGCCGACGGTCTTCTTGTCGTGAAAGAGATCGGCGTACATCGCATCCGCCGTCACGTTCTCGGCGGATACAGGCAGCCCCATGGCGCGGATCAGGTCATTGATGCGGATGCATTCACTGTCCGCGAGAAGCCCCATCTGTGCGCTGATATCTGCCGCACCGACCATACCGATCGCCACCGCCTCACCGTGCCGATAGCGCACATAGCCCGTCTCCTTCTCAATCGCGTGGGCAATCGTGTGTCCGAAGTTCAGGATGCGGCGCAGCCCGCCCTCGCGCTCATCCTGCCGCACAACATCCGCCTTGATCTCACAGGAGCGGGCAATCATATGCGCCGCCGCAGCCGGTTCGAGAGCAAGCACGTCCGCGCAGTGCTCCTCGAGCCACGCAAAGAAGTCTGCATCGTAGATGATACCGTACTTGATGATCTCCCCGAGCCCCGTCGCAATCTCCCGCACGGGCAGCGTTCGGAGCAGATCCAGATCCATAAAGACGGCATCGGGCTGGTAGAACGCACCGATGAGGTTCTTGCCGTGCGGATGATTGACGGCGACCTTGCCGCCGACGCTTGAGTCCACCTGCGCGAGAAGGCTCGTCGGCATCTGGATGAAGGGCACGCCGCGCATATAGGTCGCCGCGACAAAGCCCGCAAGGTCGCCGACCACGCCGCCGCCGAGCGCAATGATCGGAGACTTCCGATCGAGTCCCAGCTCGATTGCACGCGTAAAAAGCTCGTTTGCCTGCGTGAGACTCTTCGACGACTCGCCCGCAGGAATCGTGACAATATCTGCGCGAACCCCCGCGCGGGCGACGAGCTCCGCAGCAGCGTCGGCGCAGAGCGGAGCAACATTCGCATCCGTGACAATCATGCCATGTGGGGAATACCCCGCCTGCGAAATGAATGAAACGATTTCGTCACCGATGCCGCTGCCAATTACGATCGGATAGCTGCGTGCTCCGAGTTCGACGATTACCTTACGCATATCATTTTCTCCAAATCCGCGTCGCCTGCACGATGTACTCTGCCACCTCGAGCGGAGCGCGTCCGCTCGTATCGACCGTAATGTCCGCTGTCTCATAGAGCGGTCTGCGCTCCTCAAGCAGACGCGCCACCGCCGCACGGCGGTCGCCCGCATCGGCGCTGTCGAGAACTGGGCGTTTGCCGCGTGCCGCCGTCCGCTGCAGGATGGTGTCCACATCGGCGGTCAGTGCCACAAGAATGCCGTTTTGGCGCAGCAGCGCAACATTCTCCGCATCCTTGACCGTGCCGCCGCCCGTCGCAATGACGAGGTTCGTACGCCCTGCCGCGTCGCGTACGGCCTCCTTTTCGCGTGCGCGAAAAAACGGTTCGCCGTGCTGTTCAAACATCGCAGGAATGGTCATACCGCATTGCGCCTCGATCTTCTTGTCGAGATCGTGAAAGGCACAGCCAAGACGCGCGGCGAGCAGGCGGCCGACACTCGTCTTGCCCGTCCCCATAAAGCCGATCAATACGACGTTCTTCATAGCGTCTGCCATCGGCTTTCCAGCCGCGTATGATAGGCGGCAAGCGAGGCATGGAGATCGGTCATGGAGTCCGCATGGAACTGCGTGCAGATCGCATCTGCAAGGGTGAAGGCGACCATCGCCTCGCCGACGACGGAGGCGGCGGGCACGGCACAGGCATCGCTGCGCTCCTTGCTCGCTGAGACCTCCGCACCGGTTGCAAGATCGACCGTCTTCAGCGGGGTCATCAGCGTCGGGATGGGCTTCATCGCTGCGCGCACAACAAGGGGCTCACCGTTCGTCATACCGCCCTCGAGCCCGCCCGCGCGGTTTGTCCTGCGATAGGGACGGCCATCTGCGCCCCGATAGAGTTCATCGTGAATCTCGCTGCCCGGCAGATGCGCACACGCAAAGCCCGCACCGATCTCCACGCCCTTGATTGCCTGAATGGACATCAGTGCGCCCGCAATTTTCCCATCGAGACGCGCGTCCCACTGCGTATGCGTTCCAAGCCCGACGGGCAGTCCGCGCACGACAATCTCGAACACGCCGCCGAGCGTATCGCCCGCCGCCTGTGCCTCGTCGATGCGGGCTTTCATCTGTATCTCTGCCGCAGAATCGCAGCAGTTCAAATCATCACTGTTCGTCACGCCGATATCTTCGTCACGGATTGCCGCACGGTCAACCGACACGCCGCCGATCTCCGTCACATGGGAGACAACGGTCACACCGACGGCGGCAAGCAGCTGACGGCAGACCGCACCGACGGCAACGCGCATCGTCGTCTCGCGTGCACTCGAACGCTCGAGAATGTCACGCGCATCATGGCGGTCATATTTGAGCACTCCCGCAAGATCGGCATGCCCCGGACGAACGGCGGTCACACGCGCCCCCGACGGCGCGCCAAAGGGATCCATACGCCCCGTCCAGTTGGCAAAGTCGCGATTCACCACTTGCAGGGTGATCGGTGCACCCAGCGTCTCGCCAAAGCGCAGTCCCGAGAGAACCACGACGCGATCCGTCTCGATCTTCATACGTCCGCCGCGTCCATACCCCTGCTGACGGCGTGCCAGCTGTGCATCAATCTCCGCACGCGAAATACGCAGCCCCGCCGGCATCCCGTCCAGAATCGCCGTCAGTGCCGCGCCGTGTGACTCCCCCGCCGTGAGAAAACGCAGCTGCCCCATCCTAATTCCTCCCCGCAGAACATTTATGGAAGTATCCTTGATCGCCCCATCATAAAAACAAATTCGATACAATGACATTTTTTCCTGCAAAACACATACGATTTCTTCGTTATTTCACGGACTTCGGCAATGCTGTGTCACGCATGTCCACCAAAGCGTCTTCGTCATGACCCGTCCGTACTGTGTGCGCCGCTATTTTGAGCTGAAGCACACAGTGCAGTTCATCGCCCTCGCTCGTCAGGGAGAAGTCACCGAACGCGATGCCGCGCGGCAGCTCCTGCACGGCATGAAGAAAGGACAGCACATCAAAATACCGCCCGCGAAAACGAAACTCCATCGGATATACAAAAATGCCCGCGTGCATATCGTTTTCGCGTGGGGAAATGCCCTCGATCGTCACGCTGCTCCTCTGTGCAAGACCTTCCACGGTGCGAATCAACGCCCCCTGCCCGTGCTCCTCGGGCAGCGCATCTGCGACACGCGCCTGACGCGCTCCCAGCTTTTCCAACGCCCGCGTATCATCCAGCAGGAGACGCTGATAGGCATCCACACGTGCGCACGTGGTCTCCGCCGCAGCCCGCTCGGCAAGCGCAGCCGCACGGTATGCGTCAAAATACGGTGCGAGCACAAGCACATAGATGAGGAGGAGTGCAAGTGCCCAGATCAGCGCAAGCTCGATGCGCTGCCGCTCGGAAAATTGTTCCATCGCCGCCTCCTACCACCGACTGTGCAGGACAAAGCGGATCTGCTCCAATGTGCCGTCCACCGTCTTCTCCTGCCCCGCATATTCAAGCGTTACCTCCGCAGAGAAAAAAGCATCCTCTTCCAGTGCGCCAATCAGTGCCGAAAGCGCCGCATAGTCCGACGCCACTCCCTCGATGCGAACATTCTGTGCGTCTGCACGAATCCCCGTAAGACGAACGCCGTCCACCGCCACAGTGCCGAGATGCACGAGCAGCGTGCGGATGGGCAGCGACTCGCTCAAAAATGCAGACAGAAGCCGCTCGCGCTCAGCGAGGTCAGCGCGCAGTGCGGAGAACTCCTCCATGTGCGCACGCTCCGAGGCGCGGAGTGTAAGCTCCTCCACGGCTTGATCGCGCGCCGTCCGCTCCACTAGGTAGGCAGCAGCATCCGCTGCTGCGCATCCAAGAAAGACCGCCGTCGCAAGTACGGCGATCAACGTTGCCGCATGTGCACGCACGCGTCCAAGAAGCGGCCTCTCGCCCGTCCAATACAGATGGACAGGCGTATCCGCACGCAGGAGCAGCCCCACATAGATCGCAGTCAGGAGGTCATCCGTCTCCGCCGCACTCTCCCACGGCATACGCGGCTCGCGTGCCGTCTCGACCGCATCCGCAAGCGCACCGCCGTTCGGCGGGCAGACGGTCATCCGATGGAGCCCCAGTCCCGCTGCAGCAAACGCGGAGAAGTACGTCCGAATGCGTTCCGCATCCACCCATGCCGTCCAGTACCGCTGCGGCATCGTTCCCACAAGAGGCGTACCGCAGAGACAGATGTCGCGCTCCGCATCCGCCGTACCCTCTGCGTGCAGTGACCAGAGGAGTGCCTCGCGCAGCTCCTCGCCCGCGAGCAGGACAGGCAGCTCCCGCTCTGTGATTTCTGCTTCCTCATGGGGGAGCGCAAGCCCGAGCGGCAGTTTTTCCCATCCCGCACGCACGAGTTCCGCACGGGCGCAGGAGGCAAGTACCTTCGGCTCTGAGAGGTCTCTGCCGTCCGCCTCCACGATCCGCGACTCTGCGACCGCCCACATCGCCGACGCATCATCCGCCGCACACAGGTGAACGAGTGCCATGCGCTCTGCCGAAGGGAAGATGCCAACAGCCTCACGCACAGCCCACGGCAGTCTAAAACCAACGCCGCCAGACATAGCGTTCCCCCTTCTTTTCCATCCGCGCACGAACAATCTTTGCTCGCAGCCAATCCTCACCGTCCGTAATGCGGGGCTCCCCCACATCCACAGCAGCCGCGACCACATGGATTGCTCCCGTGTGTGCGTCCTCGTGCGGCGTTTCGATAAAGACGCGCAGTTCGATCTGCTCCGCCACCGGCACCGTGCCTACATCCACCTCCCTGTGCTCGCCCTTGGCAGGCGGTGCACCGTAGACATCCGCTGCCTCCTCGAGTGCTGCGGCAGCCGTCTCCACCCCGCTCTCGGCGGCAAGGCGCAGCTGCATCTCACGCTCGTACTCGGAGACAACACCCGCACCGCCGCGCATGAACTGAGCCGCCGCAAGCGCGAGGAGGAGAAGTGCCGTCAGTACACAGAGCCCGATGGCAGAGACCGTGCCGCGCTCATCGTTACGTACCACCCATATCCTCCCGCAGATAGATGCTCGTTGTCAGCGTATATGTGCGTCCCGTCACCATGCTGCGTCCCCTCATCTCGATGTGATAGAGACGCGGCGCGTGTGCGTCGGGCTGGACGGAAAACGATGTGATGTGCACACCTGCATCCGAAAATGCCCCCGTGATCGGAAAGGACGTATCATTAAATATGAGCCGACCGTCACTGAGCCAGTAATAATCCTGCGGCTTCTGATGCGAGAGCAGCTGGCGCATCTCATAGACGCCGCGCTGACGCTCGCGAATGCGGTCGGAGAGCAGTGCCGACTCCACAATGCGTGCAGCGGCAATCTGCATCTCCTGCCGCAGCTCCGCATCGGCAATCTCCTGCCGATAACAGCGGAAGCTCCACACGACCGCAAAGGCGAGAAAGGTCAGGAGAAGTGCAAGAATCGGCAGACTGACGGCGATCTCCGTCAACACGAAGCCGTCTTCGCCACCGCGCCGGCTATGGAATTGCCCGCGCATGCTGCCGCAGCCTCCGCACATAGTCCACCGTCTCCTCGCGTCCAAACACCTGCCACGAAAGCCGCAGCTGCACATCGTAAAAATCCCCCGTCCGCGTGACGGAGGTTTCGATCCGATAGGCGCGGTCATTTGCGTGCATCTCCGTCGTGCCGCTGTGCGGCGGTGTCCCCTGATCCAGTGCCGCCTCGCACTGCGAGAACTGCGCGCGTGCAAGGAGAGCCGCCTCCATCCGCGCGGCGGCATGCTCCTGAACGAGTGCCGTCCGCGTGAAAATGCCGATGGCAGCAGCGGCGGCGAGCACAATGAAGGTGAGCAGAATTGTCTCAAGGAGCACCCAGCCTGCCGCATCACTCCGCATCGTACGCATTTTCCGCTCCCCGCTGCAGACGGATGCGCGCACCGCGATCAATCACAACGCGCAGAGCATCCGCCTCATAGCCCTCGGCATAGACGCGTATCGTCATGTTGCGGCTCCAGTGCTCCGCAATTTCTCCGTTGCGATGAAACACCACGAGCGTATTGTTCATCGTCACCTGCTCAAAATGCACGAGCGGCAGCGGCGTGTGGACGCGCACGTCATCGCCAAACGGACGGCGAAGCACATAGCCGTCGGAGACGATGCGGAGGCGCGGCACACGCTCCCATGACGCACGTCCCTCAAGGACGTAGAGCGGCATTGCCGTCATGCGGCTGATTGCCTGTACGCGCCGAAGCTCTCCGATGAGGTGCATCGCCTCATACTCCACCGCCGCGTGCGCATAAAATGACAGAGCCGCAGGAACTGCCGCCGCAAGCACCGTGCTGACGATGGCGAGCGCAATGAGCACATTCAGGAGTGCCATGCCCCGCACATCCAAGCACCGCATCAGACAACCCCCCAATAGAGCCGCCAGAGCTCTGCTCCCGCAACATAGCCGACATAGCCGCCAACCGCGAGGAAAGGACCGAACGGAATCCCGTCGCGCCGCCCTTTGCGCCGCGTGAGGAGGAGCACCACCGCTGCGATGCCGCCGAGCAGAAAGGCGATCCAGACGGCGACGATCGCAGCCTCCCAGCCGAGCCACAGCCCGAGCCCTGCGGCGAGTTTCACATCACCGCCGCCCAGCCCGCCGCGTGCGGCGATATACAGGCAATAAAATAAGACGCCGCAAAGCGTCCCACCAATTACCGCATTTGCCACAGGCATAAGAACACCCGTCAGAGAAAAGAGGAATCCCACCGCCGCAAACGGGAGTGTAATCACATCGTAGAGCAGACCGTCCCGCACGTCGAGATAGGAGAGCCAGAGAAGCACCGCTGCAAAGCCCGCACCGCACAGGCTGCGCATCTGCAACCCGCCCGTGAAAAGAATGCCGCCCACGAGGAGCAGCCACAGAGGCAAGAGCAGCAGCAATGCACGACGTGCCGGAAAAAGACCGTGCGTCTCCTCCTGCATAGCACGCTCCTCCCTTACTTTGCAGCCTGTTGTACGCGAAACTCTTCCGCCGTCTTCCCGTCACACGTCGCACGGTAGACATTGTTCTTATTCTCGATCTGATACGTCTTTCCTTCCATGGATATTTCTTTATCGCCGACGCGCACATTGCCCGAGGGCGGCTTGAGATTTTTGACATCCGTCACATACTCCGCCAAGTCTTCTAAGGTTTTGGGATTCTGCCCCTTAGGCTATATGTAGTTACTACAACAAAGATGGAGGCTTTTTAATTTTCTCCCTCTCTTTATTTTATTGTCCCAATGTCTCAATCAATTTGAGGCGCTGCCCCACTGTCATCTCGGCAACCTTCGCGCTCAGAGCATTGCGCTCCTCCTTTGTTCCTATTGCCGTGTCCAAAACATCGAGATGTAGTCCGCGAATCTTGCGGCGGTCGATTACGCTGCCGCAGATTGCCTCTCCAAGAATCAACAACTCATTCTCCGAAAACTCTGGCAGGGTTTCGAGGTCGAGCATCATTTGATACCGCTCGACGATCTCGCCGAGACGGGCGGAAAAGCTTCCGCCATTTTCCTTCATCGTGGATTCAAGTGCAATGAGCGGTTCGTTCATATACACCTGTTTGCTTTTTGCCTTTGCCATTTTGGTTTCCTCCTTTTTTGTTATGCCCGCTCAGAATATTCCCTGCACGCAAGTTCTGTCAGCACATCTGCATCTTGCTTGCTTATATAATCATCTCCCTCGCAGTAATCATAGACGGATTCCCAGTCGCACCTATCTGCCTCATCCTCACCCCCCCAGTTTATGACCTCAAAATAAATGTCGTAAGTTGTGAGGTCTCCGTCCTCGTCCGGGGTGTCATCAGGACAAAATGCCTTTGCCTTGTACACTTCTGTTTTGTCATATACTCCTATTTCGTAACTACTGTAAAACGCATCGCAAAGAAAAACGAAGCGTTTCCCATCTTCTGCGATGGCAACTGGCGAATATCGCGCAGTATTTTTTAATTCGTTTGTCAATTCAATCATCTTGATTTCCTCCTTTAGATCAACGGGGGCTTTCGCCCCCGCCATCCCTACTTACACCGTAATGCCTCTCTCTGCGAGTCTCATTTCCGCTGACTTTTTCATCAGCGTCACGTACCGCTCTTCCTCCGGCGAATCGTATTTTCCGCCGAAACTATCTACCCACGCGAGTGTTTCACGGGCTGTTTTTACCGTGTCACGCTCAATCTCTGCCGCGAGTTTGCGGTTTTCCTGTGCAAAAACCACATCGACAGCCGAGGACGGTACGTTGTTCCAGTTAATCATTTTGATTTCCTCCTCTTTCTAGGCTTTGTGCCCCTGACCTTTATCTTGATTATATTATACCAAGTATATACATAGTTGTCAATAGTTTATATACATATTTTTTATTTTTATGTGTATATATTTTAGGGCACAAAAATAAGCCCCGAAGCCGAAGCCTCGGGGCTATGTTGGTTGCCATCGTCAATTCTGATTTTCTGTGGTTACTCCAAGAATACGATCGCCGTATAGATGTCGCCCGGTACGAGGTGGACGAGCCCGTGCTGTTCATCGTATCGCTCGAATCCGGGGATGGATGCCAACAGGGACTCGTTCGGACATTCGGACTCTACGAAGATGTCGTGAATCTTGCGCTCGATATCTTCTCCGATCGGCTCTCCGCTGCGAATTTCAATCTTCTTCATTTTGTTTTTCCTCCAATCGTCAACATAGTGAGTGCTTCCGCTTTTTCTCTCACAAAGCGACTGCGCAACCCGCCAATCACTCCGGCGCTTCCATTGCAGAATCCGTTTGCGCTTCTCCACACGCCGCCGTGAAGCCTTACAGAATCACATTCGGCGATGAGGAAGTCATAGATCACTGCAATGATATCATGGTCAAAATATGCGTCGTCTACATAGGAGAGATTCGGATGCCCGAGTTTCTCGCACGCCAGCTGCATGAGTTCGACGCATCCGCTCGGACCGTTCTGCACGGCGCGCGAGAGGATAACGGCGCGCATGGCGGTTGTGTGTTTGTCAGCGCAGTAATTCTCCTTGCAGAGCAGATCGGACGCGCGACCATAGTAACGCTCCTTGATGTATGCGTCTTGGAGCATCCCAAAATTGCCGGGGTCAATCGTTCCGATCTCCTGCCACTGACGCTTAAACTCCTCGCTGTTGATCTCAAGCTCAGATAAGACACGCCCGTAGTTGGCAAGCTCGTCCACGGGATAGTCACAGAGCCACGCGAGAAATTCTTTCACGCTCCCCTGCGCACTTGATAACTGATAGAGTCCGTAGCTCACGCCGCCGAGGTCGCCGTTTCCGGGTGATACGCACGCAGGGTCGCCGCTGCTCTCATATTTACGCGCAAGCACGGAGATTTTCTTGATGTCGTCCTGATCCAGCTCCTGACGCATCCGCGCGACTTCCTCCTCATGCTGATCGCCGCTTGACGACGGATTTTCTGACGGTGCGCCGTAGCGGTAGTAGTTCGCTTTCCCTGTGATCGTTCCATCATCTAGGAGGGCTTGCAGATTCGCACCGGGGCACTCTGTCGGCATCAGTTCTCCGTGGCCGACGATGTGCGCGCGGTCAATCGGAATGTCGTAGTCCTCGCAGAGATTCGCGATGAGCATCGCCGTTCGCTCGATCTGTGCCGCCGTCGGCTGTGCGCTCGAAAAATCGCCGGACAAGTGGATTCCGACTGTGTGCGCGTTGTCTCCTTGTGCGTGTGCCCCGATTGCCCAGACGGGACGGCCGCGCTCGATCGTCCCGTCTTTGCGGACGACGAAGTGGTAGCCGATCCCCGACCATCCCTGATTTTGATGCCACTCGTGGATTTGCTCTGCAGATGCGTCGATGTCTGCCTGTCCCGTGTGGTGGATGACGATCATGTTTGTTTTCGTCCGTTTCGACAGTTCCCCGAAATTCAGATCCGTCTCCTTGATGTTGACTCTTTCCACGTTCTTCTCCTTTCACGATTCCGCCGGATGGCGGATGTTATTTGCTGAGAGCAACGCCGCCGAGAATAACGGCGATGATCTGCCATACGGTGATCTTATTGTTCAGCCGTTTTTCCCGGCGAGCGTGCTCCTGCTCGTTTTTCTGG
>ERZ772960.2000-NODE-2000-length-15328-cov-2.938584_pt1 | contig 15328 bp, 16 predicted proteins | sample MGYA00580678_ERZ772960 | MGnify/ENA primary metagenome ERZ772960 (study PRJEB29015, sample SAMEA2737930) | human oral metagenome | biome: human oral; feature: human-associated habitat; material: dental | place: China | collected 2059 ... | reverse complement strand
GCGACGCCGGGGACCTGCTTCCGCGCCTCATGCGCCTGATTCGCGCGGACGTGACGTCTCAGAACCGCCGCAAGGTCGGCAGGCTCCAGGCGGGCAACGACGAGCTCGCGGCGCGCATCCGCGACCTGGCCGAGCAAGAGGCGCTCGACTTTGTCCGTCACGCCCGCACGCGTGAAATTTGAGATGGTCTCGCGCGACGACAGAAAGAATTGCCCTCTCGCTGTGGGGTGAGACCAGTCAGGCATCGTGCCGCAAACGGTATCGATTTCCATCCCCTCCTTCGCCGCCTTATCGACCCACGCCCGCACGACGATATCGTCTTCGCTCAGCTCTTGCCCGTATGCGCCCACGAGGTTCAGGCTCACGTTCTTAATCAAGAACCAATGTATCTTTTGATGATCGAACGTCTGAACGAATCCGTAATCCTTCATCTTCAGCGCGTCGCCCACCTGCACCTCGAGCCATCCGGACACGGGCGGCATGGGGATATACTCCCCTTCAAACATTTTGTCGAAGATCGAAGGAAGTTCCCAGCGATAGTAGCCGATAATCGGTTGATTCGTTTTCCAACCGCCCCAGCCTGTTTTTTTCTTGCGCCCATCGACGTCTTTCTCGTAATATGCTGCATGCGCCGAATTCCAGTCGCCCTCGCCCGGCTCCCAGCGACGCCCCGTCTCATACGTATTGACATTAATCCACGTGTTGAGTACTTCGGAATTGTCGTAATGAAACAACGCCTGCCCGTTTTCGTCGCGCAGGATCAGACGGAAGGGGATATACGAGTAATTGCATTGATGATTAAACTCTTTCCACCACCCGCGCTCGTTGTCATCGCCCGCGTCCTCGAAAGGGTTATAGCGTACATCGACGAGCGCTTCGATCTTCAGATTAATCAAGTAATCGTTTTGTTTATCATCATCGTGAAAGACAAACGGTTTTTCTTTCACTTCAACCCACGCCCCGACGTTGGTGTTAGATACGTGCCCGCATTGGGGCACATAGTCCTGATCTCCTCGCCGAGTATGAAAAACAAACGCGACGCCTGCCTCAGAGTCACCCGACAAAATCGGCTTGATTTTGAAAAACTTCGTAAGATTAAACAGGTCGTAGATGCGGAATTTACTCTTCGACAGAGTCCCCGATTTTAACAGCATATCGAATCCGGGCAAGTCGTTCGCGGAATAATCGACGTTTACGCGATGCGAGGTACATTCCGAATCTTTGATCCAAGCCGGATCGTTCTCGGCCTCGATGAGTTTGTTTTTCATATACGGCGAAAACGTTAATTCACAGTTGTTAAACGTTTGATCTACTCCCAACGTGGAGTCGTCGAGACACCAGCACACGGGCTTCGTTTGCAAGCTGTGAAGCGTATGAATATCATAGACATGCGCCTTGCCGTCTTTTTGCTGCAAACGCAGCGCGAAGGGGCGAAGCATCTCGTCTAAGATTTCGCGCAAGGTCATAGGCTCGTTGTCTTCGTCGAAGAAGTTTTCGTCGATCAGACACGTGTTCGCAAGCAGTAACGCTCCCTTGCCTGTCGTCGTCGAGATATATTCCTGTACGCCGTCCAATTCTACGCCGCTTTTTTGAATACACAAATCGAGGAGCGCCTGCAGCGACCAGAAGCGCCGCGTCGTTCTCTCGAATTTGATGCGATCGAGTATAGCAAAATCGCTGAATGTAAGCGTTACATCGTAGCCGTCTTGCTGCGCAAACGGCTCTTCGTAGATTTCCGGATCGAGCGTTCCGCTCCAATATTTTTTATTTTCTCGGTAGACATCCAACCGGATGCTGCCCGCGACGGTGGTATAGAGATCGACAAAGCGACGATCACTGTCGGAAATAACCGTCAGCGTCGCCGCGGACGACATAACCGGTTCGATCTTATTCACCTCGCTCCACTCGATCGTAAGCGGGGTGTCGTAAGGAAATGAGAGTTCTCCCACGTTACCGGAGTAGCCCTCTTGCCATATCTCAACTCGATAGCGCACTCCCGCCACGCTAATAAATTCGCCCTCATATCTTTTTCCCTTTGCCATCGTAACTCGTAATTCGTAATTTGTAATTCGTAATCGATTATCTCGTTCTTCTATTTACTTGCGAACGTTTATTTAACACGCCTTCTAAATCGCGTCCGGAAATGCGGAAAACCACCTGCCCGACGCTCGCGGAAGGCTCGATCAAGTCTCGCAGCTTCGAGAGCGGCGCGACGACCTCGGGGTTCGTTGAAGCGTTTGCATACTCCCCGAACATACCGATTGTTTTTCCGTATGCGATACCACCCTCGGCGTATCGCGGAATCGACGCAATCGCCGCAAGCACAGAGGCCACGGCCGCAATCGCGAGAATCGGGCCGACGATGGGGATCGAGGCCGTAGACGAGGCTGCTCCTGTGGCTGCCGCGTATGTATTCGCTGTACCTTGCGTTTGCTGTGCAGCCGTCAATGCGCCTATTTGCGGAATTGCAGCTGCGATGGCTTGCAGCAAGTTCTGCCCCCATTCAAGCCACGCCGCCGCTGCTTCGCCAACAATGCGGCTTAGACGCCCCATCACGTCCGCAATGCCCTCGATTCCTTCCGCAGCTCCTTTAAAATAAGCTGACGTCGGAATTATATTTTTAAAACGATTCTTTAATTCTTTCGCAGATCGCTTTAACGCATTTTTGTCGAAATGTACAGGCAAATTGACGGGCCCTGTTTTTCCCGCGAATTTGTTTTTTGCAGGCAGCGGAGCGGCTTTTAATAGCTCTTTGCCCGCGTCGCTGGCAACCATATTAATGTACATTTCTTTCAGTTTTAACTGCTTTTCGAGCAGATTAATCTGTCGTTGCAGTTCGATCGCGTGCTCCGTATCGGCCGCACGCTGCTGCTTTTGCAGCTCCGCGATTTTTTGTTGAAAGTATCCGATGGTGTCGGGGTCGAAGACTTCTTCTTCCTGCTTCTTCTTTCCTTTGCCATCTCCGGAAGCGGAGAACCCTCCGCCGAACAGGTTTTCTTTTGCTTTTGCCGCTTCTTTCGTTTTCTGCAGAAACTGATTCGTTAGGTCAAGCGCTTCATAGTACGCATCCATCGCGCCGCCGCCGATTTGAATATCGAAGACTTTTCCGAGCCATTCCGCCACCTTCCGAACCCCGGCCACGATCTTATCAAAGACTTTCAATACGTTCTCTTTGATAAGATTATGAAATTTCATGATGCCGCTTGCAAGTTTCGTGTTCGCAAACCACCTCGCGAACTCTTTCAGCCACGCAACCACATCCTTAAAACTTTTGATAAGCCAATCGATCGCTTTGCCAAGGACTTTCCACAGCACCTCGGCCAAGACCTTCACGGCCGCCCACGCCTCGTCGACGACGCGGCGGAAACTTTCGGAATGGTTATAAGCGTAAATCAAGCCCGCGACGATAGCCGCCAGCGCGGTGATAAGCAGCCCGATCGGGTTTGCTTCCAGGGCCGCGTTGAGCAACCACTGTGCTGCCGTCCACGCTTTTGTGGCTATTCCGGTCGCGTGGATGGCTTGCGTAAGCTGGATCAATCCGCCTGCGGCGACACCCAGCTCGGCCGCTTGCGTGATAAGCGCTTGAAACGGTATCAGCATCTGTCCGACTTGTTCTTTTATATCGCCGATCGTGTTGTTTAGCTGCACCATCCGCCCGGCGTCGGTCTTGGCCAGTTCCGCATTTACGTTGCCGACGCTTTGCCGAACTACCTCGGCGAGGGTGGCGGCTTTCTGCTCCTCCGTGCCGAATTTCAGGATTTTTTCCTGCGTTTCGTCGAAAGTATATCCGTAGCGGCTTAGTGCAGACACCTGACCCGCAAACACTTTACCCATCATCGTAGCGATGTTCACGGCGGATTCCTGCGTAGCGTTAAAGCCGTATTGCTGCGCGATAATGTCGTTCATTACAGGGATTAGCTCCGCAAGCGACTCCTTTTTCGACATATACGTCGCAAGCTCTTGCGCTCCGGCGAGCTGCACTTCGTCGCCGATCACGCCCAATTCCTGTTGTGCGGAACACAAGTCTTTAATCGACTGTATCTCCGCATCGGTCGCGTTCATCGTGTTGCGCATCACGGTTTGCAGCTTGCTTTCTACTTCTACCTGCGAGGAGTAGAAGCCCGTCATCGTGTTGACTGCGCTCGAGATCTGCCCGATCGCGTCTGTAACGTGTTGTATGGATGATACAATCTGGTTGAAATTTAAGAACTTTGTCTTTAAATCTTCGGTCTGCTTGTTTACGACCTCGACGGTCGCGCCGAGCCCTTCGAGCTGCTTCTTCAGCTTGCCCGTCGCATCGCCGCTGATATCTTTCAGCTTAATCTGATATATGACCGTTTTTTCTGACATTTTTCTTGTTTATTTCAACCGTTTAAATTATCTTTGAAGCGTTTTTAAAAATTGAACAGAATGGCACTGCTTGTTATGATTTCTGCCGCGGCGATTGTCGCCGTGATCTACGGAGGCTTATACGCTGCGATACGCAGGGAAGAAAAGGGAGACAAAGACTAATCGTCTTTCCACATCTCCGAAAGTTCATCCATGAGCTTTCGACGCTCCTCGAGCGTCATTTTCTCGTCTTCTTCTTTCCTGAGCGGCTTGCCGTCCCACTCGAATTTTAATAAATCCGTCGGACGTCGGATGCGCTTTGAATGCGGCGCCACGGCCGAAAACGCGATCATCCGCGCCTGTTCCCATCCGCTGCGCTGCCTCGCTTCTTCCTGCTCTGTATATTGCTTCAGCACTTCGTCCAGCTCATCTGGAGTGAGCGCTTCGAAATCCGCGAGGCGCAGCCCGACCCTGCCGAGGGCGATCCCCAGCAGGGTTTCAATGCTTACGCTTTTTTTTTGTCCGACTTCGGGGCCGGAACAGCCTCGAACGACGTCTTTTGCCACTCAGCAAAATCGTCCTGATCCATGCTGTCCGCCATGTCCATCAAGCTCATATCGAAGGGGTGATTCAGACGCTTACACGCGGACGCTACGCAGCACCACAGCAGCGTAATCATATCCGAAATGCTGTCGCCCTTCACCTCCGTGACCTCGCGCCCGGTTTCCTTCTTAAACCGAAGCAGGGCGCCCATGGTCATTTGGCAAGGATACTCCTTGCCGCCGATTCTGATTTTGTTCATGTTCTTTATTTTCTAAGTGTTAAACATACTTACCTTATCCCCCCGGATGCTCTTTTACTTCGCCCGTGCTCTCTAACGAGATGCTGTACGACGCATCGTCGTCAGCCGGACGCGTTTGCTCCAAGCTCGTAATCACAAACTTCCCTGTACGGTACTTCGTCGCGTCTTCGCCGCGATGGGCGTACTTCACATCGACGGGCTGCGCTTTCTGCCACAACGCCAGCAATTCCGTGTATCCGCATTCGGCCTCGTTGTAGAAACAAAAGCCCTCGCCCGAAATCGATTCGCTCAGCTTCGTGACCGACTTCTCCGTCCACTTGCCCGTGTTTCCGCCTGCCACGGTGGAGGCGGGTTTCACTGCACGCTCTTTCGACTCGGTGTTGTGCGTAATCGTACACGAGGTACAATGTCCGATCGCCTTACCCCCGATAAAAACGAGTAGATTACTACCGTGAATATATCCTTCTGCCATAATACAATGATTTGAAAATTAATTCTATATAACTCACTTTAAAACCCTGATGATCCCGACGAGGCACAGTACGATAAAGCATGCCCCGCAAGCTATCAAGCCCTTTTGCCACCATTTCAGAGGCGTGTCCCTGACCTCGATAACGGTCTCGGTTGCTTTGTTTTCACGCATCTCGCGGATAAGCTTATCGCGCAACTGCAGTTCGATACGCAGACTGTCTTCGCGACAACGAAACGTCAAGAGCGATTCGCTTGCGCTTACGTGCGTAAGCGTCACGTCCGGAACGATCCGAGCGCCCGGCAACGAAATCAGCCGGGACAGCGCGACGCGGCCCTGCTGACATTCGAGGTATGCGCGAATCAGCGCAGAATCAGGAAGAACCGTTACCACCGTGTCGCGGGTAGTCTCGAACACCTCGACCTTCGTCGTAACCTCTGTAGTTGCCACTCTCCTCGCGCTGCAACTCGGCAAGAATAGGACAATTAACATGATACTTACAGGTATAGCCCTTTTCGACTGCCCGCCTAAACCTTGATAGCTCGCTACTGACATGCTTCAACTCCTTTCTGATCGGTTCCGCGATAGACTCCATGACAATGCGGGCTGCCTGCTCCGCATTCTCCAGCTCGGCCTTCTTCGACTCTGCCGCCGCTTTTCGGCGGACGGACCGCAGCGTCACAAGCGACACTATCAGCCCGCCCCCCAGAACGGCATTCAAAACAACACTTAGTATTTCGATCATGAACACTCATTTTTTTGCAACCTTTACAGTTACAGTAATTCCCAACCGGCCTCGATGTCGGGCATATTGCCCGCGATGCCATTCTCTTGATAGCTAATCGCCTCGGCCAGTTTACACATTTCGCGCTTGCTGTAGATGTTAACCGCGCACGTCTCGAACATCCCCGTGCGCTTACAGACGGTGCGGATGTACGCCTCCGTGTTGTTTTCCGAGGGTGGCGCCCACCGCTCGATCATCTGCCGCACAGTCCTACAACTATGCTTCAAGCGATAATTTCGCAGCAACTTAAGCAGAGCGCGATATCCATAATCAATCGTTTGAAACGTACAGAACGCTTGATCCCGACCCGGGCGCACCTCTCCCCGCCACGGCAGTTTGCTCAGCCGTATGTTGCCGGGGTTGTTGTTGCGCAGCCCGCGCGTGAGGTTACTCTTCGTCTTCATCTTGCGCTCCTTCCGCATCTTCGTCCAGCTCGCTTTCGAGAGTTTCGCTCTCATCTTCGGGCTTGGGCTGCTCTTTCTGTCCGCGCTTAATCGTCACAATCTCAAATCCAATCTGCGCAGCCGCTTCTTTCGCCATCTTCTCGCTTGCATAGTACAAGCCGTCGACGATATAAACCGCCTGCATCTCCGGATTTTGATCCAAAATTTTGTTTGCCATGTCGACCTGTTCGGGGGTCGCACCGGCACTCACTTTTTCTTTCTTTGCTTTCTTAGCCATATCTTTCTCATCTTTTGCGTTTGAAGAGTCAGGGAGTCAGGCTACGCCCGCTCCCCGGCTCCATGAAAACAGAGATTACACGTATGCGGAATAAATCGCGCCAATCGCTTCTTTCTTTTTCGGCAGGACGATAAACCGATGCCGGTAGTTTACGAGAGAACGCTGATAAAGCGGGTCTTTCGCGGCTTCGGAGTAGTAGAACTTCGTCGATCCGGTCGCTTTAAACACGCGCTTCGTATAGAACGCTACCGAAGCCTGATAGATCGAGCCGCCCACGGGTGCCGTGCCGAGCGCCTGCTTCGCACCGGACTGGTTGTATGTCGGACACTCCGTTTCTTCGTAGATGTCAAACCCATACAAGCTTGCAATCTTGCCGCTCGTATAGTTATAATACTGTCCGGCAAACTTTTGGTCGTTCTCGAGCAAATCGGCAATGTGATCCGGGCACAATACGAGACGACGGCCTGCCTGCGGCACACCCATTTTATCAAATGCCTTTTTCATTTCGATAATGTCGTGACGGGTCAAGCGTTTACGTCCCGATGCGCTACCATCTTCGATATCGCCCGTCGTTTTCAAAACGGGCGTTTTGGCCGTGTGGGAATCGGGAGCAAGCGCATGAAGCACTTTCTTCAGCTTCGACTCCGTAATCGCATCGCCGTGACGCTCTTTCACGGACGACATTTTATCATACGAAAGAGCATACAGCTCATCATCCGTCACCGGAGTAGCTTTCGTCTGGAATTTTGCTAATTTAAAGACTGCATCCGTGTCGGTTAGCGCTTGGATGTCGAGCGGATAAGACGTGTTGTCGATTAACACGTCCGGATCGCCGCCCACGTCGACCATGTGAATCACATCATTCTCAGCGTATCGCGAATAATCCGGAATGCCCTCCAGCCACTTGCCGCGCTCGTCTGCCTGCAACTTTTTAATCAACTCGCCCGTCCACACTTCGACCAGCACGCCCGCATTCAGCGCGCCGGAACCGCCGCCTGCAAGCGTGCCCAACGCACACGCACCCACGGCCCCAAAGACGGGAGGAGCTCCAACGGCCAGCGCCGCGGTGAAGCCCAATGTGGCGTTAATCAGTAACGCCATGAAAATTCTTAAAAATCTTCCCATAATTCGTTTAATTACTATTTAAAACATGAATAATTCTTCTTCTTTGATCAGACCGGGCACTCAATGCCGTACTCCTGCTTATACAATTCCGCATACTTCTGCGGGTTGTTTGTCCGCAACTCCATCATCTCACTTGCAGGCACTTCGGAGAGTTTCTTGTACTCCGCTTTTCCGGTGCCGCCATTGCCTCCTTTGAAGTCGACCACATCCGTAATCTTCGTCTCCGCGTGCATCGAATCAAATACTTTTGCCAGCTCTTCGCCGCCGATTTTTTTGCCCATTTCGATAAAGAAGTCCTTCTTATCCTGAGCTATTTTTTTCGTCGTCACAGCTGCGGCAACTAAGTCCGTCACAGCCGCCAATTTTGCGGTATCCACCTCGCCTTGCAAGCGCTTAATTTCCGCGTCTTTCGTCGCAAACACGTCTTTCATCTTTGCAAGCACCGCGTCCACGCTGGCCGTGCCGGGCAATCCGAGCAGCAGCGATACCTCTTTCTTTAATTCTTCGTTCATAATTTCTTGATTTTCTTTATGATTTAATAATTCGGGAAGCAATGCGGCGTCTGCGCCGCTTGCTAAATTCAATTGTTTTCCACCTCGATAAAGAACAATCGCGTCGTCGTTCGCACCGACGTCAACGAGCGAAACCTCGACGAGTTTCGACTTCGAGATAGTGGGGCGCGTTTGCCCTTGCAACAAATGTTTTTTATCCGAGCTAAGCTCCAAAATATCAATGCCTACACTCACCATCCGAAGGCTGCCGAACTCGAATTGCTTTTTGCAGCGTTTACTGAGCTCCGACGCTTCGTCGAATACAAGCTCCGCCGTAATCTCCTCGCCATCGACCACGACATCCTTCACCAACCCGATTACCTCCCCGCGATTGTGCATATAGAGCAGCACCGGATTGCGGGCATATTGCTTAAGCTCCATGCCTTCCGTTAAAATCCGCGTGCCGTACGCGTTTATTCCGCTGTTCGTAAGCCGAACTCTTTTCGCTTTTTCTGTCATTTCGTCATTTTTTGTTCAAAAAACTGCGGCAAATATAAAGGCGCCCCGCCACGACATCCAAATAACTATGAATTAGCTGCATACATTTGCGAGAGTGTTGCGCAGATATTTTCATTTCAGGGGGTAAAAGGGGCATCTTTGCAGCATTAAATCAAAGAAAATCGGATGAGTAAAAAAGAATTGGAGAATAAGCGCGAACTGGCGAGGATGCTCTACATGAACGGCTCGGACGCGACGGAGATTGCCGACAAAGTGGCAGTGTCCCGGCAGTCCGTGTCGGCGTGGATCAGCAAAGGCGGATGGAAGCAGCTACGCGCAGCGCATAACATTACGCGCCCGGAGCTGGTCAACAAACTGCTCCTCGCGATCAATAACTTAATCGAGAACGTAAACGAGAGCGACGACCCAGCCGCCGTCGGCGGGCTGGCAGATAAGCTGTCGAAGCTTTCGGTCGTAATCGAAAAATTAGATAAAAAGGCTAACATCGTGCAGGCGGTCGATGTATTCATGGCTTTTTCAAAATGGGTTGAATATCAAGCTCAATTCGACCCCGAAGTTTCCATTCAATTCGTTAAGACGCTGAACAGGCTGCAAAACGCTTACTTACTCGAACGAGTAGACAAAAAAGACTAAGATGGCACAGACACGGGAAGAGAAAGAAGCGAGGCGGATATGGGAGGATCATTGTAAACGCGTACAGGCTCTTACTGCGCTGTCGGTCACGGCACAGCGCGAAACAAAGATCGAGAAAGAGAAGCGGATTAAGAAGTTGCTTGCCGATTACCCGCGCTTCTGCGAATACTACTTCCCGCACTACATGCGCAAAGTCGATCCCGAAACAGGCGAAGACAAGGGGCTGGTAAGCAATGCTAAATTTCACAACGAAGCGCATCGCGACATCTTAAAAAACAAAACGTTGAAGGCCGTATTTATGTGGCCTCGAGGTCACGCAAAATCAACTCATCTTGGGATATTTATCCCTGTCAACTTGATGATGCGCGAGGTGCAGGAAATCCGCTGCGGGATCGTCGTAAACAAATCCGAAGACGGCGCGAAGACGCTGCTGGGAGACTTGCAAGCGGAACTTGAATATAATCAGCGACTCATCGCCGACTTCGGAACGCAAAAGAACGCAGGCGACTGGCAGAGAGGAGAGTTCTCGACGACACGCGGAACGAAGTGGTTTGCGGTCGGGCGTGGGCAGTCGCCGCGTGGGTTAAAGAAGCAGGCGCAGCGACCCGACTACATCGTTATCGACGACCTCGACGACGACGAAATGTCGCGCAACGAAGAGCGCATACGGGAATGCACGAAGTGGGTGAAACAGGCGCTTTTCGGGGCGTTGGATGTGGGCCGAGGCCGCTTTTTGATGGTCGGCAATGGATTCGCGAAGAACATGGTGTTGCGAAACATCGCGGCGATCAAGAACGTCAAACTCTCGGTTGTTTACGCGGTCGACAAAAACGGCAATCCGACGTGGGCGGAAAAATGGACGAAGGAAGAAGCGGAGGCGTATGCCGATTTTGTGGGCTATTCGGCATGGCAGAGCGAGATGATGCACAACCCGATATCCGAAGGGGGTATCTTCAAGTGGCAGTGGATTCGTTACAAAAAAATATTGCCGCTCAGGAAATACGATCAGATCATCTGCTACATCGACCCGTCTTTCAAATCCACGACTGCGAACGACTATAAAGCCGCGCGCGTATGGGGTAAGACAGGGCGCGAACTGCACCTGATCGCCTGCTACGTGCGTCAGGATACGGTCAGCGGGATGGTGCGATGGCTGTATAATTTCGACGAGTCGTTGCCCGAAGACGTCGCGGTTAGCTACTACATGGAAGCCAATTTCATGCAGGATACGATTCTCGACGAGTTCGAGGCCGAAGGCGACATCCGCGGCTATCAGCTTCCGGTCATGCCGGACAAGCGTAAGAAACCGGACAAAATCCAGCGCATCGAGGCGGTCTCACCGCTCTGGGAGCGGGGGTATGTATTTTACAACGAGGCCCTTCGAAACGATACGGACATGGAAACCGGAATAGATCAGACGCTTTCCCTTGCCCGCGGCAGCCGGGCGCACGACGATGCTCCGGACGCGGACGAAGGGGCAATATACAAATTGCAGAAAGGCGCCCGCGAAGAACGATTCGAACCCTTATTCGGCGATCGACCCGCCCCGAAGGGGAGTTGGTAAACGAAAAACGAAGAGTGAAAAGTGAAGAGTGAAAAGTGAAAAGTGAAGAGTGAAAAGTGGCGGTCATCGGCTGAAAAATAAAAAGCATTTTAAAAACAAGAGATATGAAACAGATACGAAAAATCATCTATGGGATTCGGTTTAATTACGCGGTGAATAAAGCAAACAAGCTCGCAAAGCGATACGGACGCAAGTATGTAGTCATCAACAGGCGAGGCAAACTCGTGGTGATCGCGAAAAAGCGACTCACCGAGCTGGTGCGACAGAAGTATTTCCGCCCCGGCGTGACGGCGGGCGATCTCGAGCGCAAGGCGCTTCATGTGGCACTTCCTAAATCGAAATAACATGTTCTTAGACAGTCTCGATTATAAAGTGACCATCGGCGAGCGCGCGTTCGACCTGATCCAACAAAGCGAAGAAGCGAACAGGCTCAAGGCCGAGGAGATGGCGATGGAAGAAATGGCGGGATACCTCCGTCCAAAGTACAACATTCCTAAAATCTTTGCGCGACGAGGCGAGGAACGCAATATGCACCTCGTCATGACCTTATGCGACATGGCGCTGTACCATCTCGTGTCGTGGCTGCCGAGTAAGATGGGCTATGAAATACGGGAAATCAGATACAAGCGCGCAATCGAGTGGTTAGAGGGCGTGCAGAAGGGAAAGATCGTGCCCGACCTCGATCTCGCAGTCGACGAGGACGGCGATACAGGAGCCTCCGAAATCCGGTACGGGGGCGAGAAACGGAATAATTACATGTGGTAATAAAGCAATTACAAAGATATGGGAATTTTGGATTTATTCGGGAAAAAGAGTGATATCACGGTCGTGCAGACCCCGCACGGACGCTTCGATCTCGCGAAAGAAAGCGACGTAAAGAAACTGCGCACGATCGCCATCAGCGTGCAGCGACAAACCGAGTCACTGACACGACAGGAGATTAATAATTGGCGTACGGGCTGGCAGCAGGCGCTTGATGTGGAAAATCCCACCCGCGTGCGGCTTTACGACGTCTATCGCGATACGGCGATAGACGGGCATCTGTCCGGGGCGATCGGGCAGATAAACGGCTTCGTCAAGGCTCGCAGCTTTAAGATCATGAAGGGCGAAAAGGAAGACGAGGAGTTGAAGAAAATATTCGATAGTATATGGTTTAAGACACTCATGAACTTCTACTTCGAAGCACGGTATTGGGGGCATTCGCTCGTGCAACTCGGCGACGTGATCACGACGGCCGAGGGAGTGCCGGCGTACGATAATGTACTGTTAATCCCGCGCAAACATGTTATTTCCGAATATGGGCGCGTGGTCGGAGAGCTCGGCGACGACTGGCGCAAAGGCGTCAACTACCGCGACCCGAAATTCTCGAAGTGGTTAATCGAAATCGGCGGCACGCACGACCTCGGCCTGTACCTCAAAGCATCTCCGCACACCATCCCGAAAAAGAATATGCTTGCGTATTGGGACACGTTCGGCGAAGTGTTCAGCATGCCCATGCGGATTGCGAAGACGACGTCCCGTGACCCGAGCGTACGGCGGAAAATAGAGCAGATGATGCAGAACATGGGCGCAAAATTCTGGGGGATTTTTCCCGAGGGCACGGAGATCGATCTGAAGGAGAACCAGCGTACGGACGCGTTTAACATCTACGACAAACGCATCGAGCGGGCCAATTCGGAGTTATCGAAGATCATGCTGTATCAAACGATGACGATCGATAACGGCAGTAGTTTGTCACAGTCGGAAGTGCACTTGAAGGTGCTGAAGAACCTGATCGAGGACATCGCCGACGGCCTGCGGGATATGGTCAACGTGCAGCTTATCCCGCGCATGATCGCGCACGGCTTCCCGCTCAAGGGCTGCACATTTGAATGGGATTACGCGGAAGATTACTCGGCGGATCAGATGACTGCGATCGAGACGATGCTTCTGAATAATTTCGAGGTAGAAGGCAGCTACTTCGAGGAGAAGTACGGCATAAAAATTCTCGGCAGACGCGCTCCGTCGCCTGCTCCTGCTCCGGAACCGAACCCGGGCGGCGACGAAGAAAAGGTCGAGGAGAAAATGTATAAGATGCTGCGCGGTTTTTTCGCGCAAGCCCCCAAGTCCGGGGGCGATCCGCTTCTTTTCGACTTTTAGTCGATAAACAGTACTACGACACCGCGCACGCTTGCCCGCAATGCACGGCCGCGAAGAAAGGCGAAGCAAGGCTTCCGGTCGACATGGACAGGTACGTAAAAAAAGCGATTCGCGACCTGTATCGCAAGCATGTAGACCCGAAACGCGAGGCCGATCCGGCGCTCTTCGAGGGCATTCTACAAAATTTCAATAAGGCTGTGGATGAGTCTGTTAACAGCAAAAAGCATGGCGGATTTGCGCACGAGCTGCGCACAAACAACGAAGTGTACTCCGCCTTCCGGTCGCATCGGATGGGGCGCGATATGGCGGCAAAGATGCTCGACGAAGACGGAAAATTAAAGTCGTTTACGAAGTTCCGCGAGGATGTAAAACCCATCGCCGACCACCACGTAAAACATTGGCTTGAAACCGAATACAATACGGCTGTTCGGCGGGCACATTTGGCGGAGAAGTGGAAGACGTACGAAGACGATCGCGACATTTTTCCGAATCTTCGCTGGGTCGAATCGTGGGCAGTGCAAAAAGACAAAGAACATTTTGATTTTCGGAACACCATCGCGCCCGTTAATGACCCGTTCTGGGATGCCCACCGTCCCGGAGACCGCTGGGGGTGTAAATGCGGGCTGGAGCAGACGGACGAAGAGACGAATATACCTGCGAGCGCGAGTGGGAAGGGCGGAGATCCGTCGCCGGGGCTGGAAGAAAACCCTGCGAAAACGAAGCGTTTATTTTCCGACAAAGGGCCGTTTTTCCCTGCGTCCTGTGCGTCGTGCCCGTTCGCGAGTATGCTGCAAGCCGCAAAGGAAACAGACCTTACAGCATCGAGAAAAAAGGATTGTTATAACTGCTCGGCGGCGAAGAAGGTCGTAGAAAAAGCGCAGGAAACCAAACCGATGAGCAAGACGGCTATGCTGCGACATAAGTATATGAAAGAAATGGAAGTGCTGCTCGATAAAAAAGTAGTCCTGAACGCTGACGGACAAGACATAACTGTTTCTTTTAACCAAAAAGGAAATGAACACTTATACTCTGACACATTCAAGCGTTCGAAAGTGCTAAAAAAAGAAGACTTGAAACACCTCGACAAGACACTCGCAGAAAGTAAATATGTAGATCAGGCGAAGTTGTCGAAGACGCGCGGAGACAAGATTAGGCATTTTTATTATTATAAAGCGAAGATAAGGGACAAAGTAGTGTACTTAAACATCGCTGAGACAGAGCATATTAATAAGAAAGGAAAAATAAAGCACGATCGCTTTTTGTACTCAGTAACAGACAAAATCAGAAAACAAAAAGAATAAAAGCAGTCGATGGCGACCCCTTATGCCATACGCAAGTTTAGCCCACACATCAACCGCTTTTATATGCTGCAAAGATACAAAAGTTTTTAGAACACAAAGCAAAACGCAAAAAAATGACAGAAAAAGAATTTTTGAAGCTGATAAGCGCGAACGAAAAGAAACTGCAGCACCTGCGCGGCAAGATATGGCCGCGTAAAGCGGGCGTTTTTGCGATTAATATCTTTAACGACAACTTCCGAAAAGGCGGGTTTCTCGACAAAAACAGGACGAAGTGGGCACGGACGAAAAGACAGGATCGGAAGCCGCCCACGACGGCATCGAAATATTTGCCACTGCAGAGCAAGCGGCAGCACCTAATGTCTTCGAACAAAAGCGAGGTGCGGAATGGCGAAGTAACGATCTCGAACGATACGCCTTACGCGGCTGTGCACAACGAAGGCGGACGAGCCGGCCGGGGGCTGCGCTCCGTGATCCCGAAGCGGCAGTTTATC